>Ga0326511_10004110_pt1 | contig 11662 bp, 7 predicted proteins | sample 0_2496_0518_D_FD_203701 | JGI IMG/M metagenome (GOLD analysis project Ga0326511, IMG submission 203701) | Bovine rumen microbial communities from UC Davis, California, United States - 0_2496_0518 | ecosystem: Host-associated > Mammals > Digestive system > Stomach > Rumen | place: USA: California...
TATAAGATTAACATTTATCTGACCATCCATATAACGTGGTGAATCATTAAATGCATTATTTTCAAATTCATTACTATCGATATATCTTCCTTTAATTTCTTCACTAGTATTATCTATAACAATTCCTGAAAGATTTTCTCTAAGATCCATAATCTTATTAGCCAAATTATAATTTGACAATTTATATTCTGTAGATTTAGTTGTTGCTATAGATTTAAAATTAGTATAATATTCTTTAACTTTAGAATCTGTTTGTATATCTTTCTTAATGATATCTTTATAATTGATAACATTTGATGTGTTAACGTGATATAATGAAGACAAAGTTATATCTTTAATGAATTTATTTTCTTGCTGATAATAAGCACAATCTTTATCATCTCTATATAAAGCGCCATTAGTAAAATCTGCTACAGTTCTAAGAGTTTCAAATACACCAAATGTTGGTGTTCCATTTAGTACAAATAAACTCTTACCACTTTCATTATTAGCAGGCATATTTGTACAAAATTTAATAAATACATCAGAACCAACATCAGCAACGATATTATCGATAACAAAATCAATGTCGATTCTGTTTAAATCATAATCTTTATAAATATTGTATGATTCTGAACCAAGTTTAATATTATAATTAAAATTAGGTGACTGGTATTTTATACTGAAATTATATCCATAAAAACCATCTTTACCTAAAGAAATCCAAATCATACCTTTGTCACTATATACAAACAACTCTAAGATTAAGTTAGAGTTAATATAATCTTCTTTATTATTTCCTTCATAATTATTTAATTTCATAACATGAATAACATTTCGAAGATTGCTCATAACATCAGATGATGACAATTTTCCACTATACCATTTAATACCCAATGATGTAGGTATAGAATTTATACTTTTATCCCATTCATCAATCAATGTTTGTTTATCTACAGTTGCAACTGAATCTAGTGATCCATTATGATCAAACATGTTATCTGAATAATTTACAACAAATGTATTCACACTAGAATCAAAAGCGGCGATTGTTTGTTTCAATTTTTCTGCAATATGTTGATCAATTTCATAAGGAAGATTATTAACTATGTATTTAAAATGTTGAATTTCACTCCTAATTTTCGCCAATTTTGTCAACATTAATGCTCTATTAATAGTTATTTTGTCAAAACATTCTTTTAATTGAGCTGAGAGTGTGTTAAAATAATCTATAAGTTCATTTATCGCATTAACTAATTCTCGTCTATTAGCGAGTTTGGTCATTGGGGCTCGATAATATGAACCTTTCAATCTATCATTAATAACCATGATGTATACTCCTCTATTAAACAATATTTTCGATATATTTAAATGTCAAATTTTAAGAATACTAATAAATATTTGATAATTACATATTATATTTATGAAGAATCTGTATAGATTCATAAAATACAATTTTAAAGAGGGTTAATCTATGAATGAAAAAACTCAACCAATTTATGTAATACGTATTGTTGATAACAATCCTAATACTGAATGTAAAGAACTTGTTGCAAATTTATCAAATCCTGTTTGTGATTCAAATTGTGATGTATCTGTATTTTGGTATAATATAATAAATCATTTTATAAAACATACACAAGATTTATATAAAATGAGTCATACTGGATCCAAAGACTATATAAATAATTATATCAATATAGAAATTTGGATAGGTGAATCTAAAGCTTCAACCGAATGTAATCTCAGTGAATGCAATCTCATATATAAACTTTTTGAGTTTAGAGGAATTGAATTATTAAACGATCAAATATCTGACGATTTTGAATTCGTTTTGTCAAGTTTCTTTAAAAAGACTCCATCAAAACTAGATGGAGATAATACATGTAAGTATTTATTTGCATTTTAATATAATAAAGGTGGAGATTATTCTCCACCTTTATTTTTTTTATTTAGTTTTGGGTAATTTTCTTCTATCAAGTTCAGGAATATTTTCATATCCTATTTCTTTCAAGAAGTTATTAGCCATTCTTTTACTAAATATGTATAATATCTTTCCTATAAAGCCATTATACCATATAGAGTTAACCATACGAGCATTCTGAGAAATCCAACTGAATATACCATCGACTCTAAATCCAGATTCAGTAAAAGGTTCAAGATCTTTATCAATAATATCAGCATTAACAGTTTTGAGTGAAGAATTCAATGAAATTTTATCACCTGCACCCATAATATTATTTTCAGAAATAAAATATTCGATAACAATACCACCAGCAGGATCTACTTCAGCACCATTGATACGATTTTTACCTAATGGTAATTTACTAGTTTCGATGATACTTGCTTCTTCTGTAACTTTACCTGTATAATTTTTATTAGCTATGATACGTTTTTTGTGTCTAGCTATATATTCTTTAACAAATGCAGCTATTGAAGGACTCATTTTCTCAATAGGACATGTCCAATAAACTTTCATATCAGTTATAATACCATTATGTTTAGCTTTTGGAGTCTGATGCACCATTAAATCCAATTGACTTTCAGTAAATATACTAGCCATATCATTCAATAATTCATCTTCAGCATCAAATCCGCCATTATCAACATTGTAAACACCAGAATCATCAAATACAATTAATGGAGTAGCTAAATCTACTTTATCACCAACATTACAGTATTTCATTAGAGTATCTTTAGCTCCAATCGAAATTTGACGTCTATGAGTTAAATCTGTAGCCATTTTTTCTGCAAATGAAGCTGATAGCACATTGGAGTCATCTTCTGTATAAGAATTTTCCATAACAACTACTAAACCATTAATAGCTTGAGTATAATTGATCTCTTTAGTTATTGGATCATATTTAAAGAATCTAGAATCTGCTGCTAAAGTATCTCCAGATTTAATTACTTGACCTTCTTTTACATATTTATCAAACATAGCTGTAGTAAATACATCAGAATTTTTAAGATATTTGTTAGCATAACTAACAGTAACCTTTTTACCTGATTTATATTTAATATAAATGACTTTAGCTACTTCATCGATGTTTTCAACTATACCATCTTCCTCGGCATTTATAACAAATGATGATGAAGACATATGTCTAACAATTTTTTCTATACCAGAACGAACTACAGGTAAAGATGCATTAGGAATTCCACCAACATGAGCATTCTGTGTAGAACAGAAACCTATACGAGATGGATCATCAACTTTATTTGCATATGGAACTATAGCTTCTGCTATTGAAGACGTATCATTTATTGATACATCTTTTTCATTAGCACTTTCACCAAACATACCTAAAGTATTAATTACATTAGTATTTATAGTCAATTCTTTTACAATACCAGCATTTTGATTATCAGGTGTAGACATTGAGAATACACCATAATAAGAATCATTATATGCTCGTTTTGGAATTGTAAATGCTTGTTGAAGTTTAGTTCCGCCTGGACCCTTAAATGTAGTCAATCCCATAGAACGTATTTCTCCAATAGGATTTACATCATTATAATTTTCAACAATATCTGTTTTATAAACTTTAGCTAAAACAGCATTTCTAGGTATAGATAATCTAAGATTCTTACTTGTTCGTTTTTTGTTATTTGTATAATAGTCATTTACTACTTTATAAACACATTCAGAAATAATTTCATTAGATCTAATACGATAATTAGTTATATCTGATTCAGGTTTAACTTGATTATCTGTTAATAATGAGTTACAATATAAGAAAATCTCTAAGAAATCAGTAGGTAAATTCAATTCTTTAAGAATTTGTAAAGTTTTCAAATCCAACATATTTTCTTTAGTTGTAATCCAACCTTTAACAATATTTCTTGAATGGAATTTATCATATGTATAATTTACATAATATCCTGGATTTTTAAGATCTTCATAATTATAATTAATAGTATCCATTTCAGATAAACCGTTAAGAAGTAAAGCTCCTTCAAGTGGATATTGATTATAATATAAATAACCATTATAGAACTTAATAGATAGTTTATTTGTATTTTTAATTGGTTTTTCACTAAATTCTATTTCACTTTCAGGAAAATAAGAAATAACTTTTTCCCAACCAAACAAATAACTTAAAAATGCTACCATTGGTACAGTTCTATCTTGAATTTCGCATTTTGTGCAAATACGTCTCTTAGGAGTCTTGACTTTCTTTATGAATTCTGTAATTTCTTCAGTTTCATCAAGAACTGACATAACTATACCTAAAATAGTACCATTTACTGAAGTTTTTGTGTTTAAATCGATGTAATATAGTGTTTTTGTAGTATAGTTAATGCCAATTGGTAAAACATTATCGGGAATAATATTATCCTTAAAACCAGTAGCAATATCTGGATTTTTAGCCAATTTTTCTCTAATATAACGCTGAGAAAAATAAATTTCTACATGTTCACCATATTTAGACTCATCGTCATTAATTTTTATGAAGAAATAATTATTAGCTAACAAATCATATTCAAGAGTTGTTATATAATCAGAATTATCTCTAGCAGCATTACCACGTTCAATAGCAACATTAGGTTTATCTGCAAGATATTCCACAAATAAGTGTCTAATAATTTCTGAAGATCTATTCAATAATGAACCAGTTCTCAATACTTGATATGAGTTTTGCTCAGTAGTTATGTAAACTTTATCTGGACCCATTTTACAAATTGGTAAACGAATTAATTGTTTTTTAATATATTGTCTATTTCCACCATTTTTCATCATACCATATTCGTCAATTTTAGGAACATCGAATACCAATTCATGTTTTTTCTTAAATTCGTCTTCCAATGTAAATGTATATGTGTAACATTCTGTAAATTGATCAGAAGTGTCTTCAACTTTTACATTAGTCATATACAATGGATCAGTTTTGTTTATTGAAAGAGATCTTACAGCATTGATAATATCTGCTTGATAATTATTTTTAATATAAGAACGTTGGAAATCAACAAGATTCATATTACCTAAATCTTTATTTTTTCCTTTAGGTTCATTAGATTTCGATTTTACTGCGAATTGTTCTATACTTATATTTGCAGCATTACCTATAATATCTTCAATCTTTTTACCATCAATTTCAATAGATTTATACTTTTCTTTAAGCATATTTATACGCTTAACATCTGCTGGAGAGCGTTTAATAGCTTCTTTTGTAGGTTGATTGGTTATCTTTATAGGTCCATTTTTAGTAGGTTTAATTTCTACATAATCACTATCATCAGCTATATCTGTATCTTCAGACACAACTTCATCATCAAATGATCCATAATCGCTCAAGAAACCATCTATATTATCAGTACGATTCTCATCATCTACATCATCAGAATAATCAACAGTAGAATTTTCATCATAAACTTCATCAATATTATTAGTTTCTTCAGTTTCATCATCATAATTATCTACATCTTCCTGATCATCGCTTTCTAGAATATCTATATAATCTTTATCTGTCAAGACGATATCTGGTAGTTCTTCTTGATTATCAGATACTATTTTAGTAGCTTTGTTAGTAAAATGTCTATTGAGAGCATGTAATTTATCCATAGCAACATTAGTTATAGATATATCTTTAGCTGATGGTATAAAAGCATGTTTAGGTTTTGATTCAATTACGGTTTCAGAAGCATCTTTAGCAGATACAACTTCAACTTCACTTTCATTCTTTTTTGCTTCAATAATAGCTTGTATATTAGCATCATTTTCTACAATTGGTTTAAGTGTTTCTTTAAGTTCTTTATTGAGAATATCATTATTTTTAGCTTTATTATATGACATGAACTCTTCAACAACTTCAGAATTATCCACTTTATCCAAATCTGTATCTGTAACTACACCTGTATTACACATAGTTATCAATTGAAGCCTATTTGTGTAATATTGTAAGAATTTATTAATATCAAAATGTAATGATTTCAATTCTTTAAAATTCATACAGAAACCTGTACCATTTTCTCCATAAATATGGAAAATTATATTATGTTTACACATTTCTGTAATATATTCTTCAGAAGAACTTCCACCAGAAACATATGCTTTATACATTCTGTATATAAATTGTAACATAGTTAATTGATAAATAACATCAGAATTAACTTTAAGTTGTCTAGTTAATGGTATTTTTTCTTGAATAAACTGTCTAGATACGAATTTTGTAGCTTTAAGTGTATATGGTATAGAAATGATAAATTTATCAAATCCATATTTATCAAAGCCTACACCAGTTCCATTCATAGCAAAAATAGAAGTTTTAGCCGTAAATTTCTCTGTAAATGCTTCTACAGAATTGGAAATACTGTCAATTAAAACTTTCCATTCTTCATCAGACATGTCAGAAAATTCTTCTTTAAGCTTATATTTATCAAAGAACTCTGAAATCTTATTTTGTAATGATTCTGTAGAATCATCTTCAACATCATTTTTCTTATCATGTTTAGGATTATCAAAAAGAATATAACAAATCAATTCAGGATAAATGTTTTGAACGTAATTGACTACATTTGATTTAATCATAACGTTTTTATCCACAGGAATAATTTGCTTCATAATGTCAGAAAAATCCAAAATACAATTACGATTATCAATTAGTTTATTCTTTGGTTGACCTCTAAATCCTGGAATTTTAGAATAAACTTCTTTTATTTTAGATTTATCATCTATATATGACATTACACGTGGTTGAGGATATAATGTTGATTGCCAAACATATCTTTTAGGAAAATAATATCTCATAAAAGACTTTTTCAATCCGTTAATACCAAAAAGATTATATAATCCATTATAAATATCATCAGAAGATTTGCCTATAGATAAAAATAACGTATTTGATAATTTTGTAGTATATGTTATCATTGGTTTAGGTGTACCTGATTTCATTTTAGGTCTAATTAACCTAAATGATTTTGCAGCATCTGTAAGGATATCATTCATAATAACAAATATTCTCCTTATATAAAGTATATAACTTTGTCAAAGAATGACTTTTAAAGAAAAAAAAGAGTGGAATAATTATATCCCACTCTTTTTGATTGTTATTTAAATCATATGAACCTTACTCATTTTATCTAAGATATCTTTATCAGGAACATCATATTTATCGGATTCTTTTAAATTGTAATAAAATTTATTCCCATTTAAAATTTCAATAACTGATTCAATCTTCACATTCGTAAATACACTATTTAGACATACATATGGATTTACTCCATAAAAACTATTTCCAGACGTTAAAGTTTGTGGTGTTGTTAAAAACACCATAGTTCCAACACAAATATAGCCTTCAGGTTTCTCATCTGGATTACCTATTGGAAATATCACGGGTTTAACATGAGTAACATTATTTGGATTAACATAAATATCCATTAATGGTGTACTTTTATCACCGACTGGAACACGTCCAATTAAAACCATCTGATCTTTCATAAGTTTAACTCCTTAAATATTTAATATTAAAAAGACTATTATAAGTCTTTTATTCTATTAATATAATATATAAATGACTGTGGATTTACCCACAGTCATTATTAAATTTACATAAACATATTGAAAAGAAGTGATTCTTCTGATTTTGGTGAAGCAAGATTCATGTCTCCAAATAGTTTCAAACTATATTTATTTGAATCTTTCTTTTTTAGTGCAACAAATACTGACGCAACATCAGAATTATCAATTTTACATCTCAAAATTATGAAATTTACACCATTTGATGATTTATCAGAAATGGTAAAATCGATACCCATTTCTTTCATTTTTGCAATTTTACTAGAACTTGGTAATGATTGGCTTAAAAGCTTTTTCTTATTTTCACCTAACTGTGATGCTTTTAAAGAATCCAAATCCTTTTTATCCATCATATTTTTCAATGTATCAATACAAGATTTGACATTATTTAATTTAAAATATTCATCAACTGATTTAACATTAGGCATTCCTGAAACTTTAAAACCTTCTCTACTCAAACAATAATCGACAAAAGATTCTTCTGATTCAGTAACACCTTTTCGCACAGGTACATTAATAGCGTATCCTACAGAAGTAATCTTTCCTTTAGATGTTTTGACTAATGCTACACATGAGAATTCACCTAATCCCTTAGAGCCCCATGTAGCAAAAACGATACCGTCTACAGTGTAATATTTAAATAATGGACCTAATGTTTGGTCATTGCCACGAAGATATTTATGGAAAAATGTTGACTTTAATGTATTACATTCTTTCATAGTAGCTGGAGTCATACCTTTGGATTTCAAATCAGCTTTCAATCCATCAATTTTAGATTTTCCAATTTTTGAATTCAAGAATTCTTTTGGTGTAGAAAATTCGCCATAAATATATTTTCTAACATTTTTGTCTTTTTTATAATCTGGATTTATAAAATCAGAGTTTTTAAAATAACCAAAAGCTTTTTCCATGGATCGTGATAGAGATTCAGTAGAATCACCGACAACAACTGTATTTGGAGCATCATTATCATTCTCACCATCATCCATATTTACTGGTTGATTTTCTGGAAGAGGATCATTAGCTACAGTAGTATCATCAGCATCAACAACTGCACCAGCATTATATACACCAACAGCTTCAAGATCAGGATCTTTTATCATTCCGTATTCATCATAATCATCGTTGGCTAATTTAGATTCATCTGGAATTTGTTCTGCTTCTTGAACAACATCTGCAACTGTTCTATCAACATCTTCTGCAGAAATTCCAAATTCTTTCCAAATAAAACTTTCTGTAGCTGCTACAGGATCAACAGCAATGTCATCTTCGTTAGAACCAGTAGCAACACCACCAGCAGAAGCTTCTTCATTGTGATCAGTTTTCTCAGAACTGATATTAGAAACATCTGTAGTTTTTGAATCTTCTCCAGCATCATCAACTGCTGTTTCATCATTAGTTGTAACACCGAAATCGATATTGATTTCGTCATTGTCACTTTCAAAAGAATATATATCAAACATAATTATTCTCCTTAATATTATTGAATAGAACTTATATAAAACACTATATACAAAAATAAAGACTGTTTAAAATTATTAACTGTTGTTTTCTTGTCAATATCAATATATTTCTGTCCATATCGTTCAACAACTGTAGACAGATTATTTTTTAAACTCTTTATAAAAGGATCATATGTATTAGAAATACTATAAGCTCCTATACACCGTTTAATAAACGCCATTGAATGAATATTTTCTACTTTTTGTTTGCCAGATATTACCCAGAAACTAATAAGATTCATGATAATATCTAACAACAATTGATTATCGTTTTGATCAGATTTCATTTCAGTTAAAATATATTTCAGCTTACTTGGTGAACAATGGTTGTTCTTACAAGCTATAGCTATAAGATTATCTCTAATTTCTCGATCCTGAATAAATTGTTGTTGAACATTTTTACTAAATATCTCTATTTGATTAGAAATACTAGTTGTTATAACGTAATAATCATTACCATCTTCTTTATTTGTAGCTTGTATGTTTTCTTCTACAACACTTTTATTCTTTCTATAATTCTCATCAAATGCTCTATAAATATACTTTAATACAGATTTTATACGATTTATTATCTTTGAATTCCATTGATAAATATCTCCATCAGCAATATAATTCAAATCTGCATCCAATGATTTATTATTAGTGACCATATAATCCCAAAGCCAAGAATAGATATTATCAAATTTAGGTAAATCGTATCTATTAGATAAATGATTAATGGTGTATTCCATTATATCTGCTCTAGGTGTATATTTGAATATTTGTTTTTGAGAAATAGAATATATTCTTAAAACTAGATAAAATCTTACATATAATGCAGGATCACCTTTAAATTTGTATAATTTCTTTATTTCATCCTTCTTTTGTTCATAAAAACATGATAAAACCATAAGAAAATTATACAATGGATTAACTTGATTTTGAATCTTTTTATCAAGATTAGTACTATTGTTTACTATAGTTATAATATCGGATTTATCTACACCTGCTGCATCATACAATGAATTTTCAATACTTTGAGTATACAATAGTCGTTCACCTACATTCAAAGTTTGTAATACATTAGAAGCTTTATCGATATAGATTGCAATATGTTGAACAATTTTTGGAAAGTTTTTTATAAAAGCTTCACTATAATTATCAACAATACTATCCATAATAAAATGTGGATTATTAGTTGTTATAATAGCCATATATTAAATTGTTTCAACCTGTTATCGTTTCAATACTAGAGTAGTTTCATAAACTATACAATTTACACCATCTATAGGTTTATTGAAGAAAATTAATCTCTTTTGTGGTATATATTTATAGTAAATTTTCTTTTCTTTTAACCAATTATATAAACATTGTGCGTAAATTTGCTCAAAAACAAAATCATCATGTCCTAATCTAGCAGGTTTAAAGACTCTAACTATAGCTGTATCCCAATCTTTATACCAAACTATTTCACATGTTGTTTTGTCATCAATTGTCTGTTCCATAGTTTGTGTGATTACATTATATTCATTTTTAAGTTCTTCACTAACTATTGGTGATGTTGAACTTAAAACGAATATAGTCAAAATAGTTAAAAATAATTTTTTCATAAATATCTCCTATAAATAAATTATATAATAATATTGTGAAAGAATAAAAAAAAGAAGGAGGCGTTTAGATGCCTCCTTCTTTTGTATTTATTTTTTATCTTTTTTCTTTGATGAATCTATTAAACGATTCATCAATAGAAAAGATGCTTGAAGAGAACTTGCTAATGAAACATTAGCATCTGTACTATTTACAGATTTCTCTTCTTTAGGTTCTTCTTTATTAGAACCATTTCTTTTAGCAATTTCTTGAGATAATAACATCTCGAAATTGCTAGTCCTTTGATCTCCCTGTTTTCTTTCAGGTTGCATTTTTGCAATCTCTGAAACAGGAAGAATTAAATCAATTCTAGTCCCACCCATATTGATTTTCCTCCATTAATATAATATATAAATAAAGTTTTGAGTCAACCAAAAATGATATTACATATTAGGATCTCGAACACTAACTTCTTCCATTCGACCTTGATTAATAGTATTTGCACTGCTTATATAACCACAAACACGAATAGATACGTCAAGTTTATCAGTGTTTTCATTTCCACAGTTTCTACATTTCCAGATCAATTTATTATCCTTATTGCGTACCATTTCTATAGTTCCATATCCTTCACACACATGACAATAATCAAGTTTACAATTTAATTCTGCATACATGATATTATCATAAATGAATTCAAGAACTTTTAAAACCGCTTCAGGATTATTAATCATATTTGGCGCTTCTACATACGAAATTGCACCACCTGTAGTGAAATTTTGGAAATCTGACTCGAATTTCAATTTCTTAAAAGGAGTAACACCACAACTCAAACCTTTTCGTATATCATAATGATATGAATTGATTATAAAGTTTTTATCTGTTATACCTTTAACTTCACCATGAAGTTTTCTAAGAGATTTAGCAAATTTATATGTGGTTGATTCTTCTGGAGTGCCATATAGAGAGAAACCATGATTTTCTCCAGGAATAGCATTCCATTCTTTACATTTGTCACTCATGTGTTCAACAATTTTTAAAGCAAATTGTTTATTTTCATCAGAATCTGTATGATCTTTACCTGTCAAAGCAATCA
>Ga0326511_10004112_pt1 | contig 11660 bp, 18 predicted proteins | sample 0_2496_0518_D_FD_203701 | JGI IMG/M metagenome (GOLD analysis project Ga0326511, IMG submission 203701) | Bovine rumen microbial communities from UC Davis, California, United States - 0_2496_0518 | ecosystem: Host-associated > Mammals > Digestive system > Stomach > Rumen | place: USA...
CCTATCCGTACAGGATAGCAACCTGTGCGCTGATGATGGCAAGCTGCATAAAGTAAAGGAGATAGAACAATGAAGATTAGAAATTTCACAAAAGCACAGCAGTCTATGGTACGGGCGTATGATAATGCTAAATATAGCACAATCGAACAGGCATACAAAGCACCCTCACAAGCAAAGATTTATGCTTTCGATCATATATGGTTTGAGATGAAAAGAAACCATGGAACAGGAATGAGAATAACTGGAAAATCTTGTCACTTTTTCTCTTGCGCTTATAAGTACTATGATGAAGAAGGCCAGTTACATTTAAGATATCACTATCCTACTAGAGTTGAAGATTTTGTTCTTATAGAGAACGACTAAAGCCGAAACGGGGCGCAAGTCCCGTCCGGGTATGACGGCAACATATCCGCTGATGATGGCAAGCTATTACACTAGTACACGAAAAGGAGAAAAAAGCAATGGCAAGAGAAAGAATGGTGACAAGAACAGTGGCAACGGTAGAATATGTGTGCATGACAGTTAATGTAAACACAAGACAGGTTGAAGACATCACAGTATCCATTCCTAGTGGTATGACCATGACAGAGAAAGCAAGGCAGAAAGCTATTTCTGATGCTCTCCCGCAAACAAACACTCTCGTACAGATCAGTTCCGAAACCGTAAAGGAAATTCTGTATGGTATGACAGAAGATGATTTTATAAAATATGCAAAGGTTCTGCCGCCTAGAACAAAAGCAGAATTCGAAACTGAATAAAGCCGAAACGGGGCGCAAGCCCCGTCCGGATATGATGGCAACATACCCGCCGATGATGGCAAGCCGCAAAAGAGAAAGAGGTGTGAGTCATGGCTAGAATGGTTAGAATGACTGAGTATCGTATGAAAGAATTAATTTATTGTTCACAGGCTTTTGGCGTTACAATTACTTTTAGTGGTTTAGATTGCTCAATTATTACAATAACAAACAATAACGGCACTAGTTATGAAATGAAAAGCTCACTTTGCTATTCAAGTTGGTATGACTATAGGATGGAGTGCATTAAAGTTATGAATGCACTGTCTACAAAAAATGATTTTTGAATTATTAATATTGTGTTAGGATGGCAAGCACAAGTAAAGGAGAAAGAGTATGTCATATGAAAAGCAATTCCTAATAATATCCACAATTGTTTCGGTTGCGTTCGTGATTATTTGCACTTTTGTCTGATCAAACGTTTTACAAGTTATCCACACTTTCCACGGTGAAGATGTGGATAACTTGTACTAGACAGGGTACAACATTTGCACTATAATATAATTGTCCAAAGGACAGGAAGGAGTTACGGCTATGTGGAAATGGTTTAAGAACTGTAAAACAGCAGAAGAAGGTAAACAGCTTTATCACGAATACGCACATAAGTTTCACCCTGATAATGGCGGGACAGGTGATGAGCTTAAGGAAATTAATGTGGAATTCAAACAGTGGTGGGCATACTACAAGGATATTCACACGAACGCAGACGGTGAAACCTATCACTCAGCGGAAAGCACTACAGAAACCGCTGAAGAGTTTATGGATATTATCCAAAACCTGTCAGGGCTTCAGGGAATAGACGTAGAATTGTGCGGTAGTTGGCTATGGATATCAGGAAATACTTACCCGGTAAAGGATCAGCTTTCAGCGTTCGGTTGTAAGTGGTCAAAGGGTAAAAAGAAATGGTACTGGACAATGGATCAGTTCACAAAGGCCAGATACAAGACTCCTAGCATGAAAGATATTCGCAGAATGTACGGTTCAGAACGGGTTCAGTTAAATCGTAGAGCAATGTTAGCTTAACATAAATTCCCTGTCAGTAGGTGGTTAGACTGTCAGGAAGGAGAGCAACAAATGAAAATCACAAGAGAATCATGGCTGAAAGCCACAGCAAAGGCAATGTCAACCGACCCAGCAAAGGAACTCTTTAAAGCCGATTCAGAGATTGAAGCCCTTTTTACCGACTATTCATTTCATCTGTATCTCAAGTTGAAAGGCAAAACTCTTGCGCAGTCAGAATTTAATGAAATTGTAGCTGACCTACACCGTGAACTGCTATCCGAAGTCGGAGAAGACCTGATGAACATTGTCATAAATACGGCACTAATCATATTTGCCGTACAGATATGGGAAAATCTCACAGACCAGATCGCACAGGATGAACTAAACTCCGAATATGACAGCTTCAAAGCCGCACTAAAATCACAAAAGCCAGAATAACCCTTGTACTTTTCCAAGAAATCGGCTATAATATCAATGTAGAGATACTTCCCACACACTCTTAACTCCTATATGCGAACTATTAGCCACAGTTCGCTCCGGGTATAGTTCAAGCCAGAAGAATAGCGTTACTTCTTCCGCAGATGTAGGTGCAACTCCTACTACCCGGACTCTGCTAAATCATAGCAGATAACCACTCAAAACCTTACCACTAACGAAAGGAGAAGCACAAATGGCAAGAAAGCCGCAGGTGACACGCACTATCACTACCACTGTAGTATCTCTCTTCTGCGTAAACACAGAGGACAGGTCAACATTTGAACAGTCACTCACTCTGCCCCGTACATACAAAGACGAGCAGAAACTCATGAAGGCAGTTGAGGAAGTACTGGAAGGAGAGCCGATCAAGGCAGTTGCTATTAACTCTTATGAAGTCAAGGAAACTCTCTACGGCATGACGGAAGAAGAATTCATTCAGCACGCAAGAGTCTTGCCACCCAGAGGGACAAAAGAGGAAGAATAAGCCGCATGGCTTGTTTGATACAAATGCAGTCAAGATAATAGAAAAGGAGAAAATACTATGGCATACTCAGCATCCGTCAAAGAATCAAGCAGAGAACTCACAGCAAAAGAAAGAATCATGCTCAAGGATACTACCAGTGCAGTCAAACTTGACCAGGCAACACAGGTCGAGGATATTCATATTTCCGTAGATAGCTATGCTATCTTGAATATCCACAACGATAAGGCAACTCCTACGGATTACGAGAACTATATCATTCTTGACAAGAATGGCACGAAATATGTGACAGGTTCTCAGTCTTTCTGGAATGCATTCATGGACATCTTCACTGAAATGGAGAATGAGTCCGAAGAATGGTCAATCAGAGTATACAGGCATCCGAGTAAGAATTACTCAGGGAAGGACTTTATCACCTGTGCGATCGAGTAATTAGAATCGCATAAACTTTCCCGGCAGATATAACTCAAACATATCTGCCGGGTTTTCTTTTAAGGGAGTATACGTTATGGCTAAACGTAAGCTGACTAAAACAACAAAAGAGAGAGGGAAGCTATTAAGACAAATACGATCAATGGAGAATCGTGGTTATCGTTTTCCAGAAAAAGAGTTACAGAAAATACACTCAGGAAAATACTATCAAACTTTTCATAGCTACACTAGAGGCAACTACAAAAAACTTTATTCAGTTGCTACTGGTGAAATAGATGGTAAAACCGTTACTGGTTATGAGTTTAGGTCATATGAAAGAAAACAAGCGGTTTTAAAGGCTGCTGAAACCAGAAAGAAAAAAGCAACACCAGATGTAATCTGGAAAGAAGCGCCTACCATTGAAGAACTGGAAGATCAGTTATATGACAAACCAGTAGGCAGTTTATCTGACAAGCAGTTTGAGGACTGGATCAGGAAGCAGAAGGACGCCAGAGATTTAATGGAAGCCGGCGATATTCAAGAAGGCAGAATAATGTACAAGAATATCGAAGAACTGATCGAGAAATTCAAAGTAAGAGGTGGCTCTAATATTCTTAAAGACGCATTGGCTAGTGAGATCGAGAAATACGGTCCGAATGCTGTGATGGAAGCAATGGCAAATGCTCCGGGTGATATCATAGCAGAAGCGCAGAATATTATGTTCTACGAAGGTGACAAGGCAGATAAGCACAGGGCATTAGTTCACTTCTTTGACAGCATAGTAGGCGAAGTAAGAACACTTGAAGCATCAAAAGCATTAGGAGAAGCAACTGACCGAATGACCGATTTCTATGTTCCATGAGGGTCAAGCAGTACAAATACTACATGTGTGACTTTGAAACAACGGTCTATGAAGGCCAGAATCACACTGAAGTATGGGCAAGTGCGGCAGTACAGTTTTACACTGAAGATGTTCACATATTTCACAGCATAGGTGAAACATTTGATTTCTTTATCGGTCAGAATGAGAACATAATAGCCTACTACCATAATCTGAAATTCGATGGAAGTTTCTGGTTAGACTATCTGCTAGTAAAGTTAGGAATGGAGCAAGCCTGTGAGAAGGTAGGATCAGAGGAATACGATGTCAAGTGGATCAAAGACAGATATATGCGGAATAACACATTTAAGTACAGTATATCAGACCGAGGTCAGTGGTACAACATAATCATCAAAAAGAATAACCACTTCATTGAGATAAGAGATTCCCTTAAACTACTACCATTCAGCGTAAAGCGGATAGGCGAATCATTCAAAACAAAGCACAAGAAACTGGAAATGACATACGAAGGATTCCGATATGCGGGATGTGAAATAACAGGACAGGAACGTGAGTACATAGCGAACGATGTACTGGTAGTTAAAGAAGCACTGGAATTCATGTTTAACGAAGGTCACAATAAACTCACAATAGGCTCTTGCTGTCTGGAAGAATATAAAGAGATCGAGGGGAAAGAACAGTATGAAAGTACATTTCCAAATATGTACGAAATTCCGATAGACGCAAGTAGGCATGGAGAAAGCAACGCAGGAGACTGGATCAGGCATAGCTACAAAGGCGGTTGGTGCTATCTGGTTAAAGGAAAAGAGAACAGAATCTACCACAATGGCACAACTGCTGATGTAAACAGCTTATATCCGTCTATGATGTCCAGTGAATCAGGTAATATCTACCCAATAGGAAAGCCCAAATTCTGGACAGGCAATTACATCCCGGAAGAAGTGTTGAAGGATTTCACCTACTACTTCATTCGAATAAGAACAAGGTTCTACATAAGGCCGGGTAAATTGCCTTTCATTCAGATCAAAGGTTCATGGCTATACAAGGGTACAGAAGCACTGATAACATCTGATGTTTATGATAAGGAAACTAACTCTTACAGATCATGGTACACAGGGTTTGACGGAAAGCCCCATGAAGCTATTGTAGAATTAACTCTGACCATGACCGACTACGTTCTTTTTAAAGAACACTATAGGACAGTAGATTTTGAAATACTGGACGGATGTTATTTCTCCGCTATGCCGGGACTGTTCGATACCTACATTGAGAAGTACAAAAAGCTGAAACTGGAAAGCAAGGGAGCAATGCGTGAACTGGCAAAGCTATTTCTCAACAATTTATATGGAAAGATGGCAAGCAACACAGATTCTTCTTTCAAACTGGCATATGTTAAAGACGATAAGACAGTAGGTTATATGCCAGTAACAGAATTCGACAAGAAACCCGGATACATTCCAGTAGGATCAGCTATTACCAGTTACGCAAGAAACTTCACAATCAGGGCGGCACAGAAGAACTATCATGGTGTGAACAAGCCCGGTTTCATTTATGCCGATACTGATTCTATACATTGCGACTTGCGTCCAGAAGATATAAAAGGTATAACAGTTCACGACAAAAACTTCTGTTGTTGGAAACTGGAAAGCTGTTGGGATACTGCTATTTTCACTAGGCAGAAAACATACATAGAACACGTTACGGAAGAGAACTGTGAACCAATAGATGAACCCTACTACAACATCAAATGTGCCGGGATGCCTGATAAGTGTAAGAACCTTTTTAGATTATCAATGGAAGGGTACAAAGAGGAAGAAGGTGATGGATATACAGAAGAGGAAAAAGAATTCCTAAGAGTGAAGCGCACACTAGAAGATTTTAAAGTAGGCTTATGTGTTCCCGGAAAGCTGATGCCAAAGCGGATAAAAGGTGGCACATTACTGGTAGAAACAACATACGAAATGAGGTAGACATGGATAATCTTGAAATTAAAATCAAATACATGACAGATATTAAACCTATCACAATCTCAGACAATGGCGACTGGATCGACCTTAGATCATCTATTGATATCGACTTAAACTTTCTGGAGTTTACATACATTCCACTTGGAGTATGCATGGAACTGCCCAAAGGTTATTCCGCTGTCATTGCTCCCAGGTCTTCCACTTATAAGAAGTGGGGAATCGTGGTGGCAAACAGCATAGGTATAATAGACGAGTGTTACAATGGTGACCACGATGAATGGCACTTACCTGTCATAGCACTGAGGCATACTCACATCTACAAGAACGACAGGATATGCCAGTTCAGAATCATTAAGAAAAGCCCGGACATTGATTTCATTACTGTTAAATCGTTGAACAACAGTAATCGGGGCGGGCTTGGATCAACAGGAGAAAACTAATGACAGATGAAGCAAGAGCAATACTAGATGACTATATAGACTGCGGAACAAAGAATCACTGTGATGAATGTAGAGCGCACGAACATATTAACGATGATAAGACCACATACTGTGAATTCCTGTCAACATATCGTCGCATACTACAGGACAAGATTAACGAGGTAATCGAGAAGAATTAATGGATGAATTTATTACGCACGTTCTTACCTTTTTATTAGGTGGAATAATAGGATCAATGATCAGCGTATTTGTTTTCGCCCTACTTGAGATATGTAACGACACAGACGAATAAAAAGAAAGCTGATAGGAATACACCTATCAGCTTTTCTATATCCATAACACACGGAGCACGAAAGCGGTATGCAACTCCGATCGGCAATAACAGGCAGTATATTCCAACTGTGCATCCCTGTTTGCTCAGTCATACAGTCGTGTGCGGATACCCATTAATAAGACAGTGCCTTAAGCACAGCATCTTTGCACTTCATATCCTTAAATCTGAAGCATCCATGTTCGAAGTAATATCTTAAACTTGACAGGAACAGATCGGACTTCTTAAGCATCACATAGTTAATTTCATGGTCTTCTGTCGTAACTGTAATTTTATAGGTATAGGTAGGGTCTGGTTTATCATCGCAGTAAACGATCCCCAGTTCCGGGTATTCTCTTATTCCATAATCAGTTCCGTTATATTTCAATGTCCCCAGATACCTGTTATTTCCTGTTGGCTTCGCTATAAATGCTCTTGCGTCATTCAGATAAACACACTGAGCCGAATACGCAACATAAGAATTCTTAGAGAAAGCACGATTAAAGCCGCTTTCAAGTAATGCTTCTGAAGCACTCTCAACAAAACCCTGTTCCATAACAAAACCGTCTCCCCGCAGAAATTTAGTATCATCTCTTAGCCTGTTGGATATTCCAAGTTCAACATAGTACGGGTTGATGATGCTTACCGGGTTAGAAAGCATATACACTGGAACATATCTTACCTGTTCTCCGATACCTCTTGCGATACTTGTGTGCACACTAAGCAGTTTCCTGATTTCATCGGAGCAATAGTGATTCGTTTCACTCTGGAACTCGTCAAACATGATCCGCATGACATCAGAAAACAAGTGACTGTACTTCTTTAGCTGATCGCAAGAATTAAGAGATATAGCATAACCACAAGAAACGTTATCAAGAAACAACTCATGAAAAATACCTGCCGCCTTTCTCTGGCTTGTCATTGTCTTGCCTTTAAAGAACAGCTTGCCTATATCTTTAAAGAACTTGTCAGCGCAATCGTCCAATTCATAATTGAACCGATACAAAATGGCAAACTTCTCTCCCCGGTCGAGGAAACGATTCACCATTAATCTGCTGAAGTAGGTAGTTTTGCCACCTGTCCTGTTAGTAGTGCAGATAAAGATTTCGGGTTTCCGACCATTGATGTCTAGCATTGATAGTAATTTAGTTCCGTCATAATATTTTGTATTCATACATTCATATTAGCATATTTCTTGACAATTTGCAATAAATAGAGTACAATTAATTAGGGCAATCGTACCTACTAAGTCGAAAGGAGAAGATGCCGATGGATATACAGGCAGTACTGCAAGCTATTACCACAGTTGGCTTTCCTATAGTATGCTGTGGTGCGATGATGTGGTATGTTAAATATTCAAATGACCAGAACAAAGAGGAAGTAGCAAAGCTGAATGAACAGCATCGCAATGAAATGACCGAAGTTACACAGGCTATCAATAACAACACTGTCGCACTTACAAAACTGTGTGAAATCGTAAAGCCCAGAGAGGATGATCTGAAGTGAATACTGTCATGATTGAGATTACACCAGTGGTTGCTATTGCCCTTGAAGTCATAGCGGGTAAGTACGGCACTGGTGAAGCAAGAAAAAAGGCACTGGAAAAAGAAGGTTATAACTACAATAAGGTGCAGAAGTGCGTAAATGATCTTGTCGCACTCATGGAAAAGTATGGTGGTTAAATGGCAGGTAGTATAAATGCCGCTTATAATTGGGCGGTTAAAGAATGCAATGCTGATAACGTAGGTTACAGTCAGACATTTCGCAATCAGCAGAAGATTAATGGAATAACATACTATGACTGCTCTTCATTCATCTGGTACGCACTCAAAGCGGGTGGATACGATGTAGAAGCTGCTTATCAGACAGCCACAGGTGCGGCTTATTCCGGGAACGCAATCACCACATACGATATGGTGGCATGGCTGACAGCACTTGGATTCAGACAGGCAAACATTAACGGAGAGTGGAAAAAAGGTGACATTCTCCTGAGGTCTACCCACACTGAAATGGTGTATACTGGCGGGACTGGACAGGGTGTAACAATGGGAGCGCATAGTGCAAGTTACGCACTTGCGAAACAGGTTTCAATAAATGACTACACCTCAACAGCTTCAAACTACACATCATTATGGACAGCGGGTGGTGCTTCTGGTGGCTTGAGCGTAAGTGCCTATGTGATAGCTGCTATCTGTGGGTGTTTCAAGCGTGAATCTGGATTGAATCCGGGCATCTGGGAAGGACTGGTAGTATCACAGTGGACAGACCTGCTTCATGGGTACGGTCTTGGACAGTGGACTAACACTGACGGCGATCCGCATGGTAGACTGTATCAGCTTCATGAATATGTCACCACGCACGGATACCTTGACGGAGAAGGTGACGGACAACTTGAATACCTGATCTATGAAAATGTCTGGTTCAACTCTTCTCAGACGAGAGGAAAGTACAGAACGTTGTCAGAATTCCTTGCTTCTCCGTCAACAAAACTGGAAGACCTAGTCTGGGATTTTCTAGCAAACTGGGAAGGTGTTCCGGGAGACGCCTATCAGGAAAGACTTGAAGCGGCACAGGCTTTTTACGATTACATTGAACTACACAAAACAGATAACCCACAATCATATTCATGGTATGCATCCAACCAGTATCTGGGATTTATGTCACCACAGCAGTTAGGTAATCTTATGATGATCTACTTCTGGTTTGACGGCTACGATCCCGGACAGGGTGGCGGGGCAGGTGGAGGGCCTGCGAAGTCAAGAAAGAAATGGTGGATGATGGTAAAACCGAGGAGATATTAAATGGTAAAAACAAAAGAAGAAATTTTAAATGCAATAAAAGATATTCTTAAGGATGATACTTCTGACAATGCGTTATCACTCATTGAGGATTTGTCTGATACGTTGGACAACGTACAAAGTGATGATACAGACTGGAAAACAAAATATGAGGAGAATGACGCACAGTGGAGACAGAGGTACAGGGATAGATTCTTTTCAAAACCTGCTCAGGAAGAGGATGATGTAGATGAACCTGAGCCAGAAGAAACCAATGAACCTAAAACATTTTCAGATTTATTCAAAGGAGAGTGATTTTAATGCCGAGAAGAATTGCAAATAGTACGCTTAATGCGTCCACCATTGATATTCTGAACGTTATCCGTCAGAATGCTTCACTTGAGTATCAGGCAAATGTGCCGAACATTACACAGGCACAGGATATTCCCAGAGTTGGTGAGGTGCTTCTGGGATATCCGGCTCTTGCTAATCAGTTTATCAATGCTCTTGTAAACAGAATTGCTCTGGTAAGAGTTACTTCCGCAACATTCAATAACCCATATTCCAGACTGAAGAAAGGCTATCTGGAATATGGTGAAACTGTAGAGGAAATCTTTACAAACATTGCAAGAGTGTTTGTGTTCTCTGAGGAAAAGGCTGAAGCACGGGAACTGAAAAGGTATATCCCGGATGTCAAAGCCGCTTTCCACACGATCAACTGGAAGGTACTTTACCCTGTTACCATTGAAGAGGAAACTCTCAGACAGGCCTTCCTGAGTATTGATGGTGTGCAGGATATGATTGCACGCATCGTAGACACAGTTTACACAGCCGCCGAGTACGATGAGTTTCTGCTCTTTAAGTATCTCATTATCAAGGCAGTCAACAAGGGAAAGATGTATCCAATTGCTGTCGATACGGCAGATATCCGCAATGCGGGAATAGGATTCCGTGGTACTTCCAATCTGCTCAAGTTCATGTCCAGTAAATACAACGAAGCGGGTGTAATGAATACCACTCCGAAGGACAGACAGGTTATCTTCCTTGACGCTATGTTTGACGCACAGTATGATGTTAATGTTCTTGCATCTGCTTTCAACATGGACAAGGCTGATTTCATGGGTAGGCTTCACCTGATTGACGATTTCACCACATTCGATAACGAACGTTGGACTGTTATCAGGTCGGAAAGCACAGGTCTTGAAGATGTAACAGCCACTGAACTTACTGTCATGGCTGATGTAATTGGTGTGTTTGGTGACGAAGACTGGTTTCAGATTTATGATAACCTTGCCAAGTTCGCAGAAAAGTATGTCGCCGCAGGACTGCGTTGGAACTACTTCTATCACACTTGGAAAACCATTTCGACTTCTCCGTTCTCCAATATGTGCGTATTCGTAAAGAGTACAGCATCCCTTGGAACGCCTACTGCTGTTGTTTATAAGGTTACAAGTGTTGATGTTGACGCTACTGGAAATCAGGTTGTCAATATGGATGTACAGTCTATCACAGGTGGAACTGCTCTTACCTACAACAATCTGCGTCTGGTTCAAAGCGAAAGCATGGTTACAAATGCTGTCGCTGTTCAGCCCTACGGCAGTCTTACGATTCCGTCTACTGCTACTGCCGCAAACAGCGTAAACGTTGACGCTACGGATGGTATTAATACTTTCCGTCTTGCAAGGACGATTACTCAGCTTAAGGCACTCAAAGCAGGTGACACTATTACTCTGGCGAAGGTCTGAGTAGTGTTAAGGTGGGGACTTTATGTCCCCACTTCTTAAAATGTGAGGTGGTTTAATGGCTATTAGAATTACTGAAGATGGTAAAGTCATTTATGAGAATGAACCAAATGTAGAGAGGGAGTTATTTCCTAATATTCAAGACAACGTATCGCCAGAGCAGATAACACAGGATGTTAATCAATGGCTTGAAGATCATCCGGAAGCAACTACAACTGTTATGGATGGAAGTATCACTAGAGAGAAGTTAGATTCTGAGTTAAATTCGTATCTGAATTCTGTAGACACTGAGATAGGTGAATTAAAGGAGAATTTAAACGAGATTGTGGCACCCAGTGGTATAAACATTTTTAATGTCGATACCGTAAAGAAAAATACGTTTCTAAACAGTACATCAGGAGTGGAGGAGTCAAACGTT
>Ga0326511_10004113_pt1 | contig 11659 bp, 16 predicted proteins | sample 0_2496_0518_D_FD_203701 | JGI IMG/M metagenome (GOLD analysis project Ga0326511, IMG submission 203701) | Bovine rumen microbial communities from UC Davis, California, United States - 0_2496_0518 | ecosystem: Host-associated > Mammals > Digestive system > Stomach > Rumen | place: USA...
GGCAAGAAGCAAGGGGCGGGCGGAGTCCCCGTGGGTTACCACTTGCCGTCTAACATGATCCTTTTAGGCTGCTGCTGATCCTTTCCGGCCTGTAAAAAAAAGTTTTCCTTGTTTCCTTTTCGTGCGTTGCATATTGCGTGCGCTGGCTGTAGGTTGCTGTAGTCGTTTGCACATTCTGCGGCGCTGTTATAGCCGCCCTGCTGCCACTTGCTTACTGGTATCTTTTCATCAATAACAAAGGCCAGCATATTAACGTGTCTGCGCCCTTCTTCGTCCGTGACGTAGTAAGGTAGCGTATAGTCTATAGGCTTGCCGCATAGTGCGCACGGTAGCCCCATAGCCTTAAAGCGCTGCTGGTATTGTCTACGCCTGCCGGTCTTCCAGCGTGGATTTATAGCCATGCCCCCGTCCTTTCTGCTGGGGGCGGGTTCTTTTCCCTTACCCCCTTGCGGTCATGTGTGTGCTTGTATGTGTATATGGTTATACCCATACTGCACGGCGTGGCGGGTCTGGTATCTGTTCCACGCCTTCCAGCTTGTCCACCTTATCCACGTTGTACCATGTGGGTGCTGTGTCTTCCTCATCCTGCGCCACTATAAGGAAGTTACCGGCAATAAATACTATGCGGTTACGCAAGGGCTTATTATTGCCTTTAAGGTAAAGCGCCTGCACTTTTAAGGGCTTATCTATGTTTAGCTTCTTCATGCTGGCTTATTCTTCTGCAGGAAAAGCGCTGTCTACTGTTACATTAAATGCCGCAGTAGTTACTACCATGTTGCTATTTTCTGCTGCAGTTGTGCCAAACGTCCTATCTATTAAGCTGTTCATAGCTTCTACGTTTTCGGCGGCCTGTGCTATGGGGTGCGGCTTAAAATCATGGTAGCCCAGGCTTTCCGCTTTTTCGTGCAAGGCCTTGTATACCATAGGGCAGTCCGTTCCGTACTTCGTCATAAGCTGGTCTATTTCATCAGCGCTTACGTTCTGGCGGGAATTTAGAAGTGTAACTACGTTTACAGCTTCGGTACTGGGTGCGGCTGTATTCTGTGCCATGATGTCAAGCGTTGCGCCGTCTACAAGGGCGTGCGCCTTTTCTCTTAAGCGGTCACATACAGAATTAAAAGCCGCCCTTTCTTCTTCGTAGTAAAAACCCTTCTGGGGGTGAAATGTTGCGCCGGGCTGCAGCGTGGTTTTATACTTCGCTTCTGACTTCTGCCGCAGGGCTTCGTAGCTGTCCCTGTATTCGTTTACCAGTGCCTTAAGTTCCTTGTTAATTCGTGCGCTTTCGCTCTTTGTCATAATTAAAGTTCCTGCCTTTCTTTTGTTTATTTGTTAAATTGCATATAACAAAAAAGGAAGCAATAAACGCCGGTTAAAGCGTTCTGCTTCCTGTTCTGTCTTTTTATAGCCCGTTCAGTTTAGGTTATGCGCTGCCCCCGTTCGGCTGGTTTGATAGCTTATAGGTTAAGCCCCATTGTAGCGCCCTATTCCGTGCTGTTATGCTGTTTTCTATATTGTATCGTAAAACTGTTTTATCGTCAAATAAAGAAGCCCATAAGAAAAGGCTAGCAGCCTGCTTTAGACTGTTAGCCCTTCTGTGGTTATGTGTATGCTGTTATGTGCTTACTTGGCTGTCATGCCCTTAAAGATATTTGCAGCTGTGCCGTTGTCCTGCTGGAAGTCCGGCGTATATTCCTTAAAGCAGTTAAACATAGCATAAAAGCTAAATAGTGCCTGCCCTTTGCTTCCGTTACGGCTCTTTAGTATTTTAGCCTGTATTAGCTGCGCTTCGCCCTGCCTGGCTTTGCCTTCGTTCGTTCGGATCAGTTCACGTATACGCTTCTGTCGTGCGTTGTCCGCTTCGCCTTCTTGGTAGTCCATGCCGTCATACTGCAAGCCTATTAAAACGTCTGCGCTGTACTCTATTGCGCCGCTTTCCTTAAAGCTGGCATTATTTACCGGCGCTGTGTAGTTGTCCCTGTTAAAGCTGCTTATACCTATTACGGGTATTTTGCAGTCACGGCTAAGGCGCTTAAGTTCTAGCGTGGCTTTGTCCGTGTTCTGCTTATCGCTTGCCCGCATATCGTAGGGGGCTAGTATTTGCAAGTAGTCTATAAGCACTACTGGCTTATTGCCGGTTATAGCTATATGCTGCTGTACTACTTCCTTTACTTTTTCTACGCCTATGTCCCCTATGCCTTCATGTATGTAAATATGCTGGGCGTAGTTCTTGTAGGAAGCAAGCGCCTTATTTATTAGTTCTCGTTCTGCTTTGCTGTAGTTCTTCCAGCGTGCGCCGGCTGTTATTCCCCTTGTGGTCTTCGCATCTGCTTTGCGTTCTGCCAGTAAAAAAGTATGCCTGCTTATGCTCTTTGCTATAAGTTCATGCCGTGCCATTTCAAGGCTAAATACTAAGCAGTCCTGCCCCCGCTGCGCTAGCTGGTCTATGATCTGCAGGGCTAGCGTTGTTTTGCCTAGTGATGATATAGCGCCGATAATATAAAGCCCTTCGTATAGCCCGCCGTCTAGTGCGCTGTCCAGATTATCAAAGCCCGTACAAAGTGCCGGCGTGTCTGCGCTTGCCTGTATGCCGCCTAAGAAGTCCTGCAAGGCGTTTGCGGCGCTGGTCTTTAGGTAGTCTTCTTTTGCAGCTTCCGCTATTGCTTCCAGTTCTGCTTCTTGCGCCCGTTCCGCTGCCCGTACTTCACTTATAAAGCCGTCCCGATCCAGTAGCAGCGCTTCGTTAGCGTCCTTAGCTGCGCCGTAAAGGTTGTACCGATAAAAGGAAGCCTGCAGGGCTGTAAGTTCTTCTGCTAGTTTGTTTTCCGTGTTTTTGCCGTCTTCGTCTGCATCTAGTGCAAGTATAAGGGGCTGTGCTGCTGGTTTCTTCTTAAGCAGGCTAAGCAGCTGTGTATAGTTGCTAGTACTGCCTAAGCCTATAGCTTCGCCGCCCGCTTCTATAATGCTTAGTGCGTCCAGTTCGCCTTCTACTACGAAAATAGGCTTGCTGGCTGTGTAAAGTGTCTTGCTGTTAAATATAAGGCTTGCGCCCTTCTTCCTGTAGCGGTTCTTCTTTTCGTTCGGCTGTGGCCTGTCTATGTTGCGGGCTATATAACTGCCCTTGCCTGTAGGAATAATAAGTGCACGCCACTTAGTAAAAGACTGCTGCCCGTCTTCGGCTATGTTAAAAGTGCTGTATGCCGGATCATAGCCCAGCCAGTACTTAGCCGCTACTGCTTCGCTTATGCCCCTGCTTTTTAAGTATTCCTGTGCCGGTGCTTCTGATCTGGAAGACTGCGTCCGCTTGTAGTAGTCCGTATAGTCTTCTGTGGGTGCTTCCTTTTTCGGCTTCTTAGCCGGTGCAGGCGTTACGTGTGCGCCCTTCTCAATACTTACGCCGATCTGTTCGGCTAAGTCTGTTAAGGCTTCGTTATAGTCTACGCCTTTTACTTTCTGGTATAGGTCTAAAATATCCCCACTAAAGCCGCAGCCAAAACATTTTAAGCCGTTGCCGTCTTCGCTCTTAGGGTTACGTGTCAAGCCGTCCCCGTGCGTTCCGTGTCCGCATAACGGGCATATATAACTTGTTTCCCTGTTTACCTTCTGCCGTGCCGGCTGCGCTATTCCTGTAATAAGGTTGCGCCAGTCTGCCTTTATCTGTTGCCGTGCCTGTTCTCTGTCCATTTCTTCTGCCTCCTGCTTGCGCTTTGCAGACGGCCTGCCTATAATAAATAAAGCCGTTGCGCTGCACGTAATGTTGTGTTGACGGTTGGGGGCAGCCGTTCTAATTCGCCAACAATTGGGCTGCCCTTTTTTGTGTTTTACTTTTCGTCTAATGTACGTTAGACGAATAGTTTTATATCTATGCGTTAAATTCTAATTGTGCGCATAAATATCTTTTTTTGTTTTTTTAACTATCTGCGGGGGTTGTTACTTTCCCTTTGCCAGGATCTGTAAACCCCCTGGCCAATAAAAAAGGATTTTTCGCTTTTATATTATCAACCGCCACCCGCCCGCATCAAGCGGGGGCGGCGTGGCCCATATAATACTTATATATATACTTTTATAAGTATTATATGGCTTTTTCGTCCATTCCCCGCAAGCCGCTTAAATACTGGCTTTGTGGCGGTTTTTGTGAAGTGCATCTGTAGCACTTTATCCGTCTATCTGTAGCACTTTTTCCGTCTATAATTGTAAATCTGTAGCACTTTTTACTTCTATCTGTAGCACTTTATCCGTCTATTAAAACTATGTGTATATTAGTATGTGTATAACAGTATAGGTATGTGCTTATATGCTTATGCTGTAGCCCTTCGCCTGCTGCTTTTCTTTTATAGGCTCATTCTTAGCATTAAGTACAGTATAGCCGTTTATCCAGCCTTTAGCCTTCCATGCGTCCAGCAGTCCTTCTATTTTCTGCCGGTCTGCCTTCCTGTTTCGCCTTATGATCTGCTGGCGTGTGGCTTCGTTTGCATAGTCCCCTTCTATGCGTTCTTCCGGCGGTAGTATGCCGGTGTCCCTGTAAATGGTTTCTAGTAGTATTACGTTGCTGCGCTTAAAGCGTTTGCCGCCTTCCTGTGCGTTCTTCATAAGCTGTATTTGCTGCAGCAAGTAGCCCTTAAATTCTGTTACGTTTTCGCTGTCGCTGGTAAATTGTGAAGTGTCCAGCATTTCATAAGGCACATATAGTAAGTGATTTTTAGCCTTGTTGTAGGTGTATAGTATAGGTTCTTCGCCTATCCTGTAGCCCTGTACTGTGTTGCCCTTGTCTGTCGTAAATTCTACTTTGCTGCTGTTCAGTACGTAGGTTTCTATACGCCCGCCGGTTATGCGCTCGTCATCAATAGCCAGATTAAAGGCGGCTATTTCTGCGCTTATATCCATGTAAAAGCGTGTAAAGCGCATCTTGTCTAAGCTGTCGCATATTCTCTTTATTTGCTTGTCGCTGGGTTTTGCCTTGCCGTCCCTGCTGCTTTTGCCGTTCATGGTGCGCCATATTTCCTGCGGCGTGATGTATAAGGGCTTCTGCGGGTTGTCCTGCTGCCAGTAGTGAAAGCGTGTTGCTACTGCTTCATATACTTGCTTATCGAAAGCAGTTAGCCTTCTGTTTAGCTTGTAGTTTGCCCCTTCATAGCTAAGCGCAACAAGTACGTAAGCGCTTGCGCCTTGTGGCACATTGTAACGTGATAGCATAGTAAGCTGTCCGTTTATTGTTTGTTGGAATAGTTCCCCTTCCTGTAAAAGCTGGCTGTTTACATGGTCATTCATAAGCCCGTAGCTTGTAATATCCCCTAAAGGGTTACGCCTAAAGCGCTTAATACCTAAAGGCTGCTGCCCGTCTGTTATGTCTGCATTGTCTGTAAGGTCGCTTACTTCTACTGCTTCTATAATTGCTTCCAGTAGTTCCCTTAAGGTGTCCTTGTTATCCTTAAGTGCTTCTATGTGTAAATAAAGTTCGGTTTTAAGCGCCTGTGCTGCGTAGTTGGCATTTAATAGCAGCTTGCCGGCTTTAATAGTTCCTACGCCTAAGCGCTTAAGTGTATCTGTCTGCAGGTTGTCTACTTCGTGCTGGAAGTGGTTATAAGTTACCCTGTGTATATCTGGGAGCAGTAAGAGTATTTGCTCTTTAGCGTGGCTTATAATCGCATCTGCGCCGCCCTGTGCGATCTTCTTAAAACGCTTGCGCTGCATCTGATCTAAAAGCCCGTCAAGTTCTGCCTGCATACTGTCCATAGCGGCTTGATATTTCACTTGTAGGCTTAGCCATTCTTCCTTATTGCCCTGTGCTGCGTTCATAGCAGCGCTTAAGTTGTCAAGTTCTGGTTTATAGCTGTCTTTAATTGCCTGCGCCTTCTTCTGTTCAGCCGCCGTTGCCTTAAAATACATAGTTTGCCGTCCTTCCTGTATCATATCTTTTTACCGGCTGCCTTTCCGTTCATGTAGCCCCGCCTGTAGGCAAGTGCCGTTAGATCAAAGCTGCCGTTTAGTAGGCTGTTGTAGTGCTTATTTGCTAAGTAGTTAAGCTGCGTTACGGTTAGACCGCCGTTACTATGCTTAAAAGTAAATTCTATAGCGTTTTCTATGCTCTTAGTAAAGCGCTGCCCTTTGGGGCTGGCTTCATAAGCTGCCGCCGCTTCCTGCATTTCTTCTATGCTGCGGCTCATATCGTAGTAGTGCTTCTGATCCTGTGCGGGTTCTTCTTCCGGCTGTACGTCTTCCGGCTTCCAGTTCCGGCACGCTTCCGCTGCTAAGTCCTGCCCTTGCGTTAAAAGTTCCTGCGCCTGCTGCCATGATCCGGCAGAAATGTAAATGTTTGCGTTTCCTTCGCTAAATGCTTCAGCTTCTACTGCCTGGCTTCTTTCGTCTTCAATCATCATTAAAACTGTGTACTTCATAGCTTCGTGTCCTTTCTTCCTACTGGAATAGTGCGGGCTTTTCTGCTATGATGTTGCCATAGCATATTGTCCGCTTGTTTAAGTGTCATAGCTTAGCCCGTGGCCTTATGCTGTCCTGCGGGGCTGTGTTCGTTTTGCTGGCGTATACAGTCCCCTTTTTATATCTATAGGCATACTGCTAAATGTATGCTTATATGCTGCTTAAGCGTTCCTGCCGTTTTTTAAGAAGTCCTGCAGGTCTTCTTCTGTTACTCTGTATTCCTTGCCGATTTTGGAAGCCTTAAGGCGCTTAGCAGTTACATAGTTGTAAATGGTCTGACGGCTTACTCTTAAAACGTCTGCTACTTCCTGCAGGGTGTATAGTTTCATGTTTTCCACTGCTGTCATGCTTTGCCCTTCCTTTCCAGATATTCTTCAAAGATATTATTTACTAAGTCGTTCATGGTAGTCCCCTGTGCGTCTGCTTCTGCCTTTATAGCGTCCTTAAGTGCTGGGCGTACTAAAAGCTGCATACGCTGGCTTTTATTTTCTTTTACTAGCTTGTAGCCTTTAGGAATAGTTATGCCGGTGTCCTGCATCTGCTGCGGGGCTTCCTGTTCTTCTGCGGCGCTTATAAATAGTTCCGCTGTGTTCTTCTTAAAGTCTTTCTTAGCCATGCTTTACTTTTTCCTTTCCATAAATTCTTTTATAAAGGCTTCGTAGTCCTTCGCTGCGTTCGATCTGGGGGCGTATGTGTATATGTCCTGCTGGATCGCCTGCGCTTCCTTTATGCTTACACATTCCCTTATAGGCGTGCTGTATAGCTTTGTCTTAAGCTGTTCTGCAGCGTCCTTTAGGTTGCTTTGCATATCCTTACTTATTACTGCCCTGGCGTTGTAACGGGTTATAAGTATGCCCCTTATGTATAAGTCCTTATTGCAGTACTTTTTAACGGCTTCTATGGCCTTGCTAAGCTGTCCTATTCCCTGCAGGCTATATACTTCTGCCTGTACTGGAATAACTACGCTATTAGCCGCTGCAAGGGCGTTTACTGTAAGCGTGCCTAGCTGGGCGGGCGTGTCTATTATGATGTAGTCATATTGCAAGCCGTCTATAGCTTTCTTTAGCCGGTATTCCTTGCCCGTTCCGTCTATAGCTGCATCTGCCCCCGCTAGTGCTTCTGATCCGGCTATAACGTCCCCCTGTGGCGTGTGCTGTATTGCTTCTGCCGCTGTGGCTTCGCCGGTCAATACGTCCATGCTGTTAGGTCCTTCTGGATCAGCGCCCAGCCCGTAGCTTAAGTTTGTTTGGCTGTCCAGGTCAATGTATAGCACCTTCTTTTTTTTACGTGCTAGTCCTGCGCCTAGTGCCTGTGCTGTAGCCGTTTTGCCTACGCCGCCCTTGCGGTTTACTATTGCTACTATTTCCATGCGCTAGCCCCCTTTCTTATTTCATACCCATGATTTCGTTATATTTGTCTTGATCATATAAAAGTCCGTAAGGTCTTGCGTCATAAGCTATCGCCAAACACAAAAACATTTCATCTGTGTCGTCACACGGAAAGCCGCTTTGATTTAACAAAAAGTGTATACATTCATGCCGTATAGTTCTTCTTAACTCTTCTGGGTCGCATTCAAAAACATCATAAATGTATATTGCGCTTTCTTCTGCTACATATTCCCCATCAATTATGGGTTTCCCGCTTGGCGTTAGTTCTGTATCTGGTGGAACACCTTGTGGAAAATTATCTATATCAGTGCAGCCTTTAGAAACAAAGCATTTAACTATAGGATTTTGCAAGGTTATAAAATATTTCATTCGGGGATATTTTGCTATAAGATCTTCCCTTACATAATCGCAAAATTCTTTAGCATATCTTTTGCACTTTTGTATTCGTTTTTTTGTCTTCATGTATGCCCCCTTTCCGGCGCTTATATGTGTATACTTCTATGCGCCTGCTGCCCTACTTCGGATTATATTATAAAATATTATAAAACGTCAATACTTTTTATAAGCCTGTAAATAAAAAAAGAAGCCTGCAGCGTGGACGGTCTGCAAGCCCCTTTTCTGTGTGCTTTAGCTGGGGGCGCTAAAACAAGTAAACGAGATCCTTTTGTTTACTGTTACGCCTGTATAATAGCATAAATATATATGTATATCAATATACACATACGCTATAAGGCGCTTATTTGCCGTTTTAAGGCGTTTTTACCTTTAGGGGCATATTTGTATAGCCTTGTCGTGTTTCGTGTCATTTTGGGGCGTTCTGTGCGTTCTTCTTCCTGCTGGCAGTCGCACGCTTCGCCCACGTCCAAACTAGCGCCGCATAAGGGGCATATTTTATAATCTGTTCTAGTCCGCATCTTCTGCCCCCTGTCGCATATTCCATGCGCTTATAGCGTCTGTGCAGGCGGTGTTATTCCATTCTGCCGCCGCCGGTTCTTCCTTGCTGTTGTATAGTTTGCCCTGTGCGCCGCATATATCGCATTTTACAAAAACAAAGTATGTGCGTGTCTTGTAGCTGTAGTTACTTGTTAAGCAAGCCGTGCCGCCACAATGCGGGCAAGCCTTTATACTGTCCTGCATATTATTAGCCCTTCCTTTCTGCCCTATACTGCTGCATATAGGTTGTGTTATAGTGCGGGTTTTTGTCTTCCCACTTCATGCGCCGCAGCTTTGCCCCTGCTTCCTTACAAGTGAAGCTGCAGTACTTCTTATTTGGTCTGCTGGTTTCAAACTTAGCCCCGCATATAGGGCATAGAACTACTTTTGCCATGTTTCCCGCCTTTCTAAGTGTGCATCATACTAAGCGCTTCCAGCTGTCCGTCTTAAAAGGATCAAACGCCGTCCGATCTGCTAGCCAGTCTGCAAACTGTTCTTTTGCGCTGCGGGCGTCCCCTAAGTTTACGTTTACGCTGCCGCCGTCCCGTACGGAAGGATAGCCCCCAGCGTCTAGCCTTGCCTGTTCTTCGATCTGTGCAAGTGCTGCGCCGGCTTCGTCCTGTTCTTCTATGCCGCACTGTTCGTTAAACCATGCCTTAAACTGTTCTGCGTGGCTCTTAGGGCGCTGTGCTTCGTGTTCTCTTTTATAGGCTAAAAAAGCCTTGGCCTGTGCTATGTTTTCTTCTGCGGTTTCGCCTGTAAGAAGTACTACTGGTACGCCGGTGCGCTGTGCTATTTCCTGCTTAAGTTCTTCTGTGGTCATTTTCTGCCCGTCCTTTCTTCTTTTCGCATCTGAGCTATAAACGCCTTGCAGCTTTGGCAAGTATGCCCGCCTGTGTTTGTAGGTCTTCCGCATATCCTGCAATATGTTTGCCGCTGCTGTGGCTTCTTCGTTCTGTTCTTAAGTTCGTGGGGTTTCGCTTTGTAAGGTAGCCATATTGCCATATTGTCTTATCCTATGCGCATCTGCTTTTTAGGGTTACGCTTACTGATCCGGCAGCCCCATAAAGCTAAGCTAGCAGCTTCTATAGGTGCGCTAGTCTGTCCACCAAAGCCCCAGCCCCCACTTATAGGGCGCTTAGTTGCCGTTATAGCGCTTTCCCTTAGTTCGTCCTGTCCGCTGTACCATGTTACGGCGCTTTCGTGCAGGTCATTTATAAGCCCCTGCGCTGCTGTTATTACGTTCTGGGCGCTAGGCTTTATTATGCTGTCCTTAAAAGCCCATGCCCCGCCGCCTGCAGGCTTTAGCTTGTCTATTAGTACGTCTGCGCCGTTCTTGCCGTCTATCACTACTACGCTAGCTTCCTTGTAGCGTTCGTTTAGCCAGTTTGCAAGCCATGTTAAGCCGTTGCCTGTGGGTTCTACTGCAAGTAGTGTTATACGTGCCTTTGCGCCTGTAGGAATAATAGCCCCTGCCAGTACTACTTCTGATCCGTCCGGCGTAAACTTTACCCCGTAGGCGGTCTTGCCGTCTGGCTTCGGTTCTTCGCTTCTGCAGCTGTCCCATAGTTCCGCATCTATAGCAAGTTCTGTTACTGCTTCTGCCGGCTTATCCCAGTAGCCTAAGCGTTCCCTGGCAAAGCCTAAAGCGTCCAGCGTCTTATATTCTTCTTCCGTAAATTCTTCTGTAAGCCTGTAGCCTAAAGCGGGGTTTGCTTCATACCATAGCTTTTTATCTGCTATGTCTATGTCTTTCAAGCTGTCTGCCGCTACGCTCCATTCGTGCCAGCTGTTCTTCTTGTTTTCCCCTTTACCGGCGCTTACTATGCAAGTCTGCCTAAAGCGTCTAAATACTTCGCCAGCGCAGCCAGTATAAGGCGGCGTGCCTGCGTAAATAATTTGCCTTATGCCGGTACTGGAAGCGCTAAGTACTGCCATAATAGCTTCTATTTGTTCGTCCGTTACTTCTGCCGCTTCGTCTAGTATTACTAGGCTTATGCCGTCAAAGCCACGGGCTGCCTGTCTGCTTCTACTCATAAATTGAATAGTGCCGCCGTTATTAAGTTCTATACTTTCTTCACCTATGCCGTATCTGATCTGCTTAACTTCCTTAGTTATTTCTGGGTGCTTCTTATCCGTAAACATATTTACTAAGCGCCTAAACATAGCCTTAACGCTTCGGACTTGATGGCTGGAAAATAGCACTTTTTCCCCGTTTACAACTAAGCCATAGAAGCATCTTGCTAGCAGGGCTTCGCTTTTTCCGTTCTGTCTTCCGACGCTCAAACCTGCGCTAGTTACTGTGTACTGCCCTGCTTCGTCTTTTCCAAGCCAGCAATCAATAACAAGTCGCTGCCATTCGTCCAGCGTATAGCCGTAAGCCTGCATAAGCATAGCTGCACCCGTGCCGTCCGTGCCGGATCGTTCCGGCTCTATTCTTATACGTGGTGTTTGCTGTCCCTTCATGCGTTCGCCTTCTTCATTTCTCTAACTTGCGCTAGTACGTTTAAGCTGTCCCCTTTGGCTTCTTCCTGTAGGTCTTTAGGCAAGTAAGAAGTATATTTTTCTAGCCCTACCATGTAAGCCCGCCATAGATTTATATAAGCCTTAAAAATAGGGTTTTCCCGTTCGCCTTCCTGCCCGCCGCCGTTGTCGTAGTGGCATACTATGCTAGCGTCCTGCATCTGTTCCCGTGCTTCGTCCAGCTTTACCCGCTGCCATGCCATATTATCTATTACAGGCGCTAAAACGTCCCTTTGCTGCTGTGGTACTTCTGCCCGATCCAGCAGGGCTTCTAGGCGCTTGTGCTCTTTATTTACTGCTTTTTTGTCCATATATAGCCCTTATTCCTTTCTATTGGTATTGCCTACCCCTTAAATAAAAGCCTTCCGCTAAAAATCGGTGCT
>Ga0326511_10004114_pt1 | contig 11653 bp, 15 predicted proteins | sample 0_2496_0518_D_FD_203701 | JGI IMG/M metagenome (GOLD analysis project Ga0326511, IMG submission 203701) | Bovine rumen microbial communities from UC Davis, California, United States - 0_2496_0518 | ecosystem: Host-associated > Mammals > Digestive system > Stomach > Rumen | place: USA...
TAATATTCATCACTTGTAATTAATATCCCCATTTCTGGGTCATTACTATCACCATATTGATTAATTAATTTACCTTGATATTCATAGTTAAATGTTCCTGTTTCACTACCTTTTGAAATAGATGTAACACTATTTTTTGCTTTAACACAAGTTAATTCAAGTTCCTTTGTTAATTTAGCTTTTTCAAGTTGCATTGATTGTGGTATTGTTTCACAAATAGCATTTCTTCTATTAACAAGTCTTACATTATCATTTCTGTCATTTATCCAAAAACCATTATTTGTGTTTGCCATTAATTGCCATATTACTTCATATAATGTTTGATAATTACTATTATTTAATTCTAATTGCGTGTTAAAAAAACTAGAACTTGGTATAATCCAATTTAATGTATTATAAGATGTTTCAAGATAATTTTTTAACGAGTTATCAATACTATATACCATATTATTATGGTTGCCTACGTATTTAAATGGTATTTTCTGCAATAAATTAAATTTACTATAACAAGTTATATTGGCTGTTAAATCATCATTTGTGCTTACACTATCATATTGTAATGATGTTAATAAAATACGTGTACTATTATCTTCATTTAATTTAATATACCAATCAACTTTTGTGTTACTATTCAAATACTTTATAATACTATTTTGGCTAAATTCATCAAATAATCCTTCACTATTATCAACTTTTACATTTAATTTATTTATTGGGATAGAAGCTAATTTTACATCTATTTCTTCTAATAAATCAATATTAATCGTTGTTAATGGTAATTCGATACGTTGTTCACTTGAAATAGGAAATAAATCATCACTTGGATATAAATCGTTAGCTGGGAATATACCTATTTCTGTTCTATCAATTACATAGCTTAATATAACCTCAACTTGAATATATCTTTCATAATCTTTCCATTTTTGTTTATTTTCATCAGTTATAGGTATCATATTACACCTCGATAAAATTCATAGCTATTTCGGTCATTAATATAATTTTTAAAGTATTTTTATCTTGCATAGCACTTTTTCTTGATAATGGTCCACAATACATAGTCTTTGTTACTCTATTACCAAAATTATCTGTAAATCTTACTGGTAAACTATTTAGACTATATAAACTTTGTAATAATGCAACCTGGGTGTTATCTAGTGCATTCCAACCACATTCTATTTTTGCAAGATTTTTTCTTACTATATCTCTATGTAATTTACCTTTTACATCACGATAACTATTTTCTATATGTGTATAACTTGGTGCGTATTCACTAGGAGTGGGCAATTTAACCCAACTCCCATTAACATACGCTGTTATTAATCCGTCATCCATTGTTTACCCTCACTTTCATATTGTAATTTTGTCTTGTTTCTTCATTACGATACAAACCATATGTAGCACTTGCAAATTGTTGTCCATCAACTTCAAACACGTTTGGTCTATTTGCCAAATCATCCACTTTCATAACAAGTGTCTCTAATAAGCTATTAGTATATTCATTTCCTTGACTATGTATTGTAGGGTTATATTTAGCTGGTACAACTGCCTCACCTTTATGCAATAATGCTGGGTATTCATCATATGGTACATAATCAAGGCCTTTTGCATATTCTAAATTATTAATTGCTTTTCTTAATGATGAAGTTACAGGTGCAAAGAAATTTCCGCCTTTATCAATAACATTGATTAATTTATTCATTTTTTCTTTTGCTTTGCTCATATCTAAATTAATAACACCTTTTATATTGAATGGTTTTATATTTAATATTTTTTTATTTATTTCATCTATATCATTTATAATTTCTTTTTTCGTATTATCAGTTTCAATTTCAATCAAATCAATTTTACCAAATAACCATCCAAAAGTATCATTCCATACGCTTATTATATTATTTAAAAACGGTGCCATTAGTTTTAATAAATTGTTTTTTACCTCATTCCATTCTTCGACTATTGGGTCAAAAATTTTAGGCTTTAAAAATTCATTCCACTTTTCTTTTATTAAATCAAGCGTTGTTCCAAATTCTGTTACAATAGGCTCCCATATCGGCTTTAAATCTTCTTTAAACTTGTTAATAATTGTATCAACGTGTTTCTTTAATACTTTATCATAAACAGGCTTAAATAAATCATTCCATAATGTGTATAATGTAGAACCAATTAACCCTTTTTCTTTTATTAATTTTATAGTGTCTGGGTTTGCAAACCAATTCGTAAAATCAATTTTAAACTTCTCCCACCACTTGTCAAATTCATCTTGCATATCTTTGAATTTTTTTAGAGCGTCATATTGTCCTGCTAACCCTGTTCCACTAGGCATTGTCAAATTAGTTATTTCATCTATTCCACTTACTAACGTTTGTGTTTCTTTTAATGATTTATTATAATCTCTTATTCCTTTTGTAGTTACTTTAGATAAAACATTTACACCTGTTAATAATTGAATAAATTTAGCAAACGCTATACTAACATATGCCATTACATTACCTAAAAATTCAAAAGCAGGTGCTAAACTCAATGCTATCGCATTTCTTGATAATTCTGCTTGGTATTGCATTTTTTCATTATATTGGTAATAAATAGATTGATATTTCATAAACATACTAAAAGCACTTCTTGCACCTAACAAATAATATGTAAATCGTTTTATTTTACCTATACTTTGGTCAAATAATTTCCCTAATGTCGATGTGTTTTTATTTGCTTCTTTATCTGTATTTTCTAATTCATCATTATAATCTTTTTGTGCATTTTTCAAACCTATTAATTTAAATAATAATTGTTCATATTGTTTTTTTAAATCTTCCAAATTAAAATCTGTTTTACCCAATTTTGTTTCTTGGATAGCGTCTCTCAATGCGTCCATTTCATCTTGAACTTTTTCAATTTCTTTTGAATAATCACCAATTTCAAATTTTGGAATAATTGTAGTTTCTTCTTCGGTTTTTTTTCCAAATTGTCTTAATTGTTCACTAGCTTCTTTTAATTTATTTTTAAATTCACTTGTTAATAATGTTAATTTTGCACCAAAAGTTTCGTTATTCATAATACACCTCTCTTTATTGCTTTTTCTACTAGAAAATCAGGCATTGGTATTCCTTTTTCAACAGGGAATAATTCAGGTATAGCTTCTTTTGGGCTTCCTGGAAAATCTTTTATTAATGGACTATGACATAAGCTACCTATACGATATATCTCATAAGCTAACCCTTGTCTACGATATTCCAAAGTTTCTTCTAATTCTGTCATTGTCATTTCATATAAATCTTTATAAAGATAACCTAATTCCAATAACCTTTTATAAAATAATTTTATAACGTCTCCATTATAGCTTCTGTTTTCTTCTCGTCCACTTTTTTTAGTAGTTTTTTCATCTCCTCCCAATCGTGCTTTTCTAAAAAACCACTTACCACTAATGCTTCATAAATAACATCTATTAAAATACTTTTCATTGACAATCCACTATCAATTAATTCATCATATAATTGTTGCGCATTTTTTAACGAAAAATTATTATTATCCCATTTATTTAAATATCTTAATAACGTTATAACCATACTCATACTTTCTTCTTGCAAGTATTCAGTTATTTTCTTTTTATTAATATTTTCAATTTCCATAGCGTCTCCGCTAGTTAATCTCAATCTTAATTCTTTTTCTTCCCCATTTTTATTCGTATAATTATAAACATAACAATTCATTTTCTTTCTCCTCTTTTAAAAAATAGGATAAGGGCATTTTTACCCTTACCCTTTTATATTTCTGGTTCTTATGGTTCAATTGGTTCAGTTAACGTTGTTGGTATTTCTCTTGTTGGTTCATTTTTAGGTGCTAAATGTAATTGAAATCCAATTAAATCTTGACTTCCACCACCTAAAATAGTTGTTTTAACTTTTGATTGAAATTTAACAACAATTCCATTTGAATAAGTTAATTTCCAATAATAGAAATTACCAGTATCTTCCAAATCACTTGCTAACTTAATATTAGCTTCTAAACTTGGGTCTTGCATATTAAAATCAAAATTATATTTTTGAAGTGGTTTTAACCCCTGCATAGCTGTTTCATACTCAAGATTATCAAGGTCCGTTGTATTAATATCGGCAGGTTCCCCACCTATATCCGGTACACTTCGTAAGCCATAAATTCTTGTATATGTTCCATCTTCTGTACTTGAATATTCTAGTTTTGTACCATTATAAGCATGATAATTCTTATCTGTAAAATTATTCTCGTCCATTTTTTCCTCCTTAAACTATTCCTTTATTTATTTCATTATAAGTACCTGTTGCTCTTACTTGCACTTTTCTTATATTATCTATAATTGACACATCATTAAAAGTTGCATTAAAATTTATTTCTTTTAATTTAGCTTTAATCTTTTCTTGTGCCTTATCTATTATATCTAAACTATCAACATCCATTGAAGTTTTTAATTTTAGATAACCTATGATTGATACGTTACGTGTTGCGTTTTGTTCAAAATCTTTATTTATAAAAGTATCATTAATTAAATAACTAAAATATACGGTATCAAGAACTAACATATCATCTGGTAATTCTGTGCCTATTTCAATGTCCGTAATCTCATTCAATTTTGCTTGAATAAATTGTCTTATGCTCATATTACCTCCATGTTACTTCTTTCATTATATTATCTCTAAAAAACTTTTTATTCTTTTCTATTGCCAAACTATAATGTGGTTGTGCTGTTGTTCCAGGGTGCCAATCAGTATCAAGTGTTCCTTTATGAAATCTACCATTTTTATCAGTAAAACTATGATAAAACCCATATCCAAAAGCGTTTGGTATAGCATGTTCAAACGTACCATTTTCTAACAAATAACCTAAGTTATACATTGTTCCTGCAGGTGCATTTTTACTATTATCTATATTTCCCCATTTTGTTGGTCCTACCATTAAATCACTACCTATAAAAATTGATAATTCATCATTTTTCTTTTCCATAGGATATATTTTTATACTTGATACATAATTTCCTGTTCCCATTGGAGCATTTTCAATAACATCTTGCCATACTTGTTCAGCTGTTTTTTCAAGCCCTTTTTCTGCTCTTTCATCTAATTTATTAGCCCATTTATCTAGCATATCAGCTAAATCATTAATTGACTTCATAACCTACTTATATCTATAAAATAATTACGTACTGCAACTATTTTATATTGTACATTTTTATAGAAAATATAATAATTACTTATATTATCTTCTACATTATCTACTTTTGGTAATAAATATCTTTCAAGAGCATGTAATGGACTTGCTATTCTTAACATTTTATTAACATCACTACCATATATGTTGCTAGTTACTTCATCTTGTAATACTTGTTCTTGTATTCTAAAATCTTTTACAAATTTATATTCACTTACAACTAAATTTCCTGTGCTAGTTTTCTCTTTAATAGCTTTTTTTAGAGTGCATTTATCCAAATTTTTAATTAACATATTTTACGTTTCCCCTCTTTCAACAATTCTTGTTGCATTCTTTCAATAGGGTCATAAAAACTACTACTTGCACCTAATTCATTTAAAGATGTACTACCTTCTCCACCTCGTTGTAAATATTTAGCTATTACGCAACGCTTAACAATATTTTCCATTTCATTATCTAATTTATTTCTGTTGGTATAAGATAAGGCACTATATGTTACCTCATCAATTAAATCAAGTAACACTTGATTATCTTGCCTATCATAATTATCAGCTAATTGCCTAATTATTTTCTCTAACATATAATGCCCTCCTTTTTAATTATTAAAGTCCTGGGTCAGCACTTGACATGCTTACGTAAATAGCGTCTTTCTTATTATTACGTACGAAAGCTGTATAATAAATTCTTCCTGTAACAATTTGTCCAGAAGCTAAAACTCCACCTGGGTTAGTATTATATTCTGCTAATTTGATAGCTTGGGTAGTTGCTACTTTATGTGCTACCATGAAATTCATGTTTTCTGGTAATAAAGAACTTACTACTTTTTGAATAACTAAACCATCCATATTAGCAATAACACCTTTAATACGCATATTTTCACCAATTTCAGTTTCTAATACTGCGTCTTTATCTTGTTTTAAGAATTTATAAAATTTTGGTGTTACAACTGCTACACGTCCGTCAACTGGTATTTTCTTTTCATCTAAATACTCGTTAGCGTCTGTTAAACTTGTATAAGCATTTGTTTTATCAATAGTTACACTATATTCAGTATGTCCAGCATTATCTGCCATTTTCTTATAAGTGTATTTATCTACTTCTGGGATAACTACTTCACGTAATTGTCTTGCAAGAGCACTACCGGCATTAAGAGCTTGTAAAGTTTCATCTTGGTCCATCTTATCAACAACAAAGATAAAACTACGGTCTTTTTCCATTGATACTTCTTGTGTATCAGTAGCTAAATCTTGGATAACACCATAACGTGATAATACTTGTCCTTCCCCTGTTCCCATTGCTGTATTACGTCCATAATCGTTCATTGGTGATGTACTAACAGAATAAATTTTAATACTTTTAGTACCAATAAAATCATAATCTTTATTAGTAACAAGTGATGTCTTACTTTCAACTTCAAATCTTTCATCTACTAGCGGACTAAACTTTGTTACTAAATCAATACTTTGAAAATTTGCCATTTTTTTAATTCCTCCTATAATTCACTTTTAAATCCTTCGATATAAGGGTCTAATTCCTCATAATCTTCATCACTTACATATCTTGGTGGTTCTTGTCTTAAAGAACTATTCAAGCTTTCTTGTAAGTCTTTTGTTCTTATGTTTTCTAATAACTCTACTTTTGAATTTATGGTATCTGCTGTTTCCTTGGTAAAGTCAAACATATTCAAATAAGTGCTAGGTATACCTTTTTCAATTAAAATATTAGCTGTTGTATCTCTTAATTCACTTGCATTAAGTCTACTATCTCGTTCAGCAATTTGCTTTTCTAATTGCTGTATTTTGTAATTTAATTGTTGTTCAGTACTCATCTTAGCCAACTTTTCTGCTTCTGTTTTTTCTTTTTCTAATTTTTCAGCATATTCTTTTTCCCATTTTACCTTTTCAGTTTCTAAAAAACTATTATTAGATTTTGCTAATCTTCTATCAAATTCACTTTGATAATCTTTATTACTAGCCAAAATCTCATCAAAAGTCATTGTCTTTGGTTCTTGACCTTCAACAATTTTGTTGTTATCATCTTCCATTGTTCCTCCTTGCCCACTTCATAACTTCAATACCCTATAATGTTCAACGCCCATTATATTTTATCTATGCTATAAGTTGTGTTCAATCATAACAATTTTATAATAGCATTATTTTTTACTCGTGTCAAATTAATAAAAAAAACAGGGCGGTTCCCTGCTTGGTTATAAGGTATATAAGCATACAGAATATGAAAAAATTATCAATCATCATTCAAGATTTAAAAGGGGTGTATGCTTACATAATCATTATAGCATATTATCGATGTGGATACAATACACTTCTACAATTATAATGAAGCGCTGGTTGATTTTCTCCAATTTTTAATCCATCAGTTCTATACGTTGTTAATTCTTCATCATCATTTCTTGCATATCTTTGGTACACATTTAATTCATTAATTTTAAATACTTGCCCATTCATACTTTTACATATATTAGTTGTTCTTTCATCCATAACTGCAACAAATATTACTTCTTTAATTCCTTGCTTTTCCATGCCCCATAATGCAACTTGATTGCTTACACTCGCGACCTGGTTATCCAATGCTGTTATATAACGCTTTCTTTCTATCTCAAAAGTTCTGTCATATCTATCTAAACTTGTATCTATTCCTGTGTTTACACCTGTTTCTGTGTCTAATCTTCCCTGTTGAATATCTACTACTATATTACGATACATTTTGTTTGCATTATATTGTATCATGTTTTCTTTGTATTCTTCCCAGTTATAGCCTAAATATAATGGTAAACTCATAATATGTGGTAATAAATAATTTGGAAATGGTATTAAATGAAATCTTCTAAATAATGGTTTTCTTACTTTGTAACTTTCTCTTTGTACTATTTCACTTGTAATTATTGCTGTTGCTGTAAATAATTCATCTTCAAATTCTTTATTTTTCTTAAATGTATTGTGATATGCAATTTCAATTAATAATTGTAATGCTTCATAATATTTAATTTTTGTTCTTTTTAACATTTGATTTATTTTGTATTCTAAATAACCTTTTGCTTCGACATCCTGTAATTCGCTTTTAAACATGGTTAAATCGGCTTTTTTCATATAGGAATATAAACTATCACTTGTTATGTTAAAAGCCTTTATAAGCCGTTTTATACGCGTTTTAACATCATAATTAAAAACTTTACTATATTTATTTAGTTCATTATCTATTTTATCCCAACGTTCTTTTAAAATTTCTTTGTTATTCATATATTACCTCACAATCAAATTATAACATAAAAAGGGCAATTACTTACCCTTATATCTGTTGTACATTTTATTCATAGCAATTGTCATCATTTGGACATATGTATTCCATATTCTTTTATTACTATAACTAACATCATTATATTTTTTATCAAATTTTTTACTTAAATATTCTCTTGCTTCATTGTAATTTTGTGCATAATTACCACTTTGTACGTACCTTTCTGCTGTTTTATATATATCTTCATTACCACGTCTTTGTTTATTTAATTCACTTACTAGATTATTTGTTGTTTTAAAATTACTAATTATATCTCCTTCAACGCTATTGTTAGAAATAGGTCTTGTTGTGCCACTTGACAATAATTTTTCTCTTTGTCTTTCTAATTCATAAATTCTTTCTTGTTGTGTATCAAGCCTATTTTTTTCACTACTTGATAAATTTTCATTATGTTTCCAGTGTGCGCCATATTTATCGTCTGTTGTATAAATTGAAAAACTCCTTAAATCATCTACTTCTTGTTGTGTATCATAAATTTCTTTTGTTATGTTAGCAAGTTCATTATCTCCAACTTTATCAGCTGTTAATCTCTTGTTTGACATTTTTTTCTTTTTAAAATCACTTATCATTTGTTTTACATCTTCTTCTGTTGCCCCATCGTTTACACGTGATTTTAATTCTTTTTCAAATTCATTGTCATTAATCATAAATCTTTGTACGCCACTTTGTTGTTCACTTCTTATCTTACTTGTAATTTCTTTTGCTTTGTCATCTTCTCTATAATTATCTCTTTGTTCTTGGTCAGTTACTTCTTTTTTCTTTGGTTTAGTTTCAGCTAAATTATAACTTTTCTTTTTCTTTTTAAATTCCTGGATAGTGTCATATTTATTTTTATTTTTTTCTACTCTGGATATTTTTTTATTAATAGCTTTGCTTACTGCTTCACGTTTGCTTTCTCCTTCTTTAACTGGGATATGTACGCCATTATCTAAACTAAACCAATACTTTATATTATCATCTTTCATGTTCCCTCCATATTCATTATATCATAGTTTTATTATAACATAAAAAAAGGCTTTTACTTGCCTTTTCTAAAATCTAAATATATTTGTATTTCTTGCTGTTATTACAAAATATTCTCCTGTTTTTTCACTTTTTAATAACATTCCATTCATTCCATAAGTTCCCATTGATGTTTTTATACTTGTTAATCTTCCATGTTTCTTTTCTAATTTCTTTATATCATTTTCACTATATCTTGTAATATCTGTTGCTATTCCATCATCTGCATAACTTTTTAATGTCTTTTGATTTACTTTGCCACTACGTTCAATAATACTATTTGTATTTACTTTATTATTAGATTTTTTCTTTTCTACATAATTCTTTATTGTTTCGTTTTTGTTATTTTGAATTTTGCTTAAAAAGTCTTTTGCTTCATCTTCTGTTTCAAATTCTCCTTCATTATGTCCGTTTTTTAATGCTATATATGTATCACCATATTTTTTTACTTTGTATTTGTCATTTGTTTCTTGTTTATTATTACTTTCTTTAAATCCATAATTATATTTACTTTGGTCATAACCAATAGACTTTGACATCTTTTTTATGTTTTCATCATAGATGTCTTGTCCTTTACCTTTTCCATAATTTTCAAGACCTATTTTGTCCATTACATCATATCTTGCAAGTGCTTCCATTCCTGCTTTTTCGTTTAATACTAATTCCCCACCTAGTTTATTACTTTTGCCATTTACATAATTATTATAATTTTCTCTTGATTGTACCCAATTTCCTTTGTCATTTTGATATATTACATTATTACCATAACTTGCAACAATTTTATTGTCTTTAACTCTTTGTGATATATCTACTTTATTATTACTTTGTTCATTATTTCTGTTTTTAAATTCTTCTCTTTTTTTATAGTAATCTTCTATTTGATTAATACTATCTTCCCAATCTTTGCCAATTTGTCTTATTTTTTCTTTTGCTTCTTGGTTTGTTATCTTATTATTACTTTGTTTTTCATCAATTAATTTTACCCTATTTTCTTTTTCTTTACCTGCATTAATTAATTCAACATCATCTGTACCATATTTATCTTTTAATTCTTGCCTTGTGTATTCGTTATTTAGTTTATTATTACTTTGTTTATTTAATATGCTACCATTATCTTTTACACTTTTTACTGCACTATCTGGTGCATTTTCACTTTTTAAAACACTTTTTATTGCACTTTCTTTGCTTGACGCTACCGTATCAATTTTCTTTGTTCCTTTATCATGTTGTAATTCTATTGTGTATTTTCTCATATCAAATTCATCATTGTTGTTTTGTATCTTATTATTACTTTGTTTCTTTGCTTTATAATCTGCTAATCTCTTTTGTAATGCTTCATGTGTTAATTCTCGCCTATCTTCTTGGCTATATTTAAAATAATTTCTCATTGTTCTTGTATTTGCTTCTTCATGTGTTTTTGCATTTTCATTAATACGATTTTTTCCTGCTTGTCTATCTTTTTGCTTTTCAAGAAAATCCTCTTTTCTTGCTCTCATTTTATTCAATTCTTTTTGCGATTTTCTTTTATATATTTCACTTTTTGTTCTTTGATTTTTTGGAGATAATTCATTTTTCATTTGTTTTATATGGTTCCAATAATGGTTTTCTAATCTGTCTTTTTCACTTAATTCATCTCTTTTTTCTCTTAATTTTGTCCTTGTCAAATTTTCAAACTTGCCACTTCTTGACACAGCACTTCCTAAACTTTCGCCACTTCTTATAAATATCTTTCTTCCTCTAAACGTAATCCAACGTCCATCTTTTTCATCAAATTTTTCCATAATTTCCTCCTCTTTATCAAGTTATAATATATCACAAATATTATTTTTTGTCAATTTTCTTGCTTTTCTTAACTTTCTTTTCTTCTATTGGATGTGGTAATGTTACACAGTATGGATGTTCCAACGTGCCATCTTCTACCAATTCTACGGCGCCTTTACTCGCTAAAAACTCATATCTTTCTTTTGTACAATAAAATTCATCACCAACATTACGCCATACATTTTCAATTAAATCTTTAAAACCTTTTTCATTGTACTTGCTTATTGTTCTTACTCTGTAATTTTTCATCTTTATCTCCTTTTTCTGGTTCTTTGTCATATTTAGCATTTACACTATTAAATTGGTCTTGCCTATATAAATCTTTTTCCATTTGTGATTGTTC
>Ga0326511_10004115_pt1 | contig 11652 bp, 6 predicted proteins | sample 0_2496_0518_D_FD_203701 | JGI IMG/M metagenome (GOLD analysis project Ga0326511, IMG submission 203701) | Bovine rumen microbial communities from UC Davis, California, United States - 0_2496_0518 | ecosystem: Host-associated > Mammals > Digestive system > Stomach > Rumen | place: USA: California...
CAAACGGCAAAAACGAAGATTCGCTTGAACTTGTAGGAATAAAAATTCCGGGGGACGGCAAAAAAAATCTCGTTCTTAGGGCGTTGGATATTTTGAGAAAGGATTTTGAAATTCCGTTTTTGGATATAAAACTTTTCAAAAAAATACCTTTTGGTGCGGGGTTAGGAGGAGGAAGCGCAGACGCGGCTTTCTTTTTGAAGGCTCTTAATCAAGAGTTTAAACTCGGCATACAAAAAGAGGCTCTAAAACAAAAAGCCGCAATTCTCGGCTCTGACTGTGCGTTTTTTATTGAAAACTATCCGAGTTTTGCTTCGGGTAGGGGAGAGATTTTTACGCCCGCCTCCGGGATAGACGAAAAGTACAATATCGTTATCATAAAACCGGCATTTGAAATTTCAACCGCTTTTGCCTACTCAAAAGTGAAGGCAGAAAAGCCCAAAACTAATCTTTTTGAGGATTTCAAAAAGTCGCCTAAGGAGTGGAAAACGCTGATTAAAAATGATTTTGAAAAATTTTTGTTTCCGTTTTATCCCGAATTGGAAACTTTGAAAGAAGGCCTCTACGACAGCGGTGCGGTTTACGCATCTTTAACGGGTAGCGGTTCGGCTTTGTTCGGAATTTTTGACTGTCAACCCGAACTAAAACCCGAAATTCAGTCGCTGAGAGTGCTTTGAGGAAAAAAAATATAAAAAAAAAGTTTTTTGGAACTGAATTTGTCAGAAATTTTATAATTTAGTCAGTCCGTTTTTTTAGGAAAATACGGCTCTTAAACTATAAGAAAATTAAATGGATTCTAAAAAACCAAATACTAAAATACATTTGGCGGTGAATCTCGCATTGACGGGATTTTTTGCCGCCGTATTCTCCGTTTTGGCTTTTGTAACGCTCAAAAGTCAGGATAGGGAAGTGCTTGAAAAAAGCAATCAACAGTTGGAAGACGCGGTTAACACTTTGAAATTCAGGCTTGAAACCGAAAATAAAATCAGCCGCGAAAAAGTCTCTGAATCGCTTAGAATGTTTATTTATTTTCTAAGACAGAGCGGACAAATCGTTCAGGAAAAAGATTCTTCCGGACGTCAGGCGACAAACTTTGTTACCGGCGAAACCTCTTACGAAAGAGTTCCGCGCTGGACGGTAAGAGGAAGAGATATTTCTTACCTTAACAATATTATCGAAAATGTATATTCTTTGACAGGAACGCAATCGGCTGTATATCAGAAAATTCCGGAAGGATATTTGATTGTTGCCTCCAATTTTGACCATTCGGATAAACAACTTTTAACAGATATTTTTATACCGAACACCTCGGACATTGTGCCGATGATTGAAAACGGCGAAATCTACGAAGGAAATATCAAAATCCTTAAAAAACAGTTTGTTACGGCATTTTTTCCGCTATTTTTGGATGCCAAGATTTCGGGAATGGTGTCTTCTATGAAACGTTATGAAATTTCAAAAGACTTGATTGAATACGTGAAAAACAAAACTATTTTTAAGTCTGGTTATCTTTTTATCGTAACGCCTTCGGCAAACGTTTTTGTACACCCTGAACTCACTAATATAGAGAGCCTTCATGCCGAAAGAATTTTGAACAAAATAAAAACCGATGTAGAAAACAGTAATATCGTTTCGCAAACTTTCAAAATGCCGGAAAAAGATTATCAAGTTTGTCAGAAAACATTGTATCTCAAAGAGTTGGATACTTATATCGGTGTTTGTTGTCCTGAAAGCGAACTCGGTGTAGCCTCGGGCGTAAAATGGAAAATTATTCTATTGTTTGCCGGTTTGTGGTTAATTTCTATTTTGTTGCTCTTGGCTTTCAATACGCTGTTTTTCAAGTTGTTTTCGAGAATACAAAACTTTGTTTACATGGTTTCAAAAGGCAAAGTGCCGGCTAAATCCACTTCAAAAGTGGTTTCTAAAATGGAAGTCAGAGAACTTGCCAAAATTCAGGACGCGGTCAACAGCATTATCGACAACAAAAATAAAAGGTTGGAACTAATTGAAAAACTTACCAAAGGCGATTTTGAAAGCGAACTTCAAGTAGAAAAAGGTAAGGACGAAGAAACTGACAAACTCTTGGAACTCAGGGATTTTCTTTCTACCAAAACCTCCGACGATAAGGCAAGGGAGTTAGAGGAGTTTCGTACCGATTGGATTAACGCCGGAATCACTAAGTTTATTGAGATTTTAAGGTTTCACGGTCAAGACCGTAAAGTCTTGGCTTACAATATTATAAGTAATCTTGTGAAATACATTGGCGCAAATCAGGGCGCAATTTATTTCACTAACGAGGACGACCCCGAACATATCACCCTCGAAATAGCGGCTTGTTATGCTTACGAAAAACAGAAACTCATTCAAGGTTCATATTCAGTTGACGACGGGCTTTTAGGCAGGGCTTATCACGAGGCAAGAATTATTAACCTGACGGATTTGCCGCCCGGTTACATAAAGATTGTCAGCGGTTTGGGAGATGCTCAGCCCGACAATTTGATTCTTGTACCGCTGATTTTCAATCAAAAAATTTCGGGAATGTTGGAGATTGCTTCGTTCCATATTTTTGAGGAATATCAGGTAACATTTCTGTCGCGAATTGCTGAAAGTATCGCCTCCGCAATTTCGGGTCTTAAAATCAACGAAAGAACCGAGACCTTGCTTCAACGCAGTCAGGAGCAAAGTAAATTGATGAAAATTCAGGAAGTGGAAATGCGCCGCAACTTGCAGGAAATGCGCCGTCTGAAAGAAGAAACCGAAAGCAAGGATTCTGAAATGAGGGGACTTTTCCGTGCAATCGATGCAACCTCTCTTGTAACGCAGTACGATAAGGACGGCACGATTCTGAGGGTAAATCCGCGTGTTACCGACTTGATGCAGATTTCGGAAGAAGAAATTGTCGGCAAAAATCACGCTGACATTTCGTCTTTTAAGCCCGATAACAAAGATTACCGTAAGTTTTGGGAAGACCTCCGACACGGTCAGACGCGCAGTCTTGTAGAATCTGTTCAGACAAGAGACAAGACTATTTGGCTTTCCGAAACGTTTTCGCCCATTACCGACGACCATGGCAATGTTGTGAAAATCATCAATATCGGTATGGATATTTCGTCAACAAAAGTTCTTGAAAGACAGTTGAGACTTCAAGAAAGGGAAATCAACCGTCAGATGGACAAGATGAACGAAAAGGAAAAAGAATTGTCGGAAAAACAAAAATACATCGAAAACACGGAGTTGGAAATGAAGAGTTTCAATGCCGCCGTGGATTCGTTTGTCTTGAAGGCAGAATTTTCGCGCAGAGGCGTTATCTCGTCTGCTAACACTCTGTTTTACAAAGTATTGGGTCTGATGGAAGAACAGGTAATCGGAGCAGATTTTGCAAGCCTTTTGATTCCTGAAAACATAACGCAGTTTTCTACATCGCTGACGATACTTTCAACTGGCAAGGAGCAAAAGGAAAAACTGAAACTCAAACTTCCTACGGGAAGTTTCGTGTATATTAACGCTAACGAATTTCCTATTGTCGATTCAAAAGGCGATGTGGAAAAAATTATGCTTTTGGCAACTATTATTGACGGTTAAAAAATATTATGTTAGAAAAAATTAAAAACGGTTTTGGTTTGTTTTCTAAAAAGTCCTACGACCTTTACGTGATGTATTCGGTAATCGCTTTCATTGTCGTAATGGTTTCGGCGCTTGTGTTCGGACTTTTTTTGAGGGCAGACAGGACGGAACAATTTAAGGCAGAAACCGAGACAAAGGCGGAAGAAACTTCGCTTTTGTTTAGAAATATTATCGAGACGGAAGTAGGGCATCTTGAAAAACTTTCTCTCTGGTTTGTCCAAATCGGCAACCCCGAACTGAATTTCAAAATGGACAGAAATCAGGCTAACACCGTCCTTTACGAAAACATAGCCGCAGTCCCGGATATGAAAACTATTTACATGGTTTGGGAGCCGAATATGTTTGACGGCAAGGATTCTATCTACGCAAATGCCGAATATCATGATTCAACGGGACGTTTTGTGCCGCTTTTCGTAAAACATTCAGACGGCATTATAGAACACGATTTGGTAAACAATTACAACGACAATACCGATGTCAACTCTTATTATTATTTCAAAACCAAGAAAAACGTTATGGTTTTGGAGCCGTTGATAAAAAGAGAAAACGCTCAGAATCTGCTTGTTTTGCCGGTGATTTACCCTTTGCATTTTGGTACGAAACTTCTTGGCGTTATCGGTGCTGACTATGTTATCAACAGCATAAATCAGAGTCTTTCTGCGGTGGAAAGGTCAAAGTCGTCGCAACTTCTGATTTTTACCCCTAACGGCAAAATTGCGGCTTCTCCCGAAAAGGAACTTCTCATCGGAAGGGATTTGCAGACTGTTTTCCCCGAAAATCCCGATTTTTATTACATAAAATTTCGCCGGGGTGAAGATTTTGAGCAACTCACTGAAAACGAGTATATTATCAACCGTACTTGCACAATTCCTGACATCGGGACGCATTATTCAATCTGTATGATTGTTGACAAGGACACGCTCTACCATGACGGAAATCTCGCGTTGTTATGGTCGCTGATTGTAGGTTTCGGACTATTTTTGCTGTTGTTGCTACTGATTTTCGCGTTTAGAAATTTCTACATGCGGCAGATAAAAGTTCTTACCGAGAAGGGCGAAAACCTTACAAACGTCGAAAAAGATTACATTCAGGGCGGTTCGCTTTACGTGCCGGAGTTCAAAAGATTGGACAGCGTTTTGTATAAATATTACAAGACTTTTGTAAAAATCAAAGAGTTGAACCGTCAAATCGAAACTTATCAATACGACAACGAACTTGATACTCTGCCTCAGGACAATCAGTTTCAGAAGTCTTACAATAATATGCTTGAAACTCTAAGGCAGATAACAGTTCAAGAAAACGCACGCAAAGAAAAAGAAAAAGCGCAACTTTGGATTACCGAAGGCGTTGCAGCAGTAAACGATTCTATGCGTATCGGCAGCAACAAAGTGGACATCTTGTCAGGGAATATTTTGATGACGATTGTAAAATACACCAAAGCGGTTTTGGGCGGACTTTACATTTATTCAAAAGAGGAAGACGGCGAATACCTTAATCTCAACGCCGCCGTTGCTTTTGACAAAAAGAAAGCGGTAAGAATAAAAATAGAAAAAGGCGTGGGACTTGTCGGGACGTGTGCTTTGGAAAAACAGGCGATTTTCTTGGACAAACTTCCAGATGATTATATAAACGTTTTTACGGGTCTTGGTAAGTCAAAACCGAGATTTTTGGCTATTCTGCCTATGCTTTACGACGGAGAGTTGATTGCGGTTGCTGAAATGGCTTTCATAAGACCGCTTAACGCACCCGAAAGAGAATTTCTTTCTGTTGTTTCCTCTACGATAGCAAGTTCGCTTGTAACAGCAAAAATCAATGAGCAGACCGAAAATCTTATGCAGCAGTTCCGCTCTCAGGCCGATGCTTTGGCTTCTAACGAAAAGGAAATGACTGAAAACATCAACAAACTGAAAACCGAGCAGCAAAAATCGCTCGAAAGGGAAGTTGAAATGAATGGTCTTCTTGATGCTATCAACAATTCGATGCTTTCAGTAGAATTTTCAACGGCAGGCGTTTTGCTGGCTGCAAACGAAAAGTATTTGAAAACTATGCACTACGAACTTGCTGAAATTCAAGGTATGAACATCTTTGAATTTATAAAAGGTTCAAGGGAAGAACTTGAAGCGGTTATGACACAGGTGCTTCAAGGCAAATTTTACGAGGCGGAGACAATGAGGAAAACCAAAAACGGCGAAACAAAATGGTTTTTGGCAACTTACACGCCTTATTATAATTTTGAAGGCACAATATCGAAGATTTTGTTTTTTGCAACCGACATTACTGCCAACAAAAAAGTACAAGAAGACTTGCAGAGCAAAATCAATGACATGGAAAACCGTCTGCAACGTATGCAGTCGGAAATTGCGGCAATGCGTCAAGAAAAAAAAGATAAACAATAATAATAAAGTGTATAAAAATGTTTTGTAGAAATTGCGGAAATAAAATAAAACCCGGCTCTCAGAGTTGCGAAATCTGCGGTCAAAATCCCGCTTCTGGAGAAAACTATTGTCCTGAATGTGGTCATATCTGCATACCGGGAGACGAAAAATGCGTAGGTTGCGGTTTTCCGCTCTCTGTCAGCGCGATTACACAGGAAGTTACCCCGCCGCCGATACCTCAGCCTCAGACAGAGACTGTCTCCTCAGGCAGTGCCCAAATGACCTCAGGACCAAAATTCACGGCTTCGGGACAGCGTTATTGCCGCAACTGCGGACTTATAATTCCCGACGATGCTGACAAGTGTCCGTATTGCGACACCCCGAAAGGATTAGGCAACAACTATTGTCCGGATTGCGGGTCAGGTACGATAGCAAGTGATGTAGTTTGCCCCGTATGTTCGGCAAAACTTACACCTATAAAACAAAATCCGGCACCTAATTATATTCCCACTGCTCCGCCCGTACAGAGACAGCAACAGCAGACGTATCAACAACCGCCGCATCAGACGACGATAAATTACAACAACCCTACGCAGATTGTTTTTGAAAATTCGTCAGTAGGCGATAAGTCAAGAGACATAGCAATTTTGCTCGGAATTTTGCCGGCATTATTCGGATTTTGCGGTGTTCATAGGCTCTACACGGGACATATTCTAAGCGGCTTGTTTCAACTTTTGACTTTGGGAATGTGCGGCGTTTGGCAACTCATAGACGTGATTATGATATTAAGCGGCTCATTTAGAGACAAGGAAGGAAAAAAATTGTCATAAAGCGAAAAAAATACGAAAAAAAAAGTTGTATTTAACAAAATTTACTATAAATTTGCAACTGTTTTTATAACATATTAATTTTAATTTTTTTATTTGTTTTTACATGAATATTTATATTGCTAATTTAAGTTACGACGTTACTGACGAGGACTTAAAAGAATTATTTTCAAGTTACGGAACCATTAATTCAGTAAAAGTTATCATTGACAAAGAAACCGGCAAGTCGAAAGGTTTCGGTTTTGTGGAAATGCCTAACGATGAAGAAGGAATGAAGGCAATTGAAGATTTGAACGGTCAGAAGTTGCAGTTTGACGGAGATGAAGACAATGCCGAGGCAAAAGAAGTAAAAGTTTCTGTTGCACGTCCGCGTCAACAGACACAAAATATGCCGCAACAGAGGGGTTTCCGTCCCAACAACGGTTATCAAGTAAGAAATAGACAACCCTATTACGGAGGTCAGGGTGGTTATCGCAACCCCGCAGGTCAAAATTTCCGTCCTCAGAGACCGTATAATCAGGGGTACAACAGAGGTTACAATCAGGGATATAACCAAGGATACAATCCGGGTTACAATCAAGGATATAACAATCAGAATTATAATCAGGGTTACACTTCGGAGAATAGCGGACAAGAAACACAGGCTCAAAACAACAATTCTTACCGTCAAAATCAAGGCTATAATCAGGGTTATAATCCTAACTATCAGCAAGGCGGTTACCGTCCGAGACGTCCTTACCAGCAAAATAATTATCGTCCTTACAACAATTATCATCCTTATAACAACGGTTACGGTAATCAGGGTTACGGCAACCAAGGATATAATAATCAGGGCTACGGTAATTATAATCAGCCGCAAACCGAGCCGCAGACCACTGCAACGGACAAAACTGACGAAACACCGGCTGAAAATTAAAATAGAAGAAATTACGGAGACGTTAATAAAAAAACGCCTCCGTTTTTTTATTAACTCAAAAATACCTTTTTATTAACATAACTATCAATTAATTAGCGTAACTTTGTGGCCGTAAACATTACCCCTTAAAAATAAATATTTTTTTAGATGAATTTTCAAGAAATTGGTTTGAAAGAACCTATCGTTCAAGCCGTTACAGAGATGGGCTTTGAACAACTTACTCCGATTCAGGAAAAAACAATTCCTTTTATCACCTCGTCAAAAGGCGACTTAATTGCTTTGGCTCAGACGGGAACGGGAAAAACTGCCGCTTTTGGTCTGCCGGTTTTGAATATGCTTGATGTTGAAAGCAAAGATACTCAGGTACTTGTACTTTGTCCGACAAGAGAGTTGTGTCTTCAAATAACGGGCGATTTAAAAAACTTTTCGTCAAAAATGAAAGGCGTGGAAATTGTTCCGGTTTACGGTGGTTCAAACATCGAAACGCAGATTAAACAACTCAAAAAACGTGCTCAAATCGTAGTTGCAACACCGGGCAGGGCAATAGACTTGTTAGAAAGAAAAGCCTTGAAAATCAATACGATAAAGTGGCTTGTTTTGGACGAGGCTGACGAAATGCTTTCGATGGGATTCAAAGAGGATTTGGACAGACTTTTGTCGGAGACTCCCGACGAAAAAACAACGCTTTTGTTTTCGGCGACAATGCCTTATGACATCGAAAAAATGGCGCACAGTTATATGAAAAATCCGCAGGAAATTGCTGTCGCTCAGAAAAATATCGCTGCTGAAAATGTTGAACATCAATATTTTATGGTGCGTTCAAAAGATCGTTACGAGGCTTTGAAAAGAATTGCGGACGTTAATCCCGATATTTACGCGATAGTTTTCTGCCGCACGAGAATAGAGTGCAAGGAGGTTGCTGACAAACTGATTTCGGACGGTTATAATGCGGATGCTCTTCACGGTGATTTGTCGCAGGCTCAGAGAGACAACGTTATGCAGAGATTCCGCAGCAAGCATCTTCAAATACTCGTTGCAACGGACGTTGCGGCAAGAGGTCTGGACGTCAACGATTTGACTCATGTTATTAATTACAACCTGCCTGACGACCCGGAGGTTTACGTTCACCGTTCAGGAAGAACCGGAAGGGCAGGAAAATCGGGAATCTCAATTTCGATTCTCCACCTTAGGGAAAAAGGCAAAATGAAACAAATCGAAAAAATTTGTAAAAGACATTTTGTTGCCAAAAACGTACCCGGCGGCAGGGAAATCTGCGAAATTCAACTCTTCAACCTCATCGACAAAATGAAAAACGTTGAAATAGACGAAGACAGAATTGCGTCGTTTTCTCGTCAGATTGAAGAAAAACTCGCCGGAATGTCAAGGGAAGAACTTATCAAAAAATTTGTTTCGATGGAGTTCAACCGCTTTTTGGACTATTACAAAAACGCAAAAGACATTAATGTTGACCTTTCGGAAGAGGACAGAATAAGCCCGAAAAAAGACCGTCAGTCAAGGAAAGAACGTTTTACCCCGAACGACCGCATAAAATATTCACGACTTTTTATTTCGCTCGGCTCAAAGGACAACGTTGCGCCCGCCACGATGATTGGCTTTATTAGCAGGATTGTCAACAATCGGGACGTTACAATCGGCAAAATAGACATTATGAGAAACTTCTCATTCTTTGAGGTTGACGAAAAACACACCTCGGAGGTTCTTGCAGCAATGCAGCGTGCAAAATTTGACGGCGAAAACGTTACCGTGGAAATTGCCTCGTCGCAAAAAAACGAGCCGAGAGACCGTCGCGATAAAAAAGACAAGAAGGATAAAAAAGATAAAAACGATAAAAAACGCGGCAAAAACGTAATGTTTCAGCGCAGAGGCGCAAGAAACAAGTAAGACTTTTTTTAAGGGTTAGTAATATGTTTATTGTCGAGAGGCCGTTTCTTTTTTTTAAAAAGGACGGTCTCTTTGTTTTTTTTTAGAAAATTGTGAGATTTTATTTTGTTATGTCAAAAGAAAAAAATATTTTTGCATACACAATTATAAAATGTTATGGGCAAATATGTTAACCCGTTTACGGATACTGGATTTAAAATACTTTTCGGTCAAGAGCCGAGCAAGCCGCTTTTGATTGACTTCTTGAACAACCTTTTAAAAGGCAAGGAGAAAATCACGGATGTTACTTTTCTTGACAAAGAAAAACCGAGGGTCTATAAAAAAGACCGAGGATTGATTTATGATATTTTATGCGAAACTGTAAACAACAAAAAAATCATCGTTGAAATGCAGAATAAGCCGCAAAAACATTTTATCGCCCGAAGTATTTTTTATGTTTCGCAGGCAGTTGCAAGGCAGGGAGTAAAAGGTGAGTGGAATTTTGATTTCAACGCTGTTTACTTTGTTGCTTTTATGAACTTTCAACTTGATGAATTAAAAGAGTTTAGAACCGACGCGCACCTTTGTAAAACAACATCGGAAAAGCGCGAAGTTCTTTCAGACAAGTTGAATTTTATCTATTTACAACTTCCGCTTTTTACAAAGACAGAAGATGAGTGTGAGACAAATTTTGACCGTTGGATTTTTATTTTTAAAAATATGGAAACATTAAATTATATACCTTGGACTGCGAAAAATTCTATTTTTGCACAACTCGGCAAATTTGCTCAAATAGCGAATTTGTCAGAGAGTCAGCGCAGAAAATACGACAAGGATTTAAAGATTTATCGCGACAATATTAATATAATGGAGTACGCGAAAGAGAGAAGTCGCGAGGAAGGACGTGAAGAAGGACGTGAAGAAGGGCGCAAGGAAGAAAAAATTACTATGGCTCGTATTATGAAAGCCAATCACGAACCTATTGACAAAATTGTAATGTACACAGGCTTAACCGTCGACGAAATCAACGCTTTATAATTTTTCGGCTGTGGCAATACCGCAGCCGATTTTCTTTTCGTAATTTTTTTCAAAAAAAACTTCATTTTTATTTTGTCATTTCAAAAAAAGTTTTCATTTTTACAGCGGTTTGTCGGCTATAATCCCGACAACCGACATATTTAATTTATTGGAATGGCATTGTGCTGTAATCTACAATGAGAACGTGGAACTTTTCAAAAAGAAGTGATTATCGCACAACTGCCACGCTTGATGTATACGGGCGTGGTCTGTTGTGTTATATAACTTCTTTGGGTACTTTCCACGACCTTCATTGTAAATATGACACGTAAAAAACGGCTACGCTTTTTTCGTGTACGTATGATACCACTCTTAGTGTTTAACAATTTAAAAATCAATTTATTATGAGAAAGGTTCAAAAATTATGGGGGCTGCTTTTTGCTGTCTTATCTGTCTTAGTAATTTTTCAAGAAAAAACAATCGCACAAACTCCTTACGGTATTTTCGATGAAGAAACAGGTACTTTAACATTAGGTTATGGAGAAACTTTGCCGGAAGGAGCGATAAAAGTAAACGAAATAGTTTCTTATCCAAATTATATAGGCAAAGATATTACTTCCGCTAATAATATAAAGAAAGTTATTTTTGATAACTCTTTTGCAGATTTTAGACCTACAACTTGTGCTTATTGGTTTTATGGTTGTAGAAATGTAACCGAAATACAATATATTGGAAACTTAAAAACCGATAATGTTACGAATATGAGTTCTATGTTTAATAATTGCAAAAGTCTTACAAGCCTTGATGTAAGCAATTTTAAAACTGATAATGTTACGGATATGGATCTTATGTTTGGTAGTTGCAGCAGTCTTACAAGCCTTGATTTAAGCAATTTTAAAACTGATAAGGTTACGAATATGGGTTTTATGTTTTCTGGTTGTAGCAGTCTTACAAGCCTTGATGTAAGCAATTTTAAAACTGATAATGTTACGAATATGAGTAATATGTTTGTTGG
>Ga0326511_10004116_pt1 | contig 11650 bp, 14 predicted proteins | sample 0_2496_0518_D_FD_203701 | JGI IMG/M metagenome (GOLD analysis project Ga0326511, IMG submission 203701) | Bovine rumen microbial communities from UC Davis, California, United States - 0_2496_0518 | ecosystem: Host-associated > Mammals > Digestive system > Stomach > Rumen | place: USA...
TCCTGCTGCGGCTATCTATCTGACTACAAAAGAATTTATGAGCAAAGAAAAAGCATACGCAGTCATGGAAAATGCTGCAATTCATAATTCAGCAGGAGCAGGCAGAAAACTTGCAAAGCTGATGAAATTGCCGTTTATGCGGGATTTATTCATTATGATATGGAATCCGATGACAAAGAAAATGTTCGGCAGTAAAAACGGCTTTAAGAATCGCTTTTATCCGAAGAAAAAAGGCGAATACCGCATGGATATTCTTGTCTGCCCATATTGCAGATATTTGACAGAACTCGGTTGTCCTGAACTAATTAAAATGTTCTGTGAAAATGATGAAAGAGTTTACGGTAATCTGCCGGGATTAAAATTTGAAAGAACATCGACATTGGGAAAAGGGGCAGACTGCTGTGATTTCTGTATCCGTAAAGTGTAACAGTTAAAATATAAATTTATAGAAGGAATGAGATATTATGTATAAGACAACAGTAACAATAGACGGTATGATGTGCGGAATGTGTGAATCCCATATCAACAATGCAATTCGCAACAAGATAATTGTGAAGAAAATTTCATCTTCTCATAAAAAGGGCGAAACAGTCATCATCAGCGAAAGTAAACTGACATCAGAAATGATAACTTCCGCACTTGACGGCTCAGGTTATCATGTTATGAATGTAATTTGTGAACCGTATGAGAAGAAAGGCTTTTTCAGCAAAAAGTAAGTAGAATCAGTAAAGGAGTATAATCATGAGTGCAAATTATAAGAATTGGGTACCCAACGGAATGATTACGGCATTGACCGCAGGAACGGCTATTTTCGGTGCAGGAACAGCAGCACTGATGTGTGCTAAGATGAATCCGAATTTGAAAAAGGCTCTTGTCGGAACAGCAGGTGCAGGCACACTTGTCTGCGGTGCGATGGCTGTTTGGAGCATTTATGCACACAGTAAATTTTCCTATGACAGCAAGCGTCAGCTTTCCAAAGAGATTGTCGAGGGTACTGCTGAATATATCACACTGTCTGAAAATGGTATTGGACTTGATGTCGGCTGCGGAAGCGGTGCATTAACTATTGCTTGTGCAAAACTGAATCCGCAGGGCAGAATGGTCGGTATTGACCGCTGGGGCATGGAATATGCATCGTTCAGTCAGCAGTTGTGCGAGGATAATTCCGATGCAGAGGGTGTTCAGAATACAGAATTTCATCAGGGCGATGCCTGCAAGCTGGATTATCCTGATGAGTATTTTGATGCAGTGACAAGCAATTATGTTTATCACAATATCACAGGTGTAAATAAACAGGAACTTCTCCGTGAAACACTGCGTGTGCTGAAAAAAGGCGGAACATTTGCCATTCATGATATTATGTCAAAGGCTCGCTATGGTGATATGCAGCAGTTTGTTAATGAGTTGTATGACGAAGGCTATGAGGAAGTGAAGCTGATTGATACAACAAATGGCATGTTCATGACAAAGAGCGAAGCAAAGATACTCGGACTGAGCGGTTCATCATTGCTGATAGGAAAGAAGTGAGTATGATGTTGCAGGCATTGGCTTATGGTTTGATTTGGTCTGTCATGTGGAGCGTTTATGTGTTTCTGATTCTGAAATTCTATCCGTTTTCTATGCTTCATGATTATCCAAAAGATATTCAGGCGGCTTCAACAATTGAGAAACCGACAGAAATGCAGAAAAAGGGTGCAAAACGATTGGGTGCAGTCGGCGGTCTTGTCATACTCGGTGTTTTGCTTTCATTCGGACTTCTCCGATTTCACAGCGAACAGGCTTCATTTTTTCGGATATTGCAATATATCTTTATTATTGGAATGACTTGGAATGTGGTTGACCTTCTTGTTATGGACTGGCTGATTGTATGCACGATAACACCAAAATGGATAGTTATCAGCGGAACAGAGGGCTGCAAGGGCTATAAAGACTATTTCTTCCATTTCAAGGGCTTTCTGCTTGGCTGTGTGTATACTGCAATTATGGCTCTGGTGTTTTCCGGAATAGATTATGCAGTGCTACGTTTTTTAATATGGAAATAAGGTGATATGATGAAGAAAAAAGAGCATTTGCCGATTTTCGGAATCGGACCGTTTCTTGTGGCTGGAATGGCAGTGGTCGCTGCCACTGCAATCATAGTATTCTATTATGAGTTAAAGCTTGGTACGCTCAGCAATTTCCCAGCGACAGTACTGACAGCCATTGGGATAACGCTCATCATTGCAGGTCTGCTCGTCTGGTTTATCGGTGCGATGCGGTCTGAAATGGATAATCATATCAAAGAAAACCGCCTGAAAACAGACGGAATCTATGCATGGGTCAGAAATCCGATGTACAGCGGCTGGTGGATGCTGATTACCGGTATCAGCCTGATGTGGCACAATATCTTTCTGATACCTGTGACTATCATCAACTGGGGCATTATGACCGTTGTACTGAAAACAACAGAAGAAAAATGGCTGCGTGTGCTTTACGGTCAGGAATATGAGGAGTACTGCAAGCGTGTCAATCGCTGCATTCCGTGGAAAAGAAAGTGAGGATTATATCATGACAAGCAAAGAATACAAAAAATTATCCGTTAAGGAGTTTACCAAAGCCGCTGAGATTTACGAATCGGACAATGCAGGCATATACACCATGTGCAAAAAGGATTATCCAGACGTACTGGCGGAACTTGAAAAAGAACCGTTCACAGACCTTTTAGACTGTGGCTGCGGTACTGCACCGATGTTAAGTTTACTGTATAAAAAATATCCCAAAAAGCATTACACAGGCATTGACCTGACACCGAAAATGATTGAGGTCGCAAAAAGAAAGAAAATGAAGAATGTGAAGCTTATAGTCGGTGACTGCGAAAATCTGCCGTTTGCTGATAATTCCTTTGATGTGGTCATTTGCTGTGAGAGTTTTCATCATTATCCGAATCCGCAGGATTTCTTCAACAGTGTGTACCGTGTCCTGCGTCCGAACGGCAGGCTAATTTTGCGTGATATGACAATGAATTCAGCAATTGTACGCTGGTTCTGCAATACTGTTGAAATGCCATTAGCACACCTGATTGGCAAGGGCGATGTTCGTATCTACGGCAGAGAAGATATTAAAAAGCTTTGCAAAAATGCCGGACTTCACATGGAATCTTTTGAAAAACGAGGTTTCTGCCGTCTGCACTGTGTTGTAAGAAAAGTCAGATAAAATTTTGATTATAATTATTCTTTATATTGAAGAAAGGAACGAGTAATGCTCAATAAAATCAAGCCCTATATGGGCGATTATATCAGGTACACCTATGCTGCACTGGGGACGATGCTGACAGCACTGATTGCCTGCATGATACCGTTTTTTATGGTGTACCGTATCATTAAACCGCTGATAGATGGAGAAACGCTTTCAGCGAGGTATTTAGCGATACATATCGCTATTGTTTTTGTATGTGAGTTAGTATATGCTTACTTGTATGTGCTGGGTCTGAAATTTTCACACATCTCGGCTTTCAATACGCTGAAAAATCTCCGTATCTCCTTGCAAAAAAAGCTGGAACGTCAGCCACTCGGTACAATTCATGACATGGGCAACGGCAAAATTAAAAAGCTGTTCACTGATGATATTGAGCAAGTAGAGCTTCTGCTTGCACACGCCATTCCTGAGGGAATCGCAAATCTTTCAATGGCACTGATTGCTATTGTATGTATGTTTTTCGCTGACTGGAAGCTGGCACTTTTGTCGCTTTGTTCTTTACCGCTTGGACTGTTTGCAATGGGTATGATGTTCAAGTCGGGCATGGCAAAAATGAACGACTATTACACGGCAGCCGCAAAAATGAACTCTACAATTATTGAGTATGTCAACGGTATGGAAGTTGTAAAAGTGTTCGGTCGGGACGGTGAATCTTACAAGCGATATGAGAACGATATTAAAAGCTATCGGAATTTCACGCTTGCATGGTACAAAATTTGCTGGCCGTGGATGGCACTTTACAGTGCATTGATTCCGTGTGTAGCACTTGTGATGCTGCCTGTGGGAACACTTATGGTGATTAACGGCACAGCAGAACTGGCTGATTTGGTGTTGGTGTTCTGCCTGACTCTGTCGATAGGCGTACCGCTTCTAAAGGCACTGAATTTTGCGGGTAAATTTCCACAGCTCAATTATAAGGTTGATGAGATTGAAAAAGCAATGGACAACAAGCCGTTAAAAACCAATAACAACACATTTACAGGCAAGTCGCATATCGTTAAATTTGAAGATGTTCGCTTTGCTTATAAAGAACAGGAAGTCCTTCATGGTGTTTCGCTGGAACTCGGTGAGGGAACACTTACTGCTCTGGTGGGTGAATCTGGCAGTGGCAAATCTACTCTTGCAAAACTGCTTGTTCACTACTACGATTTGAACAGCGGACGCATAACCCTTGGCGGTCAGGATATTACCGACATGAGCATTGAAGCTCTTAATGATAATATATCATATGTATCACAGGAACAGTTTTTGTTTAACACCACACTATATGAAAATATCCTGATTGGCAAGCCCGATGCGACCCGTGAAGAAGTCATGGCGGCTGCCGAAAAAGCACAGTGCAGTGAATTTCTTGCCCGTCTGCCTAAAGGCATTGACACAATGGCAGGCGATGGCGGCAAGCAGCTTTCAGGCGGTGAACGGCAGCGTATTTCCCTTGCAAGAGCGATTTTGAAAAATGCACCTGTCATCGTGCTTGATGAAGCGACTGCATTCATCGACCCGGAAAATGAGGAGAAAATGAATACCGCAATCGGTGAAATTATCAAGGGCAAGACTGTTCTTGTCATTGCACACCGCTTGCAGACGATTGTAAATGCTGACCGAATATGTGTAATGAAGAACGGAGTTATTATTGCTTCTGATACACATAGCAATCTCCTGCAAAATTGTGATGAATACAAAAAGCTCTGGAACAGCAGTGAAGCAAGGGCAAACTGGACGATTGGAAATGAGGTGAAATCATGATTGGCATGATAAAGCGTATCCTTGATGTATCGGGCAAATATAAGGGAAGAATTTACGGAGCAATGTTTCTGTCATTCTTAAAAGGTATGCTGATGAAAGTGCCTGCAATTTCTGCATTTTTGATTGTTTCGGCTTTTATTGACGGTGAACTGACTAAGAAAGTCTGCATTTATGTGGCAGTTGCTCTTGTGGGAAGTGTAGCGGTTCAGGCAATATTTCAGAATATCGCTGACAGGCTACAAAGTGCGGCAGGATATATGATTTTTGCTGATATGCGTATGAAACTGGGTGAACATCTCCGTCGACTGCCGATGGGCTTTTTCACAGAAGGAAATATCGGTCGCATCAGTTCGGTGCTGTCAACAGATATGGTGTTCATCGAGGAAAACTGTATGTCTGTACTTGCGGATATGATGAGCTATCTGTTCTCACAGTGTATCATGATTCTGTTCATGTTCCTGTTTGACTGGCGGTTAGGTTTAGCCTCACTTGCAGTGACAGGCTGTATGATTCTGCTTGGCAGAGGCATGGTCAAAAAAGACCTTTCTCATTCAAAAGAAAGACAGGACGCTTCCGAGATACAGACCGAAGCAGTGCTTGATTTTACAGAGGGCATAGGCATTATCAAAACTTACAATCTGCTTGGTGAAAAGTCAAAGGAACTGACAGACAGCTTTGAACATAACTGCAAAGTCAATCTTGATTTTGAAGCAGGACATGCCCCTTGGGCTCGTGGCATGAATATAATCTACGCTTCAGGGACTGTACTTATTCTGGCGGTTTCGACATTTCTGTTCTTTAAAGGTGCTATGTCGCTGAATTATTACATTGGTATGCTTCTGTTCCTGTTTGATTTGTTCGTGCCAATCAAGACATTCTACGAACAGGAAGCAAGACTGACAGTTATGAGTGCCTGCATGGACAGGATTGAAGCACTTTTTGCAGAAAAACAGCTTGATGACAGCGGTACACAGACGCTGACGGACAGCAATGCACCGGAAATTGAATACCGTAATGTGACATTCGCCTATGATAAAAAAGACATACTCAAAGATGTATCTTTCAAAGCGGACAAGGGAACAATGACCGCACTTGTCGGACCGTCCGGCGGCGGCAAATCCACAATTGCAAGTCTGCTGACACGTTTCTGGGATATTCAGTCGGGTGAAATTTTACTGAGAGGTACGGATATTCGCAGGATACCACTTGCAATGCTTATGGACAATATCAGCATGGTGTTTCAGCGTGTGTATTTGTTTCAGGATACAATCTACAATAATATAGCACTCGGCAGACCAAATGCAAGTCGTGAAGAAATCATCGAGGCTGCAAAAAAAGCACGTTGTTATGATTTCATTATGGAACTGCCGGACGGCTTTGATACTGTCATTGGTGAGGGTGGTGCTTCGCTTTCAGGCGGTCAGGCACAGAGACTTTCTATTGCAAGATGCATTCTTAAAGATTCGCCCATTGTCATTCTCGATGAAGCGACCGCAAGCGTTGATGCCGACAATGAAAGCTATATTCAGCAGGCAATATCCGAACTTTGCAAAGGTAAGACTTTGCTCGTGATTGCACACAGACTCAATACTATTGTCGATGCAGACAACATTATGGTTATTAAAGACGGACAGATTGCCGAATCAGGCAGCCATGACAGTTTGATGCAAAAGAACGGCATTTATCATTCTATGGTAACAAAACGTGCAGTCAGCACCGGTTGGAAAAATTGAAAAACATATTGACATCTAAAAATGAAAGTGATATAATATATATAGTTTACATATGCTAACTTAATATACAGGAAATTTATCATGAACATTCACAATCTGAAAGCAATAGCATCTTATAGTTTGCATATGCTAACCGAATACAGCCGGAGCATAAAGACTTGCTTGTAGTTAACAAATAAAAATATCGAGGGGTGATGAATTGCATATCGTAATGATAATCGTTGCTGTCTGCGGTGTGGCTCTAATTATATTTTCAATCATCCATAAGATTCGGCATGGCGGAAGCTGCTGCGGTGAACACGAAGCAGCGGCAGCTAAAATTCATGCAGCCGACCATGATTTGTCGCATTATCCCTATCACTATACCGCTGAGATTGAGGGCATGGTCTGTACACATTGCGTGCGGAATGTGGAAAATGCCTTTCATAAGTTTGAAGGCATTTATGCTGTTGTCAATCTCGGCAGCAAAACTGCAAAGCTATACGCCAAGCATTCGCTGACACGCAAAGAAGCTGCGGCAATGCTGAATAGCACAAGTTATACATTGACTGAATTCAAGGAGGAAAAAGAATGAATCTAAGCGAACTAAAGGAAAATTCCGAAGCCGTTATCAGCGGTATTGCAGGAGATGCACGGTTTATCAGCCGTATTACATCTATTGGGCTGACACCGGGCTGTCATGTGCAAATTATCAAAAATGACAAAAATCGTCCTGTTCTGCTGTATTCACGTGATACAATGATTGCTGTGAACCGCAGGGAATGCACTGGAATTACAGTCACGGAGGTGAGAAAATGAGTGCAACAATCGCACTGCTCGGACAGCCGAATTCCGGCAAATCGACACTGTTCAATGCACTGACCGGCTTACGTCAGCACGTTGGAAACTGGCCCGGAAAAACTGTTGAGAAAAAGGAGGGTACATTCACCCATAAGGGCGATACCTATTCCGTGGCTGATTTGCCTGGCTCTTACAGTATGTCCGCAAACTCAGATGAAGAAGTCATCACACGTGATTTTATTGCATCCGGCAAGGCAGATGTCGTCTGCATTTTGGCGGACAGCTCACAGCTGGAACGAAGTCTGTTTATGCTTGCAGATTATGCAGGACTCTCTGCACCGTGCTTTCTTGTGCTGAATATGGCAGATGTTGCAAAGGAACAAGGCAAGAAGATTGATGCAAATAAAATTGAGCAGAAGCTCGGCATTCCGGTCATGCTGTTCTCAGCGACTGATACAAAGTCCTATGATATATTTTATGCAACATTGGAACGTGCCATAAAAGAGAAATCGCATATCAATGTTTCGGCACTGGAAGCAGAATATCAGAAAATTGACGGCTATCAGGATATTCAGCAACGAATTTCGGACTGCACGATTCCGGGTTACACCCCGATGTGGCTGACAGTCAAAATACTGGAGCATGATAAAGTTGTAACAGCAAAATTGAAAAATGCACTTCCTGATGAAGTCATGAAACACATCGAACAACAGACAAAAAGCTCAGAAACTGCGATTGCTGCCGGAGAATGCAAATTTAATTGGATTGACAGCATTCTAAGCGGTGCGGTTACGGAAACAAAAACAAAAACGACACTCGGCAGGCTGGACCGTATCTATACGCATAAATTCTGGGGCAAGCCTGCGGTTGTGCTGACAGTTCTGCTCGGACTGCTTGCCTCCTTTATTCCGGCATTGCCGATTATGGGCATTGGCTCTGGTGTGGATATGGTGAATGGTATGATTCGTTCATCTTTAATGGAAACGGGTACATCAGCATTTCTGACCGGACTGCTTTGTGATGTGCTGATTCAATCGCTTTCTTATGTCATCAAAATGCTTGGATTTGTGTTTGGTGTCACACTGGTGTTCGGATTGCTTGAAGAGGTTGGTGTCATGGCTCGTATTTCCTATGTATTTGACAATACAATGGGAAAACTCGGCTTGCAGGGAAAATCAGTGATGCCTTTCCTCGTTAGTTTCGGCTGTACAATGGGCGGTGCTGCCGGTGCGAGAGTTATTGACAACTGGGGGCAGAAAGTTCTGACAATTGCACTGGCATGGGCAGTTCCCTGCGGTGCGGCATGGGCAATTATTCCGATGCTTTCAACAGTCTTTTTCGGTGCAGGTGCACCGCTTGTAATTGTTGCACTTTTGCTTGTTATGATTCTGCATATGTGGATTACAGCAAAAATCTTCGGCAGAAAACTCGTGAAAACCGAGGACAAATGCGGTATGATTATGGAATTGCCACCGTATCACAAGCCAAAGTGGGGAGCATTGATGCGTTATGTATTCGGCAGAACAAAGGATACATTTTTCCGTGTAGTGAAGGTCGTGCTTTTAGTTTGTGGCATCTTCTGGCTGCTCAGCTACGGAGGCAGCACCGGAGAAAACAGTATTCTTGAAAAATTTGGTCTGGCAATCGAGCCGGTTACAAAATTCTTTGGTATGCCGTGGCAGCTTTTCTTGGCATTTATTGCCTCCTCTGTCGGAAAAGAGGGTGCAGTCGGTGTTATTACTGCACTGTATTCAGGCGGTTCTATCGGAACTGCTTTTTCGGAGGCAATGGCAGGCGGAGCGAGAGCTGCAAATCTGAATGAACTGTTACTCGCTAATGTCACACGCCCTGAAGCTTTGGCGTTCATCTTTGCAATCACTTTCAATCTTCCGTGTGTTGTGGCACTTGCCGCAACCTATCAGGAGATTCACTCGGTTAAGTGGACATTAAAAATTGCACTGTATTATACGGTTTCGGCACTGCTGCTTGGCTGCATTGCCTATCATATCGGAATGCTGATTTGGTGATGAAAATGCAGAAGCTTTTAGAATTATTAAAAGACGGACATTCCCGTACAATTGAAATGCTTGCGTCAGAACTGAACACCTCTGCTGATGACATCCGCCGACAAATCGAATATTTGGAACAGATTGGTGCAATTAAACAGATTGCTTTTCCTGCCGGAAAAAGTTGCAGCGGATGCACCGGCTGTGAGGGCGGAACAGGCTGCAAGGGCTGTATGCCAGCAAATGCCGAAAACAACATGGGCGAAATGTGGGAAGTTGTCACATAATAATATAGACATTTTAACAAGTAAACCCGAAAAGCAGCACACACACAATAGGTGCTGCTTTTCCGGTATTCTTATGATGAAAGGATAAAGGTATGTATTTAGTTTTTTCGGTTTTGGGTTTGGTTGGAGGTCTGCTGTGCTGTGTTGGAGATATTCTCTTTGATTTGAAAGGAAAAGGCAACAAAAAGCTCGGAACTTCCAAAAATATTGACAGCAACTGGCTCAAAATGGCTGACTGGAGATTCGGACTGTCTATTGCACTTGCAATGATAGGCGATGCTTTGGTAGGACTTGGATTCTATTCCATCGGTATGCAGATTGCTAAAACACATTCGATACTCGGTTATCTGACAATTGGCTTTGGATATTTCGGTGCAATGGCAGGTATTTTTATTCATGCTTTTCTCTGTGTTCAGGCACTTATTTACAAAGGAGCAATGATACATGGCAATCTGCAAATTGCTGATGATATTCTCGAAAAAATCTATAAGCAAATCATGCCGACATTTCTCATAGGTTATGTTTCACTTTTAGTACCGACATTTCTTGTGATAATTGCTATTTTGAACGGCTCACTTGATGTTCCGAAAATATGTGTACTTCTGAATCCAATCGTATTCCTGATTATTGGAACGGTCTGCCGGAAAGTTGACCCGGTTAAATTTCAGGATTTGCCCGGAATCATCATGCCGAGCTTTGGGCTTTCTATGTTTGGACTTATTGGAATACTCAATCAAATCTGATGAAAGGAGCAGACTGCAATGGAAAAATATGATATTTCTCAAAAAATTGTATTCAAAACAGGCACATATGAGCTGAACAATGATGCGAATTTTAATTTTCAGCTCAATCGTGTTTGATTCAATTATTAAGTGGATAGAGTGTTGTGCTGAATAATTATGAAGGAGAATGATTGCTATGGGACTTATGAAAAAGTTTTTTAATCAGACAAGAAAACCGGAAGGCACACTCGGAAAGATGATGCTTTCCGGTATGAATTCCGGTCACGCAAAGCTGGCGGACTGGGGATTTGAGCATTTACCGAAGCTCTCTCCGAAAAAAGCTGCCGACCTTGGCTGTGGTGCAGGCAGAAATGCAGGAGAACTCCTGAAAAAATATCCGCAGGCAAATGTTATCGCAATGGATTACTCTGCACTTTCAGTCCAGAAGGCAAAGGAATACAATCAGGCAATGATAGATGCTGGCAGATGTAGGGTAATTCAGGGCGATGTTTCAAAGCTGCCCCTTGAATTAAACAGCTTCGATCTGGTGACTGCCTTTGAAACTATTTATTTTTGGCCGGGACTTGAAAAATGCTTTTCGCAGGTTGCCAATATTCTGAAAGACGGCGGATATTTTATGATATGCAACGAGTCAGACGGTACAGACCAGACGAGCAAGAAGTTTGAATCCATCATCGACGGGATGCACTGCTATACGCCTGCTGAAATCACAGTAGCTTTGAAAGCATCAGGCTTCACAAGTGTGAGCTCCGCTCATCATCCTTCAAAGCCGTGGATTACTGTGATTGCAAAGAAATAATGAATTATAAGAAAGAAGGGACAAAATGTTGATGACGATTCTATTTTCCATCATGATGATGACAGGACTTTTTCTGATGTTGTGGGGTGGAGTCGGTTTTATTCAGGATAAGCGGTTCTTTTCATCTGCACCGAAAGAAATTGTTGAGGTCGTGCCGGATAGAAAGCCTGAACGCTTCAAAGGACAATATGCAATCGGCTGGCTGATGATTGTACTTTCGTTTGTACTTATGCTTGGTGCTTTGGTTTTGGGGGCATGGGACGGAATTAAAAACGATTATGGATTTTGGCAATTCTTCCTGAGATTTGTCATCATGCTGCTT
>Ga0326511_10004117_pt1 | contig 11649 bp, 19 predicted proteins | sample 0_2496_0518_D_FD_203701 | JGI IMG/M metagenome (GOLD analysis project Ga0326511, IMG submission 203701) | Bovine rumen microbial communities from UC Davis, California, United States - 0_2496_0518 | ecosystem: Host-associated > Mammals > Digestive system > Stomach > Rumen | place: USA...
TCAGCACGGATAACAATCCCCTCAAGCTGGGTAAGCATGATGTGCCGCAGCTGGTCAAGATGGACTGCTGGATCCACATGGTTTGCGAAGACCTTATCTCCATCGTTGTTGACGATGGCCGGCGGGGACCTCTCTACATCAAGAACCCGGTAACAACCGATCTGCTGTTCCCGGACAGGCGGGTGATCATGACCAAGCATGAGCCCTGCCACAAGGTGGGGTTCGTCTGGAGGCTGGGTGGTGAGTGAAGGGAACTGGCTGAAGTCATCGGAGATTGCGGACATTTTCCATGTGCAGCCAAGAACGGTGCAGCGGTGGCTCAAGGCAATGAATTTGTCTGACAAACTGAAAATGAACATCGCACCCGGTCATCCGCTGGGACGGTGGAGGTACCACAAAAAGGTGTTGGAGTTAATAAAGACAAAGTTTCAGAGAGGAAGGAAATGATCACAGCGATTGATACATACAAAGGCTTCCTGGAGGAATGCTCCGACGCCAATGGAGCCAAGGCATGGTGCGAACGGTTCAGCAAGAGTGCCTTCTGTCCTGCTGCCTACAAAGGGAAGCCGGAGGACATCTACTTCGCATGCGCTTATGGTGCCCAGATGGGGCTGTCTCCTGTGGCCAGTGTCACCGGAATTGCAGTCATCAATGGCAGGCCCACCATTTACGGGGACGCTTTGAAGGGACTGGTTATCGGGCACTGCACCAACTTCGTTGAAGAGTTTGACGATGCCACCTGGACTGCCACCTGCAAGATCTGGCGTAAAGGGTACAGCATGCCCACAGAAGCCAGGTTCTCCCTGGAAGACGCAAAGCAGGCCGGACTGGCAAACAAGGGAGGACCCTGGAAGATGTTCCCCAAGCGCATGCTCCAGATGAGGGCCCGGGGTTACGCCATCCGGGACGCCTTCCCGGACATCCTGAACGGCATCATCACCCGGGAGGAGGCTGAGGATTATGTTTCAATTGAGCCGGCGTCTGTGTCACATCCGGTTTATTCTCCCGGAGTGCCCACGATTGAACCCGATGAGGTCGTTTCAATTGAGCCGGATAAGGTTGTGGCAAACGAGTTGCCTATACCCCCTGAGTTTACTTCATAAGGAGAGAACATGGAACCATTAAACCCGAACGAGTTTCAGCAGCCAAACTACGATCCCGATCAGATGGGGTTCAAAAGGGTGGACACCGCAGGCATGGAAGAGCTGGGATGGTCCGGCTGTTACCAGGGAATGCTTATCAATCAGGCGGTGATCAAAGACCTGTCCTATACCAACAAAAAAGGCGAGATGGTCACAAGTGAGATGCTGTCTTTGCAGCTCCTGTGGGCACATCCCAAGACGGGTCAGCAGTTCCAGGCATGGGTTAAGCACAACCTGTCATGGGACTCAGGACGTGAAAGAGCGGCAGAACTCATCCGCCTGTTCCATCTGAAGGACGAACAGGGACAGGAGAACTTCAGAACCCGGGAGTGGACCACCGATGATGGCAAGGTGATCAGGTTTGTGGAAGACCTTCCAGGAAGGTATGTGGACGTCGTTTTGGATGATGTCTACTGGAAAGGCGGGTACATGAACCGGACTGTGCGGGGTTACTTCCTGGGCGGGAACTCCTGGCAGGAGATAGCCCATGGAGTGAACGACCATGGAGACGTGAACCGCTGTATGAACGCCTGTCACATGAAAGGCTTCGTTCCGGCTATCCCGGAAGGTGAGCCGCTTCCATGGCAGGAGGCAAGGAAAGCACAGCAGGCTGAGATGAGCAAACCTCTCCCCACAGCCCGTGAAGCCATCACAGCACCGGCGGCAAAACCGGCAAAGAAGACCGTCGGTCAGAAGGAAGCAGAAGTACAGACTGAGTTCTACAAGAACGCCATGGCAGGCATTCCCAAGGCCTCCGCACCTGCTCCTGCTCCTGCTCCTGCTGCCGATGTTCCACCGCCGGCAGAAGATCCGGATATTCCGTTTTAATTCCTTTAATACACGCAAACAAGATGAGGGGAGTCCGCTCCCCTTTTTTGGAAAACCTATGGAATACGACAGATTTGACCTCAGGACGGTGAACTGGTTATCCACTCACTATCCCTTCAAAAAAGTGAAGCCGGTGTGGAATGAGGAAATGCACACCTGGCAGACCATTATTCCCGGGGAAGGGATCCTGATGGTGCACGCACTGGATCCGGATGCCACCTCTCTCACCGGAGGGGATGTGGCCATAGACATCAGAATGTATGCCGAGGACATGAAGCCGGGGGATGCTCCCCTGTGGGAAGGCTATCTGGCCGCAATCCTCAAAATCACCGAACAATTCATCACCGTGACAGGATGGTTTTCCGCCGGACTGTGGGGAGCAAAGGAAATCGTACTTGATCGGGACCTTTACTTTGATGTGGCGTTCCCCAACGGACATCCGTATGCCGCTCAGCTCTCCCTGCTGCTGGACAAAGCGCTCAATGAGCATGAGTACAGTGTGCAGAGGGGCGTCTACTTCAAACAGGGGCATCCTTTCTGGAGATGATATGCCGAAACTCATACCCGTGAGCATCAAAGGGAAGGTTTATCCGTCTGTGTCGGCGGCCTGCCGGGCGTTAAACCTCAATGTTCATGCTGTCTTCAACTGTATGCACCAGAACGCATTGACGGCAGAGGAAGCACTAAAGCACACACTGTGTAACCAGAAGAAACGTCAGAAAAGGAATGATCTGATTGCCCGCATTATGAAGCAAACCGGATGCAGCAGAGGGACGATTGATGAGCGTCTCTGGCACGGATGGACACTGGAAGAAACGGTAACCGTCCCCTTCGGAATGCGCAGGGACACCTTCAGACGGTTGCAGGAGAAAGGATGAAGTCCTTCAGATGGCTCTTCATGCGGCTTCGTACTCTCCATGAGCGGGAGAACAAATTGCATAAACCGAAAGGAGACAGCCGTAAACCGAAGAAGGGTAACCCAAAACCATCAACCGATCATACGGGACGGGATTTCCCAACTTTCCAGGCGATGTGTGAGGCCTGGGGGTTGAGCCCTGGGACGGTGCGATGCCGGCTGCATAAGATGGGATGGTCTTTGAAAAACGCTCTCACCACCCCGGCGCTTAAAAGGTCTCAGTGGCACCCTTACCCGGTCAAATGGTATCACCCGGGCATCAGAGACAAGATCCAGCAGGAAAGAGACAGGAGGAAACAATGAAGAACACCTTGGACGATCTGAATGATTATCTTTTTTGCGCACTGGAGCGGCTCAACGATGAGGATTTACAGGGCGACAAGTTGATTGCCGAGCTGAAGCGCTGTGAGGGCATCGTCAAAGTCGGATCGGTGATCGTGGATAACGCCGATCTGAAGCTGCGGGCGTATGAGATGGCGGGGAACAACAAAAACATGATCCCCAAGATCATGCGTGATCCGGAGAGACTTAACTGATGTCCGGCATCAAATATCCGCCGGAGATGGAGGTCTTTTGCCGGGTTAAGGGGCTGACCCGTACCCTGCCGGAGATAGCCGAGGCGATCAGGCAGCGGTACGGCTATCAGATGACGGAGTCGGCGCTGAAGTGCTATCTCAACCGCAGGGGGATCTCGTATCAGAAGCGTCAGCGACATCACAGGTGGCCGGACAGCATAGCCTTTTTCCTCCAGCACCACCCTGACCGGACTGACTGGACTCACGAGGAAGCCCGGCAGCAGGTGAAGGATCAGCTGGGGATCGGGATGACCGTCAACGAGTTTGAGGGGTATCTAAACCGCTACCGGATCATCCTGCGGGGCAAAGGGAGCGGCTGTTTCAAGCCGGGCTATGTCCCGCCCAACAAGGGCAAGAAACTGTCTGAGGAGACCCGGCGGAAAGTATCAGCATCCTGGTTCCCACGGGGAGCCGTCCCTCGCAACCGCAGGCCCGTGGGGAGTAAAACCATCACCAAAGATGGCTATGTGAAGATCAAGACCGGGGAGCCTAACGGGTGGCACTTTTTGCACGTCCTGAACTGGACACGGGAGCACGGACCCGTCCCGCAGGGAAAGGTTGTTATCTTTCTTGATGGTAACAAACAGCACTGTGACACCAGCAATCTGATGTGTGTTTCCAGGGCCGCCCTGGTGAGAGCAAATCAAAAAAGGGTGATCACGCCCAGGGCAGAGATTACCAGGTCGGGTCTGCTGCTGTGTGAATTGGACGCTGAAGTCAGAAAAACAAGGAGAGAGCATGACCACAAAAGTTGAAATCATTGCTGATGGAACATTTATCAACAATCCGGAAGGTCCGGTGAGGGTGGTTACCTTCATCCTGGAATACCCGAGGTACATTCACAGCCAGCTCAAAACCCACAGGGTGTTTTCCAGCAACTCCGCATCCAGCAGGGCCATTCCCCTGGACAGGATGATTGAGCAGGTTGAGAACAATCCCGCCATCCCTTTGTGGACCATGAACCAGGCGGGAATGCAGGGACAGCGTGCTGACATGGAGACAGCCAGTTATGCCTGCGGTGAATGGCTGGAGGCAATGAAGGACGCCATCCACCATGTCCGGGAACTCCAGACACTGGGGATCCACAAGCAGGACGCCAACCGGTTACTGGAGCCGTTCATGCACATCAGAACCATCCTCACCGGGACGGCTGAGGGACTGGAGCACTTCTTCAGACTCCGGATTGATCCGGCAGCACAGCCGGAAATCAATCTGCTGGCAACCAAGATGAGGGACGCCATGAAAAAGTCCGAACCGGTTCAGGTTCCGGGCGATGCCTGGATGACTCCCTATTACGGAGTCACCAGAGATCCAGAGACAATTCTCAAGGCTGTGGCCCGCTGTGCACAGGTGAGTTACCGGAAGGACGCTGATGACATGGAGACGGTACAGAGGGTGATAACCCGCCTGGTGTCCGGTCATGCTCTGCATGCCTCCCCTTTTGAACATGTGTGGCGGCCTTCCCCTGTACGCTGTTCGGGGAACCTGAGTTACTGCCGGCAACTGCGGCATGTGGTAGAGGCCCGGCTTCAGGAGAATTCCTATGAGGGTGTCCTGAGGGTGCTGGAGATGCTTGTGAGATGAGTCTGGGTAAAGCTCTTGAGGAAATGGAAGCCCTCCAGAACGCTCCGGAGGTGGAGGAACTTCCCCGGGCATGGACGAATGCCTGGTATAAGGCCGGATGGCGGGACTGTCTGCGTATGATGCAGGACCAGTTCAGTTCACTGGCAGGAGAAAAACACATGCCCCGGACGGTGAAGCAGCTGGAGACGGTATTCCGGCTTCTTGTGGAGCACCGGTGGGAGCTGATGGAGCAGGCGACGCAGGACGCGAGGGACTATAGCGGCTTTGTTCGCTGGAATGAGGGAATGAAGACCTGGGAGTGGTTTCACCCCATATCCCGGGGAGAGGCATACAAGGCTATTACATGGACGTGGGGGATAAAGTGACAGGGAAGATCCCAGAGGATGCTGTCCTTATGGAGGCGGAAACATCACCGAAGTTTGACTATTTTATCACGCCGGAAGGAACAGTCTGGAGGCTCCAGAAGCGCACTGGAGATGTGAACCGGGTGCTCCCCAGGGAGTACAAAAACTACTTGCATGTGCGGGTCGGCTCAGGGGAGCACAGTGTGCACAAACTGGTGGCGAGGTACTTTGTGCCGAACCCCAATCCGGATCCAATGCAGTATGTGGATCATATCAACGGAAACAAGCTGGATAACCGGGCACACAATCTCCGGTGGGTGACCGGAGTAGAAAACCAGGTCTACTTCTGGCACGGCTCAGATACCAAGAAAGCAGTCACCGCATACGATGAGAATGGCATTAAGATTGAAGAGTTTACCAGTTACCGCCGGGCGGGGATATGGCTCCTGGAAACAGGCCGCACGAAGAGCCCGGATGCCCATGCGGGTATCTCCAAGGTTGCACGGGATAACCGGAAATCCGGTGAGCTGAAGTACAAGGTCTATGGACTTTATTGGAAGTGAGGTAACAAATGCAGTTAGACAAACGGATCAAAGACACAGGGTCAATTCTGACTTGTTTCAGTATTGAAGCCGCAAAGGAGTATCTGGGACAGCAGGGATATTTCACAAACACTATTGATGATTACCAGAACTTGGAGAAATTTACTGATTTCAGGACTTTGTCCGAAGTTTGTGATGATGATACTCCTTTTGGTACGGGTCAGCTCTGCTACCAGTTCTTCCTCCCGGCAGAGTTTGTGAGACCTGCGGAGGAAAAGAAGAAGTGGAGGCCGTTTACCCTGGATGAGTTCCGGGCAAAGTTTCCGCTGCTGAGTCCGGTGACGTTTCAGGAGAAAAAAGAGGGGATACCAAAGACATTTTGTTTTATAGGGTACAAAGCAGATGAAAGAATAATTCTGGGAAATAATTGGTGCAGTCTTAATAATTTGTTTGATAACTATGAACTCAAAGACGAAGACGGCAACTGGGTTCCTTTTGGCGTGGAGGAAAAATGAAACTAGACAGTAGAATTAAGGCATTGTCAGACATTTTGACCTGTTTTGACATTGAAAAGGCAGAGCAGTTTATCGGACAAAAGGGCTATTTTGCGGATTATCACAGTAGTTTTACCGATTTAAGTGTCAGAGAAGTGGGGTTTTTAACTGGAATTAGAGACCATGACTACTCATTTCACCAAAATGAGGATGGCGGCTATTTTCGGTTTTTTCTTCCTGAGAGTTGTCTAAAACCAAAGGAAAAGATGTACAGACCTTATACCCTTGCGGAATTTGAAGACAAATTTCACTTTGGAGTGCCGATTAACTTCCGGAAAAAGGGAGCGGAAGGGCATGAGAAGTGTTTAATTCTGAACGGTTACTCGCATCATCAATTCAACGGTGAAACAATTACGTATATCTATATAGGGTCGGACCCATATACTTTGGACGAATTGTTCAAGGACTATGAATGGCAAAGCCATTACACAGAGGACTATCAACCTTTTGGTGTAGAAGAATGACGTATCTCTGATTTTCTTCCAATGAGAGAAAGACCTCGATCCCGCTCCGGCGGGATTTTTTATGCAAAAAGAAAACCGGACCCGTGAGGATCCGGTTATGTAATATGGAGTAATATGAAAAACAACCTAAAAATCGCCCAGTTTACGCTTGATGATGTGCAATTTGAGGTTAGAGACATTCTATCACAGCATCTTTGTTGACTCAATTATTTGCCCGGTCACATACTCATTCCATCTCAGCATCACTTCCCTGCGCTCATCCAGATAATCAGATCGGGAATAAGCCCGAACCACAGAAGACTTTTCCTGATGGGCAAGGCAGGCTTCAGCCACTTCAAATCTGACCTTCTGTTCAGCCATCCACGTTCTGCCGATGCTGCGGAAACCGTGCATCACAAGTTTGTCCCGGAAGCCGTTCTCCCGTAGAAGCTTGTTCACTGAGTCCTGCTGGAAGTGTCCTTTGGGAGTTGCGAACACATAGCCTTCATCCCGTCTGGGATGCCGGGAGAGCACTTCCTGCATCTGAGGTGTCAACGGCACCCGGTGCTCCCGGTTCATTTTCATGGCGGCAGCAGGGATGGTGATAACATCCTCTCCAATCCATTCCCATCTGAGGGCGGTGAGTTCTCCCGGCCGCAGAAGGGTAAGCAGGGCCAGCAGGATCACGTCATGGGAACGGCGGTTCTTGATCTTATCCATGAGGGGCTTCAGTTCTGCGAGATCTTTGTATGACAGCGCCGGCATAGGCGTTGAGCTTTTCAGGCGGAATGCCTTGATAAGGGTTGCACAAGGGTTGCCCGGCAGAGTTCCTTTGGCAACATGGTAATTCAGCACCTGATTGACATATGAGAGAGTCTTCCGGACAGTCTCAGACTTATCCTCATAGGGCTTGAGACAGTCAAACACCATAGGCGGCTTCAGTTCTGTGATGGGGATATTCCCCAGTTCCGGCATGATGTACCGCTCCAGCCGGTTCTTCACATTGGCCTTCACCTTCTCATTCTGGTAAACCTGCCCGGCATACCACTCATCAAACGCCTTTCTGAAGGTGAGCAGCCCTGGATCCCTTTGCTTTTCCGCCCGCTTCAGAAAACCGTCTGCCATGCTCCTTGCTTCTGCAAGGCTGAGCTGGGGATATTTACCCAGTGTCCGGTATTTTCTTTTGCCGTTTACGCTGATGCGGATCGCAAATGTTTTAGAGCCGTTGGGAAACACCTTGATGATGAGCCCGTCATCATTCACTTCATACAGTTTGTCACGGGGCTTGAGAACCCTCAGTTGTAGATCATCCATGTCCAAAAACCTCATCTGCCACTCTTTTGCCACTCTTGGGATCGCATACAGTCGCACACAGTCGCACAAAACAGGCTGATCATAGGCGCAGAAAGCACGGTAGCACAAGGATTTGATGTGCAAAAGTGAGGCGCGGCAAGGGTTTGTGAAAGAAGGGGAAATTGTGGGATGGTGCCTCGGGTCTTCACCGAACTTTGGCAAAATATCAAGCCAAAATCAATGCTTTAGGTTGATTTTAGAGTGGCAGAATTTCCGGATCGGGTGCCACTCTTGGAACTTTTGAAGGGGGTATTTTGCCGCAAAAAGGGGACAGCGGCAGGGTGGTTTTGGAAGGGCAGCTCAATCCTGCTTCACCGTCTCCCACTCCTCATTCTGGAGAAGTGCAGCCAGGAACTGCTGAGTTATGTCTTCATGGGAAACAACCTTGCCCTTGTGGCAGATTTCAGAGTCAAAACCGCCGGCAGTCCGGAAGTATCTCACCTGCCATCCCTTGAAGGTCTTGTTGGTCAGCACAACCTCATCAGTTTCCCGGAGATAACCGGTGGCGTTGCAAAGTCTCATGTTCCCTCCTAGTCCCTGGGAGTAAGTTTGAAGAGCATATATCTCTCACAGTAAAGCCCGGACTCATGCTCACGGACACACACAGATTGCATGACCGGAACCTCAGTGTAGGATGATAGGGGTACACCGTTTTCATGCGATTTTAAGCGTGTCTCTGCCTGTTCAGCCCGGTTTTGGAGAGCCTGCCAGCGGTTACTCTCCCGGGTGCCCAGCCATAGGACAAAGCCCAGTCCGACCACAAAGAACAGGGCCCCCAGCAGGATCTCCTGTCCTTTGGTCATGATCCGTCTCCGATCAAGGTCTCAAGTTCGTTTATCCTGCGTCTCCATGCCTGCCTTTGGATCCCGGTGGCCTGATAGTCTTCATCCGTCATAACGCCCTCGGCATACTTTATGGCACGGTAGTCCGTGTCGGCAAGTTGCTTCTTGAGCGTCAGGATTTTAGCGGCGTATTCCTCTTTTTGGAGATCATCGGCGGTCTTCATGGGGCAGGTCTCTTTCCGATAAGTCCAGCCGTTGACGTCACTCTGCCGCACTTCGTCCTTGGGGATGGTGTTGTCCAGCCAGCCCAGTTTGTAGGCTATTTCAGCAGACTCGGTATATGCCCCTAGGTGGCCGTCTTCGTAAATCTTTTCGTAAAACAGGACGTTCTCCGGAGCGTCAGCCCACGGAAGGGGCTTTGTCTCAGTTTCCGGGATTTCCGGGGCGTCGGTTTCCTGGATTTTATTCTCTTCGGTCATGGTCTTCGGTCTCCTCTGTAGTCAAGGATAGTCAAGCATTAGTCAATGGTGCCGGGTCAAAATGAAAACGACCTTATGTGACATAGTTTCCGTTAAACCATCCCAGCAGGGTGAAGCCGTCCTCACACGGCGGCTCACCGTTTCACGGTTTTTCTGCGGCCCGGAGTGTGAGACGGGACGCACGAGTCTTTGGCGGCGGGTGTGGGATTCGGACCCATGGGAGTCGCCCTCCAGACGCTCTCAAGGCGCCCGCTTTAAGCCGGACTCAGCCAACCCGCCATAAAGGGTGGACAGGTCAAAATCCTCCAAACTCACCTGTCCGCACAGTAGACCCTATACCATCTAGCGTATAGACGGCAGTGTACGTACTGCGCTTTTTAGTCAACGATAGTCAACTTTAGTCAACTGTTCTTTCTACTGGACGTTTTTCCTCTTTTTGGATTTTTTGTCCAGTCCTCGTATTCCGGTCTAGGCCCGAAAACCTCATCAATGTTTATCCCCATACGCTCAAGGTCTATTGGCTGCAAACCCGCTCCAGCCGTAAGACCGTCAATAAACTCACCTCCCAGCAGACCGCCTAAAAAGTCTATGTCCTCAAGTTGGTCAATTTCATGCTCAGTCAAACCGAGTGGATTTTCCGGCACGTTGCCGGTTTCATCAACTATCATTTTCCGTCCCTATACGTTGCCAAAAACTTTAATCCGTCTCCTTATTTTGGAGCGTCTTTTCAGCGGCTTCTGCTAGTTTTTCAATTGTGCCAAAGACCGATTTTTTACCCGCCTCCATAACAATATCATAATACTTCTTTTCTTTTTGATATTCATTTAGATAATGCAGGGCGTATTTAATTGTTGTATGCTGTCGGATTTTTGTTTGTTCTTCAAAATTTTCAAGCCAGTATGTAACCAGTCCGATTGTCGGGGGTGAACCCCAGGTCTCTTCCGTTTCTTCTGTCATTTCCCTGCCTCGTTCAGTTTCACCATCAGAAACGGCTTTCTGTCCCTGATACCCGGGTCAATTCTCACCACCTTGCGGTCTAAATCATCCGGGTGAAAATCCGGCTCCTGCCAGAACCTTATTGGTGTTGCGTAATAATACCCCACGTCATAGCAGACTATTCGTAATTGCGTCATAGGGTCTAGCAATTCTAGCAGGTCTTTTAATCGCATTTCCCGCTCCTATACGTTGCCGAGGCAGGGGAAAAGAAGGAATATATTAGTTGTCCCTGTAGTCTCAATTCTGATTGTATACGTGGTATTTTTAATGACGGGTAACGTTACAACTAATCTGCCTGCCGCGCTAGGTCTGCTCGCAGTAGTTCCCGGGCAATTATATGCATTACGGTATATCTGTAAAAATGTAGCACCATCACATCTGATGCTTAACCAGCCATCTACCGTAGGAGTAAATTCATTGTTACCCCCCGAATAATTGATTGTCGTTTCACCGGAAGGAGGAACAATACTCCCCGACACGTCAATTAAACTTGAATAGTCCGGCAGACTCAAAGCACCGGGATTAATGCCGTTGAGGGTTTTCCATTTGCGGGTCGCATTTCCTAGATTTGCGCCCCCACAACAAAAACTATATGTAAAATCTTTTCTATACTCAAAGCGGAGGGTAATAACACCCTGCACCCCGCCAGTGGTAAAATTAGAATTGTCCCAATAAAATACGGAACTTCCGTCTGCTTCTACTCTGTGACCAAAGCCACCAAAATACCTAGTTACGGCGTCTTGATAAGTCAAATGGCCCTGCGAGATGCTTTCGGAATAGGTAGTCTGTGTTATATCCACAGCGCCCGTTCCCCTTGCTATTTTTCCGGTGCCTGTAAAGGTTACGTTGCCGGGAAAAGTGTTCAGCCCCGTCCACGTCTTATTCCCCGGGATAGTTTCCGCCCCGGCAAGGTGGACTACATCGGCGTCTGCTGCTTTGGTGGCAAGGGCGGCCTTGATATTGTTCCCGTCTTCGTCTCCCACAGCCCGGGCGGCCACGCCATCAATGGAGCCGGAAATAGTCTCTGTGAATGTCTGGGTAGCAGTCCAGGTGTTCGCCACATCCACCTTTACGTTACCGGAAATGTTTGCGAGGGCGGTATTCAGCAGAC
>Ga0326511_10004119_pt1 | contig 11636 bp, 8 predicted proteins | sample 0_2496_0518_D_FD_203701 | JGI IMG/M metagenome (GOLD analysis project Ga0326511, IMG submission 203701) | Bovine rumen microbial communities from UC Davis, California, United States - 0_2496_0518 | ecosystem: Host-associated > Mammals > Digestive system > Stomach > Rumen | place: USA: California...
CTGTAGGAAAGCAGATTGTAGATGATCTTGATGGAGTTGAGTTTGAAAATAAAAGTATTGTCCAGATGGTTGAGGATCTGAATACTTATTCAAAGCCTCTTAAGGACTTTCTAATTGTAAATACCGATGTACGTATCACCAAGGCTTTTGTTACAGCATCAAAGAAGATCTGGCCTGAGGAAATGCGTAATTCAATTGAATCTGATAACTATCTGTTTGTCATCCCTTCTTTTGTGATTTCTGAGCTGACAAAGGCGTTTCAGATTGGCTTCCTGCTTTATCTTCCTTTTATTGCCATTGACCTGATTATATCCAATATTCTTCTGGCTATGGGTATGATGATGGTGTCACCTATGTCGATTTCTCTTCCTTTCAAGCTGATGCTGTTCGTTTCACTGGACGGCTGGCTGAAGCTTACTCAGGGCCTTATGTACAGTTACTCGTACTAGGTACTCTAATTTTCTTTTGGGAGGTGTCAGCTTTTCGACTGTATCCGTAAGTCTGACATTTCCTGAAGCCTTTTGTTCGATCTAGTATTATTTTCTTTTTTTTATAAGCTTCAGATTGCTTTTTGTGTATATATTTAAAAATTAATATTGATCTATCTCTCTGATTTCTAGATAGTTCTGTAATTAATTGTTACAAAAATATATCTACATATATTCTCTAAAAAAAATCGTGCCTACTCTCACAAATGTTTTTTTTAAGTAGTTATATAAATAATAAAATAAACTATTATATATTAAAAAATAAGTAGCAATAACAACCCCCGTTTAGCGGGGGTTTCTTTTAGAACAATTTTCTTATGATTTAATTTCTGCTTCTGAAAGGTTTTACGTCTCGCTTTTCCTTTCCTGTGTATACCTGACGAGGTCTTCCGATTCTGAAGTCAGCATCATTGGTATGCATTTCATTCCAGTGAGTGATCCAGCCGATGGTTCTTGCCAGAGCAAAGATTACGGTGAACATTGAGGTTGGAATGCCGATAGCGTTCAGGATGATTCCTGAGTAGAAATCAACGTTAGGATACAGATGTCTGGTTACAAAGTATTCATCGTTGAGTGCGATCTTTTCAAGCTCGGTTGCAATCTTCAGAAGAGGATTGTTTTCGATATGAAGTGCATCCAGAACCTCATGACAGGTATCTCTCATAACGATTGCACGAGGATCGAAGGTCTTGTATACACGATGACCAAAACCGAACAGTCTGAAAGGATCGTTCTTATCCTTGGCTCTTGCGATGTATTCTGGAATTCTGTCAACAGAACCGATTTCTTCAAGCATACGCAGACATGCTTCGTTGGCACCGCCGTGGGCTGGTCCCCATAGAGAAGCTACACCGGCAGCAATACAAGCATATGGGTTGGCTCCTGAAGAACCTGCCAGACGAACTGATGAGGTAGAGGCGTTCTGCTCATGGTCAGCATGAAGAGTGAAAATTCTGTCCAGAGCTTTTTCAACAATAGGATTTACCTTGTACTCCTCACATGGGGTAGAGAACATCATGTGCAGGAAGTTTGCAGTGTAGCTCAGATCATTTCGTGGATAGACAAAAGGATGACCGATTGAGTATTTGTATGACATGGCAGCCAGTGTTGGCATCTTAGCAATTAGTCGTACCGCTGTAAGCTCACGATGTTCAGGATCGTAAATATCGAGCTTGTCATGATAGAAGGCAGATAACGCACCTGCTACACCGCAAAGCACAGCCATAGGGTGAGAGTCACGTCTGAATGCCTGGAACAGGGATTCCATTTGTGTATGTACCAGAGTATGGTGTTTTACTCTATGTACGAATTCCTGATACTGCTCTTTAGTTGGAAGTTCACCCTTAAACAGCAGATAGCATACCTGAAGATAGTCACATTTTGTGGCCAGCTGATCAATTGGGTAGCCTCTGTATAGAAGAACACCGTTCTTGCCATCAATGAATGTAATTTTTGAAGTGCATGATGCGGTGGATACAAAGCCAGGATCATAGGTAAAATAACCCTGCTTTCCTAACTCTCTGATATCAATAACTTCAGGGCCGATTGCTCCTTTAAGAATAGGCAGCTGAATCGGATCCTTACCTGGAATGATAAGGGTTGCATACTTGTCTAAAGCAGGTAGTTTTTCTTCTATTGCCATTATGATTTTTCCTTATCTTTTGTTTATTAAAAGAATGCACCAGTCATGATTTCATTGTAAACACATTCTCATAAATGTATACAGAATTGAAAATATCCGCTCTTTGCACTGTTATAGAGCGCACGCTTGTGGTTCATTTTGGCTTTCTGTTCCATATTTACTCAAATTTGTATATGCTTACAGGAATATCTAATTAAGAGTTATCTATGAAAGAAGTTATTATGGAAAGAAGAATTCTTTTAACCGAGTGCAAGGATGATGTTGGTCTGATTGCAAAGATCACCAATGTCTGCTTCCTGTTTCATATGAACGTTATTCGTCAGGATCAGTTTGCTTCACATGAAGATAACAGATTCTTTATGAGAACAGTTATTGAAGGTAACTTCAGTGATGAAAAGATTTCTGAGACTCTAATAAATACTGTTATCAACGTTCTTCCGGATGGTGCCATCGTCCGTCTAAAGGATGAGTCAAAGCGCAGGCTTTGTGTACTGGTAACCAAGGAATCTCACTGTCTGGGTGAACTGCTGATGAAATCCTATTCTGGCGCAATGAATGCTGATATTGCTCTTGTTGCTGGTAATTATCCAGAATTAGGCGCTTTAGCAGAGAAATTTGGTGTTCCATTCAAGCTAGTCTCCTGCGAGGGTATTACCAAGGAAGAGCAGGAAAAGAACATGATGGATGTAATTGATGAATGTAATCCTGATTACGTGATTTTGGCAAAGTACATGAGAATTTTATCTCCTAACTTTGTAAATCACTATCCATTAGGTAAGCTCATCAATATTCACCACTCATTCCTACCTGCATTTATCGGTGCTAAGCCATATCATCAGGCTTACGACAGAGGTGTGAAGATTATCGGTGCTACTGCTCACTTTGTTACCAACAATCTGGATGAAGGTCCTATTATTGAACAGGATGTTATCAAGGTAAATCACCGTTATGATCCTCAGACTCTGGCCAAGGCAGGACACGATGTTGAGCAGATGGTTCTGATGAGAGCCGTTAACAAGGTTTTAGATGACAAAGTCTTTATTCACGGCAATAAGACTGTAGTTTTCTAAAAATCATCTCTGATCTGAGCTACATAGAAAAAAGTATGTAGCTTTTCCTGAAAAGCTTGATCCAAGATATGGAGTGAAATATCCATATCCTGGATATAACAGGTCTTCCTAAGGAGCTAATCTAACAGGTGTCTGCCAGACATCGTCTTTCAGCTCATAGATAAATCTGTCGTGCAGTCTGTTCTCTCGTCCCTGCCAGAACTCAACCTTATTGAATTTAACTTTGTATCCGCCCCAGAAAGAAGGAAGTGGAATTTCTCCGTTCTTGAACTTTTCCTTCATCTCCAGAAATTTGCTCTCAAGAATTCCTCTTGCTGAAATGAGGTGTGACTGGTTAGAGGCCCACGCTCCAATCTGACTTCCTCTTGGTCTTGAGTGGAAGTATTTTAAATCCTGAACAGGGGACTGTCTTACCGCCTCTCCTATGAACATAACCTGTCTTTCCAGCATATACCAAGGGAAGAGCAGACATACCTTTGGGTTATTTTTGATATGCTGAGCTTTGCGAGATCCAAGATTTGTGTAAAAAATCAAATTTTCACGATCATAGTCTTTTAGCAGGACCATACGGGAGTATGGCTGATTGTTTTCGTCAACAGTGCTTACAACTACACCGTTAGGATCGTAAATCTGTGAATCAATAGCCTGTTTAAGCCATTTTTCAAAAAGATCAATTGGATGCTCGGTCAAATCAGACTCTTCAAGTCCACCCTTAGTGTAACTTCTTCTTAAATCTGCAACATCAATCATTTTAAATTGCCTTATAAATTAAACAAAAAAATGTGATTTACTCAAAATACGTGAATTTTTGTATATATCAAGTGTCAATTCTACATTTTATGTCACATTTGTTTAGTAACTATAGGTACATAATGGTAAAATCTTATTGTATAAGAAAATTATTACTTAATTGTAATTTTTGTTTATAAAAATAGTTGAAGAAATTTAGGTGCTCAAATGAATAATTATCCAAAGACCGCATTGGTCGTAAATTGCGGAAGTTCTTCAGTAAAATTCGCTATCTTAGATCCTAAAGATGGCCATGTTTTTCTAAATGGTCTTGCAGAGGCATTAGGCCTTGAAGATGCCAGAATCTCATGGAAGTTCAATGGTGGGGATAAAACAGAACAGTCTTTAGGTGCTGGCGCTGATCATAAGAAGGCACTTGAGTATCTTGTAAAGAATGTTTTAGCAAAGGATCAGGCTCTTCTGGACTCTATCGTTGCATGCGGTCACAGAATCGTTCAAGGTGGTGATATTTATTCTGAGCCAACTTTAATCAACGATGAAGTAGAAGAGAATATCAGAAAGGTTATTCCATTTGCTCCTCTTCACAATCCTGCTCACCTTTTAGGTATCGACGCTGCAAGAGCAAGTTTCCCTTCAATTCCTCATGTTGCTGTATTTGATACTGCATTCCATCAGACTATGCCTCCAAAGGCATACAGATATGCAATTCCTGAGGAGTACTACACCGATCTACACCTACGTAAGTATGGTGCTCACGGTACTTCACACATGTTCCTGTCACAGGAAGCAGCAAAGCTTCTGGGCAAGCCACTAGAGCAGACCAACATCATTACCTGCCATTTAGGTAACGGTGCTTCAGTTTCTGCTGTAAAGGGCGGAAAGTGCATCGATACATCAATGGGTTTAACTCCACTTGATGGTCTGATCATGGGTACCCGTTGCGGTAGCATTGACGCTTCTGTTGTATTCTTCCTATGCGATAAGATGGGAATGACTCCAGAAGAGGTTAAGGAAGTATTTAACAAGAAGTCAGGTATGTTAGCAGCTTCTGGTGTTTCTTCAGACTTCCGTCCTATTGTTGCCGGTTACAATGAGGGTAATGAGAGATGTAAGCTGGCTTTAGAGATGTATGCTTACAGACTTGCTAAGTTCATTGCTTCTTACTATGTTCCTCTAGGACATGTTGATGCAATCGTATTCTCTGGTGGTGTTGGTGAGAATGGTCCAACCACTCGTAAGTTTGTTCTTAAGGAGCTTGAAGAGTCATTCGGTGTTAAGATTGACGAAGCTGCTAATGAGCACGCCAAGGTATTCATGGGTGTAGACAAGCAGACTATTTCTGCTCCAGATTCATCAGTTAAGGTATTTGTTATCGCAACTAATGAAGAGCTGATGATTGCTCGTTCTGCAATGAGCTTCGTTAAGTAATTCAGTTTAGAATTCAATCAGGCGCTCGGTCTTTTTAGGCTGAGCGTTTTTTATTTTCTCTCTCTATCGGTCCTTCTGTATTAGCCCTTTAAATAGCATTTAATGTGATCGTAACCTCTTAATTTTTCTAAGTTTTATCTATATTTTCAAAATGATAATTTAGATCAAAAAAAGATATTTAAAACTGTGATCTCACTGAAATCTTAATCGAGGATTTCTCCTATACTCAAAAATGCTCCCCAAATGGTTTTGTTATGATTGCCGGGCATATTCATGTTTAAGTCTGTACCTCTTACCGTATTGGCTGTTGCTTTGCTATCCTGCGCAAATGCAGCCTCTGTTTATGATAAGGATGGAAACATTCTTTATCTGGACGGACGTGTACAGTCTGTTTTGTCCAGTGGCAATCATAACAACGCTAAGGAAATCGAATCCGCACTTCAGAATTCGTCTGATATATCAATAGGTGGAAAAAGTAAACTTAACGACTGGATATCTGCAACTGCATCTCCTCTGTGGGAAGTTTCTGATGCGTCTTCCTATAGAACCTTCAACGCATCGGATATGTACGGTACAAAATCTGTTAAGCCTAAATATTACTCTGTGTACCGCGATGATCAGCTGCAATACGGTTTTGCAGGAGAGGGCTTTCACACAAAGTTAGGCATTCTGTCTTCTCAGAATCAGGCCAAAGTTGCCAACTCCCTGATAGGATATTTTGATAGGGCAGAAGGTTTTGCTGTTGATTCAGGTATTAATCTTGCTCTTGGCTATACCTTTGATGATGTCTTTTTAGGATCTCTGTCTGTACGTGGAGGATTCAGTCATGTGAATGGACAGACTCCTAACGTAGCAGATGTTTATGGCTTTAATGCCTCAGACTGGAGTCATTTCTACGGTGCTTCTTTTGAAGACATTGACCAGGCGAACTTTGGTGTTTCGTGGAGTGATATGGATTCAGGTCTGTATCTGTCGGCTTTATATGATTACAGTAGAATTGATCTGTTAAGCGGAGAGAGTGGTTCTGTTGCCGGCAGGGTAAATGGAGTGACACTTTCTTACCTGGATTATATTCAATCCCAGGGCTTTGAATTCGCGGTGGGATATGCCTTTGATAACGGTTTTTCTGCCTTGCTCGGTTATGAGATCAGCTACAATAAGGCAAAGTCTCTTACCAATAGCTATGATTATGCGTTAGTTCGCAGAATACCTGTTCTGATTAACTATAGACTTAATTCTAACTTTAATGTCTGGGGTGAGGTTGGAATTGATGCGGGGTCTGATAGAAAGTTCTCTGAGTTTAAGGTAGATAAAAAGGACTCTAAGAACGTATTCTCCTTAGGTGCCCGCTATACCTTCTAATTCTAAAGGAAGTTGAGCTGTAATTTACTTGTAAGATATGGCATTTTCCTGAATATTTGTACAAAAGAGCTGAAACTCAAGGTTCAGGAGTATTCAGATAGATTCCCTGTCATGACATATAGTGTAAAAAAAAGATTTGTATTCGCCATTATTGTTGTTGCTGCAATAATTCTGATTGCAGGCTATGCAATAGGCTGTTACTTTATAAACTATGCTTTAAAGCGTGGAAATGAGACTGATCCACTCGCACCACCTTCAGCCTGTGTCAGTATTCTTGACAGGAATGTGATTGTTCCATCCATGCCTGAAGCTCCTGCTGAGAAATGGACTATAACCGCACCTGAGAACAGGAAACTCTTCGCAACCTTCTATGTCCCAGCCACAGAGAAACACCTCTGGGTAATCCTTGCGCACGGCTATGGTAGAAACCAGCGTTATGTTGGAGACTTTGCCAAAGCATATCTCCAGAGAAACTGGAATGTTCTGACTCCCGATTTATGTGCCTCCGGAGAAAGTGAAGGTCAGTACATCACTATGGGTATCAAGGAAAGTGTGGAGATTGTCTTATGGGCGAAAAAGATCATAGAGCGTGATCCTAAGGCGCAGATCGTACTTCATGGGATATCAATGGGAGCAGCCTCGGTTCTGATGTCTGCAGCTAATAATAACGTGCCTGGGCTGAAGTCAGTCATAGAGGACTGCAGCTATACCAGTGCCTATGAGATGTTTGCCCGTCAGCTTGAGGTACTTTTTGGGCTACCAGAGTTTCCTGTCATGAGCTGTATTGATCTGGTGAGTGGTATCAAAATCGGAGCTAGAATTTCAGAGGCGTCACCACTAAAGGTAATGTCTCGGATAAATGTTCCGGTAATGTTTATCCATGGTGATAAAGATACGCTGGTGCCACTTTATATGATGGAGCAGTTATATGACAGCTGCAGAGGCCCTAAGACAAAACTTGTTGTAAAAGGGGCTGGACATGGAGATTCTCTGAAAGAGGCTGGAGATGAATACTGGAAAGCAGTTTTCAGTTTTATCAGTTCCGCCTGAATACACCTAGAAGCGTGGTCCAGAAGAGAAATTATTTACGCCGGAAGATTATTTCCTGATACCTGAAGGTATCAGGAGATACAGAGTTCTATTTTTTCACCTCTTTGGTAAAGAAATCTGTTGCTGTTTTTACAACCTCTGCAAAGTGATCTGTAAAGGCATGATCTGCTTTGTCGATCATCACTAGCTTACTGTTTCTGTAGGTGTTGTTATATCTTTCACTGTAGGTATAAGGAACAATGGTATCGTAGGAACCATGGATAATGCAGACAGTACCGTCGTATTCAGCTGCGGTCTCAAAGATTGGCATTGTCTGAGCTGTCTTAATATATTCGTATCCGATTTTGTATCCTTTGTGGTATGGATCGTTCAGGTCAACTTCCTGTGGTGGATTGATGGCATCATATTTTACATCGAATATCTGTCCACGCAGAGCATCATCTCGAAGTACGGCAGCAGGAGCAAGCAGAACAATACTCTTAATGTTCTCTGATCCTAGCTGACCTGAGAGCATGCTTGCAACAACGCCTCCCTGAGAATGTCCACATAGAGAAACAGATGATACGTTTGGAATTTTTTTGGCATATTCATAAACCTTTCTTGCATCAGTGATTTCGTTGGCGACTGTCATGTCTTCAAATTTGCCTTCACTGTTGCCGTGACCGTTGAAATCGAAGCGGATAGAGGCGATTCCGTTTTTCTCCAGACTTGCAGAGATCTGCTCTAGGAGAACAAAGTCCTTATTTGAAGTGAATCCATGCATGATGATAACCATTGGATAGTTGCCTTTAATGTCAGGTGTCTGCATTATGGCTGAAAGCTTACCGTGGTCTCCTTCGATAGTAATATTCTGTGTATGGGCAAACACGGATAGAGGTAAAATTGAAAGTATACCAATCAGCAGCTTTTTAGATAATTTCATGATGGCTCCTTTGTTATTCGTATGTAAAAAACATACTGTTACATAAATAAAACGAGGATGTTCAAAATCGAATATCCTCGTGAGTGTAATCGTATTAAAGTGATGAATTATTTTTTTAGGTTGGATACAATCACTGTTGAACGAGGTGGAATTGTCATATTCTTTCCTGCAATCAGCTCTTTTATAAACTTCTCCTCAAATTCCTTTGAGGTTCTGGTTGCTCCATAGCTGTATACCGCAAGTTTCTCTCTTCCCAGCATCTCGTACAGACCTTCAAGCCCTTCAGCATGATCGTAACGACGAACGTTTCTTCCGGACAGAGGGATCAGCAGATCTTCTCCTGAATCATCCGCATTATCACTGCCACAGTCTTCAGGCATGTACATTGAAGCCAGAAGAGGGAACAGTATTGAGCCCTGTTCAAACTTTACCTGCTGACGAGAAGCGTTTACAAGCACGATACTGAATCTGTCTCTGTATAGACGCATATACGCAAAATATGCTCCACCAGCACTGATGAAGATCATGGTGCCTCGAGAGAAAGCAGGATTTGATCTGCGCAGGGCGGTAAGTTCTGTAATTACAGTCTGAGTTTCTGCTGAGTTTACGCTTGCATGATGATCCTTTAGTGCCTTGAATGGAATCATGGAACGAGGTCCAACTTCATACTTGGAAATCACGTCGCCAAGCTCGTCACCCTGATAGATACAAGGAATACCACGCCAGGTTACAAGACATGCTAAAGCAGCCTGGTACAAGTGCTTATCACCACCGATAATATCGTAGAAACGAGGCAGACTGTTGTTATCCAGCTGGTTTACAAGACATAGCTTTAACTGCTGAGATACACCAACAGCGAATTCCTCACAGGTTCTTCTTAAATCTTCACCCGTATAAGGGGTAGGGTCACCGTTAAGGTTGATTCCACCGAAGAAAGAACGGATAGGACTGATAAAACCTGTATAGTTGATGGTTCCATCTACATTGCCTTCAGAGCATAATGCATATCTAGGATCTGTTCCGAAATGTCCAAGCATCAGACAGTCTAGATGAGATTCTCTTGCGCTGTTGCAGATTGCAGATAATCTTTCGACATTATTTCTGGCATTACCGTTGTCACCGATCTGGTTGGCATCATCAATAACCCAGCCGTCAATACCGTATGGCGCGCGGGTCCATTTCTTTACAATGGAATTTTCACCCTCGTATATGAGGTGTCTTGTCAGATAACTTGAGTAATCAAGCTTTGGATAGTTGGCTTTGTCGTCAGAAACGTAAGCTTCACCTTCGGAGTTGAATGTATATATTTCACGGTAAGGGGAGTCTTTATGACGGAGAGCTCCTTTTCCTGTTTTCTCCTGACGATCAAACCAAGGGTTGGAATCACCGGTGTGATTGAAGGTACCGTGAAGCAGGATCTTCATCTCATAGCCTAAAGCCACGGTTCTTAATCTCTTGAGAGCTCCATTTCCTCCGAAGTGAGTATCAACAACATCATAATCCTCAGTATCATATTTATGTACTGAAGGGGCTTTGAAAATAGGGGTCAGGTAAATTGTGTCACAGCCAAGTCCTCTGATGTAAGGAAGCATTGTGGCAACACCGTCAAGATCACCACCGCAGTGAGTTTCATCAAGGTTTACAAACTCAAAATCCTTTAATCTTACAGGAGAATCTGCATTTACTTTGGTTCCATCAACAGTGAAATTTCCGGAAGAGGCTGCAAATTTATCAGGGTAGATCTGATAGATTACGCTGTCCATTGCCCACTGAGGGTGGGTGTTGAACAGTTCAATCACATAACAGTGCTGTCTTAAAGGCGGTTCTCTGGACATGCCCAAGGAACTGTACCACACTACGTCCACCGGAACACCGTCTTTATCAGATAGCATAATCTTAAAGTAATAGGTTATAAGGTTATGGCTCTTATCTGCATTAAGCGGAGCTACAAATCTATGGATTCCTGAATAGGAACCGGAATAGGTCATTGGATTTTTTACGTCTTCATTCTGGGAAAAGCTTACAATCCAGATCTTGAGTCTGCTATGGTTTACACCTCTTACAAACAGTTCTGCATTGGAGGCATCCACACCCGGTGCTGTACAGGTGTGAAAACACTGGAATGGAAGAGAGGCTCTCTGAGAACTTGTGTTCTGACGCATGTGATACTTCCTTATGTGAAAACTCTTTTATAGCATAGCTAAAGCACGACAAACTGTTACATACATCTGCTCTACGCCCCTGATATCAACTCTTTCCTGAGGACTGTGAGGATTCAGAATAGTTGGGCCTACAGAGATCAGCTGAAGCTCCTTGTTAAGAATTGCAAACTGAGCACATTCAACTCCGGCATGCATTGCAGTGATCTTAAATTCATTACCGGTAACCTCTTTATAGCACTGATTGAGTACGTCAATCAGACGGTTATGGCTTGGTGATGACCAGCAGTGATGCAGGTTCTTTGTTTCGACCTCAACGTTGTCCAGCAGGTAGCAGCAGGAACGAACATCCTCAACAATCTGGGCAAGACCGGCATCTTCAAGTGAGCGAGGCATCATTTCAATGACAATCTCATCCTCGAATGTCTTAACCATAGACAGGTTGATGGAGGTTTCTACAACTGGTGCAAACTCTTTAGACATACGTACGATACCGCTTGGAAGAGCTCTTAGCAGATGAATCAGATCCTGAGTCTGAGCATAGCCTAAAGCCTTTGCTACAGTGGCTTCTGTAATCTCTAGCTTCATGTCAGGATCGGTCTTTGCGTATAATGACTTCTGAGTTTCAAAGATTCTTGAGATGCTCTTTTTGATTTCCTCTGTCTCTTCCTGTGGCACCGCAATAGTTACACTTGCCTTTGCAGGAATCGAATTTCTGACAGTACCGCCGGTGAAATCCTGAATGAACAGATCATACTCATCGCT
>Ga0326511_10004121_pt1 | contig 11632 bp, 11 predicted proteins | sample 0_2496_0518_D_FD_203701 | JGI IMG/M metagenome (GOLD analysis project Ga0326511, IMG submission 203701) | Bovine rumen microbial communities from UC Davis, California, United States - 0_2496_0518 | ecosystem: Host-associated > Mammals > Digestive system > Stomach > Rumen | place: USA...
AAGTTGAAGATATTTCCAGTAGATTTGATAAGATAAAAGAAAGTGCAAGGAAAGCCACTGAATCAGTTGCTAAGATTACATTCAAAGCCGCTGAAACGTCCGCACAGGCTTACTTCAAAACAACGGAAACTGGCTTTAAAGCAGGACTAACAGCCGTTGAAACGTACGCAAAAGCACTTGGAACTGTCGTAACTGATGTCGGTATGCTTTCCGGAAAGACAAGCATGGATTTTGAAAGTCAGATGTCTGTTGTACAGTCAATTTCAGGAGCATCGGCAGAAGAATACGAAAAACTTTCTGAAAAGGCTCTTGAAATGGGCAGAACCACTTCTTTCAGTGCCTCACAGTCCGCAAAGGCTCTTGAATACATGGCTATGGCTGGCTGGGACGTTGACGACATGGCGGACGGTCTGAGCGGTATCGTAAGGCTTGCGGAATCGTCAGGGGAAGAACTTGCAACTGTTTCCGACATTGTAACGGACGCTATGACCGCTTTCGGCATGACTGCCGATATGTCAGACCATTTCGCTGACGTTCTTGCAAAAACCGCTTCCAGTGCCAATACTGATGTCGGCATGATGGGCGAAACGTTTAAATATGTCGCTCCGCTAGCAGGGGCATTGAATTACAGCATTGAAGATATGTCAGTTGCTATCGGTCTTATGGCGAATGCAGGCATAAAGGAGTCAAATTCGGGTACGGCTCTTCGTACTCTCATTTCAAATCTGGCAGACCCTACGGACGAAGTCGCCACGGCTATGGAAGAACTCGGCATATCGCTTACGAACGATGACGGCACGATGAAGTCCTTCAAAGAAACTTTAGCTTCGTTCCGCAACGGCTTCGCAGGGCTTACGGAAGTCCAAAAAGCCCAGTATGCAAGCACATTAGCAGGTCAGAAAGGTATGTCGGGATTGCTCGCTATGGTGAACGCTTCTGATGAGGATTTCGACAAACTGAGGGAATCCATTGACAATTGCAGCGGTGCGGCAGAGAAAATGGCTAAAATCCGCATTGACAACCTGCAGGGTGACATTACTTTGCTTAAATCGTCCCTTGAGGGTATCGGAATTGCCATCGGTCAGAGTTTTACCCCTATGCTCCGCAAGGCTGTACAGTCCGTCAAGGAAATTGCCGATAGTTTCAATGAAAACGGTTTTGAATCCGCTATCGGAAAATTTCGGAAAGTTTCCGCACAGGCTCTGGATTTTGCAAGTTCCGAAATCCCGAAAAAATTACCCAAAATTATAAGTATTTTCAATACTGTCGCAACTCAAATCGCAAGAACTGCTGTAAAGTTCATGCCAGTCATCAGAAAAACAGTTCTGCCAGAAATCCTCAAAGGCACGAAAGAACTCGCTCTTTCCGCTGTTGACCTGCTCCCTGAATTTTCAACTGAACTTACAGGCAGTGCTATCGAACTTTTCGGCGGTATTTTTGACGGTCTTAACAGTGTTATGGACAGGTTAATGCCCGCAATTCCTGAAACTGTCAAAACTATCATAAACAAATTTAAGGAAAACGCTCCGAAATTATTTAACCAAACTCTTGATTTTTTTGGAAACGTGACACAGGCATTCACAGAAATCGCAGGTCAGATACTGCCTGAAATTCCAAATCTGATAAACAGCGTTGTTGCTGAATTTAACTCAGACGAAAACAAGGAACGTTTCAGCGGTATTTTTGACAAGCTCGATATTGTCGAGAACTTCAACAGCATTCTGCAAAATACCGATTTTGGTACAATTGCCGAAACGGTTTCAAGTGGTATCACGTCTGCGATTAATGGACTTGAAAATTTCTTTGCAAATATTGATTATGAGAGTCTTGCACAGGATATTACGGATTTTGCAAACGGCATAGACTGGAACGGTATTCTTGGCGCAACTGCTAAAACTATCGGAACAATAATCGCTAACACTCCTTCACTGGCTAAGGATATTTTCAGCGGTCTTGATGTGGAAGTCCAGACTGCTATTATTGGTGCGACTATCGCAAAAAGCATTGTTTCCAGTCTTTTGACTACATTTAAAACCAGCGATACAATTTCGGCAGGCTTTGCAAGCGTAAAAGCCGTCATGACTACAAATCTTAGTGCTATCGGTACAGCTGGAGGAGCTTCACTTACTACCGCTCTGGGCGGTGCTGTAACTGGCTTTCTGGTCGGCTGGAACATCGGTACTCTTATCCGTGAGGCTATTGGACCTGAAAAAATTGATGAGGCTCTTGAACCGTTCTTTGATGCGTGGACATCAGGCTGGAACGATATTTACAACTTCTATGCAGGTGTTATCGACAAAATTATTGATAAATGGCATGAACTGCAAAATCTCTTTTCAACGATGTCTTTCAAGGGTTTCGGGGACTATTTCTATAATGAGTGGCTTTTGGGCGAAGATGTCCCCATGTTCGCAAAGGGTGGATTTTTGCAAAGCGGGAAGGCTATTGTCGGGGAGCAGGGTCCTGAACTCATTGAACTTAAAAATGGCGGTGTTCAGGTTACTCCGTTCTCTGACTTCCAAAATATCGGAAACTCTCTGCTTTCAGGACTGTCCGCTGTCGAAAGGGTAAGCAACAGTTCCGTTACAAACAATGATAACCGCTCATTTTATATGACTGTCAATCTGAATGCCACGTTGCAGTCTGATTCCGACATTGACCGCACCGCTGAACTGCTCGCAAGACGTACTCAAAAAATTTTGGCAGGACAAGGAATGTGAGGTTTTATGAGTTATTTTATCTTCAACAATATTGACAGCCGTGATTTCGGACTGCTTAAACGCAGTCCAGTCATCAACAAATCGCAGACTGTTGCGAACCCTGTTACAATCCCCGATAACCCTGTCAAATTATATCCTGCAACCCTCAACCGTGACGAAATTTCAATAGCTGTCACATTAGGTCTGAGAAGCCGTGAAGTCTTACGCAGCGTCTATGCGTGGCTTGACAGTATCGGCACGCTGTCTTTCAGCACCGAACCCGACAAGTTCTACATAGTACAGAAAACCGCAACTTCTTCCGAGTACCTTTCCGCACGGTTTGCAGTAATCGAAATAACGTTCATCTGTCAGCCGTTCGCCTATGCAGTCAATCCTACTGTGCAGGCGGTCACGGCTTCCAACACCGAAGTGAATAATGTCGGAACGGTCTTTTCTGCACCTGAAATCCGCTTTATTCCGACTTCTGACAGTGTTATTGTGACTGTCAACAATGTGGATTTCTCGGTTGAAAACTTGTCGCAAGTCGGTACGCAGTCGCTCATCGGAAAGGAAGTCGTCATTGACAGCGAGGCACACGTCACATATTTTGTCGGTGAGGACGGGCGGAAATGGTCAGTCAATGACCATACATTCAATGACTATCCTCGACTTCATACAGGTCTGAATTACGTTCGGCACAATGGGAATGTGTCGGAAATGTCAATAAACGTTCGGGAAAGGTGGCTGTAATTATGCAAGGTGACGGCTCACAGGCAAACCCTTACATTCCTGAAAACTGGGCGGATTTCGTGACCGCTTGCGAAACTTCGGGGGCTTATGTTTCAGTTCCGCAAGGGACTGTTTACGAATTTAACGAAATCGCTCCGGCTGGGTTTTCGGGAACAATATGCACAGGTACGAATCTGACGATATACGGCAACGGACTGACTATTAACAATCTCAGGTACATAGGGAAACACTTTTTCGGAGACAGGAAAAATAATTCTCTTTTTGATATAAATTTTACTAATATGTACTTTACAAGTGGCTTTTTTGCTGGTGATACTTCAAACTCTACAAGTACAGATTTTTTGAATTTTTACCATTGCCGATTTTCAGGGGAATTTTATGGTTTGAGCAAATTTTGTTACTGTAATCAGAACATATATTTTCGTGATACAGACGGGAAAGGTTGTTCTTTCAATTTGGCTTTTTATGACAATGCTATTGCTTTTAATCGACGATATAATTACAGCTATATTTACAATGGAAACGTAAAATTAAGCGGTGAAAGTACTGCCTCAATGCAGGGAATTTACGCTTACGACAGCCAATTTACAGGCAAAATGCCGTTTTCTTCCGTGGCTTTCTCAACCGCTGACCGCTGTATTTTCGATATGGATATTGAAAATATTTCAAAGTCAAGCGGAACTTCTGTTCTTAATTCCGACAGGCTGACGGGTACGCAGTCGGGCTTTCTCACTGCCGACAGCCAACAGATAAGAAATGCTGAATATCTGCGAAATATCGGCTTTCCGATTGGGGTGTGACAAATGGCTTGGTACGAAAATCAGAACGGTGAACCGCAAAACGATTCTCTTGAAGAAATCCCCGAAAATGCCTTTACACAGCCTTTTCCGTCATCTTTGTGGAGAGTTGACCCGAGTTTCAATGACGGTCTGCCTTATCACGAAATTTTAGAGGACGTAAGCGGTGCGGACATCTGGTCTTTACCGCCTGAAAATCGCCTGAAAGTCTATTCCATGTGGGAGAAGCAGGACGGTTTCAAGTCGAACGGGCTTGCGGTTCTTGACCCGATTTCCTGCCCTTCTCATCATGAATTTGGCGGTCGCTGGGACGTGACCCTCACACACCCACTCGACGACTGGGGAAAATGGCGGTTTTTAGTTCCGCAGAATATCTTGAAGGTGAACGGTCAGTTGTTCAGAATTGGCTTGGAACAGCCAAAAATTAACACTTCTGAACGCACTGTCACGGTCACGGCAAGCCACATTTTCTATGACCTCAACCGTGACATTCTTCTGCTGAAAACCTGCGGAAATGTCAGTCCTACGGCATTTTTGGAGTGGGTCATGGCGAACGGCACTTTTTATCCGTTCCGAAATTCGCCCGAATATTCGTCCTACAACATCTACGAATTTGACTTCAATACCAATATTTCGGGGATTTCCGCAGATGTCGGGGAGTTCGTCAACGTCACTTTGACCGCCTCATTAATCGGGGAAAACAATTGTTTTGTGAACCTTTTCGGCGGTGAACTCTATCGCAATAATTTTTACTTTTCTCTCAACAAACGCATGGAAAATGCCCGTGACAATGCCTTTTTTCTGCGATATTCCGCTGATTTGTCCGAAATCGAAATGTCCGCTGATTTCTCAAATTTTGCGACAAATGTTCAGTTCATCGACATGAACGGCGAATGGTGCGGGGCTTCGTGGTGGACTGACCAAACTACCGCCGTCACCGATGTGACCGCCGTTCCGTTCGTGAGGGCGGTCAAGCTGAGTGTGCCGTTCTCGGAACAAATTCAGGATAAATATTTTTATCAAAATGCCTACCCGAAATATTCCTACCGCATCAAGCTTGCAAACGTCCGAAATGACCCGAAATACAAGGATTTCGCCAACTTGCAGAACCTTAATGTCGGTGACAAGGGAACTGTCTACTGTGAACCCCTCGGCATTAAAACCGAACAAATGGTCACCTGCATTGAACGTGACGAACTCACAGGCGAATACACGTCCGTGACCCTCGGCTCGCTTTCCGACAGTCTGAGCCGTCCGAACCAGTTTTCAGGGGTCGTGACAAGCGGAAATTCCGCTACAGACAGGCAAATTCAGGCTCTGCAATCCGAACTGAAAAACGAAAAATTACGTTCCCTCAGAACGTGGGGCGGTGCAAAGTCTTTCAAGTGGAACGAAGTTTCTAATTTTACTTGGTCGGAGGTGAGAAAATATGAATAATTCCCAGAATTTTGGCTTTTATCTCCCCGAGGATTCAGACCCGATTCACGTTACAGACCTCAATGCAAATTTTTTAATTATTGACAGCGTTCTTACTGAAATCCAGCCGATTTCAGACAGCGAAATTTCTGAAATGTGGTCGGACAATTCAACCGAAAACAGTTGAAATTCCCCTGAAAATCGGTGTTTGTAAGAGGTCACAAAATTTCTTTCGGAGGTATTTTTATGGAGATTATTTACGAACGATTTATTGATTATTATAACAATGTCTCAGTGGTGAGGGCAAAAATCCTTATGGACTCGGCAAGCGAACTTCCCGGAATTTCGGACTTTACAGGTCTTCAGCTTGCCATGGGTTCAAAAGCCGTTGACCTTTCGTGCTGGGACGAGTACGCCCTCGACAGCCTCGGAAACTGGCATAAACAAGCCGTTTCGGGTCTCGAAAGCATTACGGAACAAGAATTAATCAATATGTGGTGAGGTGGCAGAAATGGCTAAATATCTTGATATTTCGGGTACGCAGACCCTCGTGAACCAGATTAAAACCCGTCTTGCGACAAAATCTGAAATCAATTTTGTTACGCAGGCTCAGTACGATGCACTTTCCGACAAAAGCGGAATTTATGCGGTTTATGAGACTTCCGCAAGCGTTCAGGCAAACGTGCAGACCCTTGACAGAACAAGCGAAATTTCCGATATTTCGGGGAAAACTGAACTTTCGGAAAACGATATTTCAAATGATGTTTCATCTGAAAACAGCACCGAAAAAAGTGTAGAAAATCCCAGTGTTTCGGAAGAAATTTCGCTTTCCGAAAACGAATTTTCAGACGAAAATTCCCTTGTAACAGACGTTGAAAAAAACAAAAAATTTCCCGATATTTCGCAGGAAATCCAAGTTTTAAGCAGTGAAATTTCTGATGTTTCAGAAGGTGAAAAAAGTGCTGAAAATGTCGATTTTTCGGGGGTGGATTCATGATTTTCAAGGACGGCAACCCAGTCAGATTTGTCTACAAGGACGGTCAGGCTATCGAAAAAATTTTTCATAACGGAAATCTTGTTTTCCAAAAACCTGTAATTTACGGCTGGCACGTCAACCCGAACGAATCCGACAGTTCCAATGCAGTGACTTATCTTGAAGATGCGGTCGGAATGACCCCTGCGACTATGCAAAGTTCAAATTTTGGCTATGGTTCGTGGGAAAATGCGTTTTTCATGCCAAAGCCCTGTATGCTCAAATCGGACGGAACTGTTGATTATTATCTCGACCCGAACGATTATTCAAAGAAAATTGACGGTTCGCCTTCAGATGTCGCAGACCCGAATTATGACGGCAACGCAATGATGGAATGGGGCTTGATTTGGTACAAATTTGAGGGCGGAACGGTTGACGGTGAGGGTTATTTTTACGTCAGCGACACGAAAATTGACGATAGTTACAAATGTTGGTGCAACGTCGATAGCCAAAACAACATCACTCCGCACTTCTACACGGCTATCTACAACGGCACGGGAACTGCGAAACTTAGGTCAATTTCGGGTGTAGCTCTGACTTCCGAAAACGGCAATGGAAGTACAACGGCAACTCAAGAAGTAATGCGGGCAACGGCAAACAACACCACAGAAGATGTTGAATGGTATACTGATGTGTGGTGCGACAGATTGCTTATCAATGCTCTGCTTGTTCTCATCGGAAAATCTCTCAATACTCAGGCTGTTTTCGGCAGAGGTTTAGACACAGGAGGGCAAACGGCTAAAGAGGCATATGTTACAGGTACGCTTAACGATAAAGGCTTATTTTGGGGCGATACCTCGAATGGCAATAGTGCAGCCAAAGTTTTCGGCATGGAAAATTGGTGGGCTTGTTGCTGGCACAGAACAGCAGGTTGTATCGCAGTTAATAGAATGCTCAAAATCAAACTCACCTACGGCACGGCTGACGGTTCAACTGCAGAAGGCTATAATCAGACTGGTAACGGTTATATTGATAACGGCATGATTCCGTCATCAAACGGTTTTGCAAGAACTATGACTTACAATCAGTATGGCTATATGACAAGCGATGTATCTAATAACAGTCCGTCCACATACTATGCTGATTGCTTTTATCAAAGTACAGGAACGAAGTACTTACTGGTTGGCGGTCGCTCTATCGAAGGTCGTGATGCGGGTGCATTCTATTTCTATCTTGATGCCGCACCTGGTCAGGCATCTTTGACTGTTTCCACTACGCTTTCCTGTAAGCCACTTGCGGTGAGAGGTGAGTAAAATGGACAGCAGTATCATTGTTGCCGTAATTTCGGCAGTTGTCACGATTTTCACGGTCATTCTGAACACTCGTGCAAGCAACCGTGAAATTCAGCACAAGCTTGAAACTTCGCAGGCAGTCACGGACACAAAAATTGAATCCCTCACCGCAGAAGTCCGTGAACACAACAATTACGCCCGCCGTATGCCTGTGGTTGAGGAACAAATCAGGGTTCTGAACCACCGTGTTTCAGATTTGGAGAGAAAACATGAAAATCCGTGAAAAATTCGCAAAATTAATTGACGTGAAGTCCCTCGTTACGCTCGTTCTGACCGCTGTTTTCAGCGTTCAGACGGTCAGAGGGGAAATTACTTCGGAACAGTTCCAGACCGTCTTCACGACCGTCACAGCGTTCTATTTTGGGGTGCAGTTTCAGAAAAGGAGTGATTGACTTGACTGTTGAAGTTATCGGTGGAGAGATTACAAATGCCGAAAAACAGGCATATATTCAGCACGTTTTTTCAAAAGTCGGGGACAATGATGTTGTCCAGAAAATCATCATCAGGCTTGACGGCGATTTCGTCAACCTTGAATGGCATTTCGCACCCGTCCCATTTGACCGTATCAGGCGAATTACAGGCTATTTGGTCGGCACTCTCGACAGGTTCAACAACGGCAAGCGTGCAGAAGTCGCTGACCGTGTTCATCACGGCTATGATGAGGACTATTACCGTGCTTGCGGTCTTTTTGAAGATTACGGTGAAAGCAGCGGACTTTTGGAGGAATGGTAATGCCAACTTGGATAAACTTGGATAAACTTGGATAAACTTGGATAAACTTTCTTGACAAGAAAAAGGAGTGATTTTCCCATGATTGATTTTGTTGTTTTCGGAATACCAGTCGGAAAGGGCAGACCTAAATTTTCAACTCGCAATAGTCGTGTAATTGCCTATACTCCGCCAAAAACAAGGGATTATGAAACGCTCGTACAAAAAGCTTTCCGTGAACAGTGCGGACAAATTTTCTTTGAAGATAATCCGCTTAAAGTCCGAATTACAGCGTATTTTCCGATTCCGACACGCACCCCGAAATCTTTAAGACACAAAATGCTGTGCGGTGAAGTTCGTCACGCCACAAAACCCGATTCCGACAACGTGGCGAAAAGCGTTCTGGACGCTCTCAATGGTGTTGCGTTCCGTGACGATTCGCAAGTATGTGAACTTTGCGTATCGAAATTTTACGATGACGAACCAAGAGTTGAAGTCGGCATTGAGGCTCTTCTGAAATTCGACTGACCCCCCCACCCTTAAAAAATTCATTTTTATTTGAAAAGGAGCAGATTTTTATGACTAAAAACGGCATTGACGTTTCATATGCACAGGAAAATATTGACTGGTCTCGTGTAAAGACCGATTTCTGCATAATTCAGGCAGGTTACGGAAGAATTTCCAGTCAGAAAGACAAGTTCTTTGAACGCAATTATTCCGGCTGTAAATCGCACAATATCCCCTGCGGTGCGTATTGGTATTCTTACGCAACAACTGTTGAAGATGCCAAAAAGGAAGCCTATGCGTGCCTCGAAGTCATCAAGGGAAAACAGTTTGAATATCCCGTCTACTTTGACCTCGAAGAACCTTCCGCCCTCGCAACTGGTAAGGCTAACTGTTCCGCTATGGTTCGTGCTTTCTGCAATATTCTCGAATCCGCTGGCTACTGGACGGGGCTGTATATGTCCGCCTCACACCTGAATACATACATCGAGGACGACATTAAGTCCAGATATTCAATATGGGTCGCTCATTATGGTGTGCCGAAACCGTCTTATAACGGGACTTACGGTATGTGGCAGTCATCAGCAACAGGCAGAATTGCAGGAATCAACAAGGACGTGGACATTGATTCAGCTTACATTGATTATCCTTCCGAAATTAAAAAAGCCGGGCTGAATGGCTTTCCGAAACAGTCCGCAGAAAATTCCGTGACTGCTAAGAAGTCAAAAAAGTTTGAAATAACCGTTGACGGCGTGACTTATTCAGGAACGCTTTCTGAAAAAACATAAAGAAAAATCCCTGATTGCTTTACAGTTATCAGGGATTTTTTAGTATATATCATTAATGTGCGAGTTCATAGGAACACTGATGATATATGTTATACATTAAGAAAAATTTCGAGTGAAAAGCTGGATTTATCCCATTTGGTATGATTATCTGTATGACGGGTATATCTTATTTCTTTGACGGTATTTTTCAGGAATTTATTTTTTTCATAAGGTTCTGCATCGGGATTCTGAAGGAGTTCCACAATTTCAGAAATAGCGAGAATTTTTTCTTCACGGTTTATTTTTGTGGTTGCTGATTTCTGAATATTTTCAAGTGCAGTCTGGAGTGACTGACGTTTTTCATCAAGTTTCTGTTTACGCTGTATAAAAATTTCGCCTGTATATATACCTTGTTCGAGCAAGTCATAGAGTCTGTCGAGTTGGTTTGTGACTGTTTTGAGTTCACGGGAAATGCGTTCGGCAGTTTTATCGGTATCGGAAAAGCAGTCGTTTTGGTTATCAGCGGATTTTGTTTTAAGTTCTTCCGCAATGCTTTTCAGGGAACTTATAACAGCCTCTTCCACATCTGAAAAAACAGCGGATTTGTTACCACAGTGCTGTTGACAAGGACAGTGTATTCTTGGCTGTATTCCCTTCCGCTGTGGCTGATAGACCATAGTTTTTCCGCACTCGCATTTCAGAACACCTGCGAACGGATTTACAAGTTTTTCGGTTTTATGCAGACGTGGATTTTTTATATGTCTTTCCTGTGCCTTTGCGAACATTTCCTCATTAATGATTGGTTCATGTCTGCCCTGAACCACAATCCACGTCTGACTGTCTGACTTAGGACGGCAAGTTATAATTTCGCCCTTTTCATATTTCCTGACGGTTTTTCTCCAGTTCCAGCGTATTTTGCCGATATATACAGGATTGCGGACTATATCCCTTATAGTAGAACCCGTCCAGTAGGGATTTTTACGGGGACTGATACCGAGTTCATTAAGACGTGTGGCGATTGCATCAGCACCGAGCTGTTGATTTGTGTAAAGGTCGAAAATCAAGCGTACTGTTTCGGCTTCCTGCTGATTGACCGCAAGAGCAGGCTTTTTTTCTATAAAAGTCTTTTCGTAACCATAAGGAGCTACAGAACCGATAAAGTTCCCTTCGCTGACGGAAGCAAGCCGACCTCTGAGCATAATTTCCTTGACGTATTCAAGATAGTCGTTACCCCTTGTGAGTTCGGTTTCAAAGAATTTTCTATCGAACTTGTCAGAAAGGCTATAGATTTTTGAAGGAGTTACAATAAGTGTATCCGTATACCTGAAAGCACGGATAACAGTACCGCAGTCGCTGAGGTCTCCCCTGCTCAGTCTCTGAGGGTCTGTTACTAAAACACCTGTAATATTTTCGGTCTGTATGAGACTAAGAATTTTCTGCATGACAGGTCTGTCCTGAATGGTCTCTCCCGAAACTATTTCACGGTATATGCAGTTATCGGGAATTTTCTCCCCGAAAGTTTTCAGTGCAAAATCCTGTAAAATATTCTCATGCCTTCCGAGGACTTCTTCAATAGTTTCGTTTTCTTCGGCTCTTGACTTTCGCAGATAGATAATGTACTTCAAAAAAATTCCTCCTTTCATCAAAACCCCTGTTTGAGCAGGGG
>Ga0326511_10004124_pt1 | contig 11629 bp, 7 predicted proteins | sample 0_2496_0518_D_FD_203701 | JGI IMG/M metagenome (GOLD analysis project Ga0326511, IMG submission 203701) | Bovine rumen microbial communities from UC Davis, California, United States - 0_2496_0518 | ecosystem: Host-associated > Mammals > Digestive system > Stomach > Rumen | place: USA: California...
ACACGATGGCCTACGTGTCGAACTATGGCCGACGAATGAAAGCCGAGGGACATGCCATCAAAATTGAACTGGAAGGCACATCAGACTATCTCTATGTTTGCTACGATGAGTCGACAATGCTGAAACGACTAACTCAGTTTCCCTATTGGCAACTGGGTATTGTCATGATTTTTGCTGTTGTGGCCATCTTTGCACTACTGGCCTCGAAGCGTGCTGAACAGAACAAGGTGTGGGTGGGATTATCGAAAGAAACAGCCCATCAGCTGGGTACCCCCATTTCGAGCCTGATGGCATGGGTAGAAGTGCTGAAGGAGAACTATCCCGACGACGACCTGATACCAGAGATGGAACAGGACGTGAAACGGCTGGAACGCATTGCAGAGCGTTTCTCCAAGATTGGTTCACTGCCCGAACCTGTAGATGCCTCGATGAACGAGGTGCTTGACCATGTGATTGCCTATATGGACAAGCGCACTTCGCAAAAAGTATCCATCAAGGGGCATTATCCCAACCATGATGTGATTGTCAAGATGAATGCTTCGCTCTTCGAATGGGTGATTGAGAACTTGTGTAAAAACGCTGTCGACGCCATGGAAAGCGGTCAAGGAAAGATTGACCTGTGGCTGCTGGAAGAAGGTAACACCGTGGCCATCGAAGTAGCAGACAACGGAAAAGGCATTAAGAAAAAGGATGTTGGCAACGTGTTCCGTCCTGGGTTCACGACAAAAAAACGCGGATGGGGCTTAGGACTGTCGCTGGCCAAGCGCATAGTGGAAGAATACCACAAGGGACACATCTACGTGAAAAGCTCTGAACTGGGCAAAGGCACCACTTTCCGCATCGAACTGGAATGCTCCAGAGCATGAATTCTGTCTCCCTAATAACCAAGAAAGTGGCTACGGAAAATTGTCCTTAGCCACTTTCTTAGTGAATCGACTTTCAGAGTAGATTTTTACTTAGTCACTTCGTTCTCCTCCTGCATGTCAATGAACTGATGGTTCTGATCGTAGAACTCATACTGCAGGAAGGCCAGTTTCTGACTGCTGACTACGCGTATGCCGAACCCGTACTTCAGCTGCCAGCGGCGCTTGAGTGAGAAAACTCCCTGATTGATGAAAGCTGCAACGTAGGGATGTACGTGCAATGAGAATCGACTGATGCCTATCTTATTGACGAGACGGTCAATTTTGCTCTCTAATTGGTCGGTAAACAGGATGCTCGACTTGATCTTGCCAGTGCCGTGGCAGGTGGGGCAACTCTCTTCGACCGCCACATCGATGGCCGGTCGAACACGCTGACGAGTGATTTGCATCAACCCGAACTTCGACAATGGCAGAATGTTATGACGCGCACGGTCTTTCTTCATGTTTTCGCACATGCGCTCATAAAGCATCTGTCTGTCTTCAGCCAGGTTCATGTCGATGAAGTCAACAACGATGATGCCTCCCATGTCACGAAGCCGCAACTGGCGTGCCAGTTCATCGGCTGCGCCCAGATTGGTCTCAAGTGCATTGGCTTCCTGTCCGTTTTCTTTTTTAATTCGCGTTCCACTGTTCACGTCGACCACATGCATAGCTTCGGTGTGTTCAATAATGAGGTAGGCTCCCCGCTTGTAATTGACAGTTCTTCCAAATCCCGATTTTATTTGCTTGGTAACGCTGAAATTATCAAAAATAGGCACGTTACCATTGTAGAGTTTGACGATGTCAGCCTTTTCAGGTGCAATGAGCGAGACATAGTCACGAATCTGATTGAAAATTTCAGGATCATTGATGTGAATTCCGTCGTAGGTGGGATTGAAGAGGTCGCGAATGAGTGCGACACTCCTGCTTTGTTCCTCGAACACAAGTTGTGGCCGCTCTGTGGTTTTCTGAACGCGAGTGATAGCGTCTTCCCATCGCTTGAGCAGCACCTTCAGCTCCTGGTCGAGCTCAGCAGCACGTTTTCCTTCAGCTACAGTGCGCACGATAACACCGAAATTCTTCGGCTTCATGCTCTGCACCAGTTGCTTCAGTCGGCTGCGTTCCTCGCCCTTCTTGATTTTCGAGCTGACAGATACTTTCTCACCGAATGGGATGAGCACCATGAAGCGTCCTGCAAAACTAAGGTCACATGTGAGTCGAGGCCCCTTCGTATTGATTGGTTCCTTCACCACTTGCACCATCACTTCCTGTCCCACTTTCAGCACATTCTGTATGCTCCCTTCCTTAGGCAGTTCTGGCTGCCGGGTTGCTTTCTGCAGTGGGAAGAGTTTCTTGCGGTCGCTTGCTACTTGTTTCAGATATTTCTCAAAAGAGCTAAATTGAAGTCCCAAATCAAGATAGTGCAAAAATGCGTCGCGCTCAGAGCCGACATCCACGAAGCAGGCATTAAGTCCGGGCATGAGCTTACGGACTTTTCCAATGTAGATGTTGCCCACGGCATAGGAGGCCGAACGAGGCTCGTTCTGGTATTCTACGAGTTGCTTGTCTTCAAGCAATGCAATAGAAATCTCCTTGGGCTGAACATCAATGATTACTTCGCTTGTCATTCTTGTTTTTTTAGTTGATTGGGATTCTTACAAAAAAGGGTGCACCAGCATAGTATGTTATGCAATGGTACACTCCTTTCATTCATTTGTTTCAGACTTGGCAGGCAATTTTACTTGCTCTTATGTCTGTTCTTGCGCAGGCGCTTCTTACGCTTGTGCGTAGCCATCTTGTGGCCCTTCTTTTTCTTTCCGTTAGGCATAATTAAAAGTGTTAATTAAAAAATTATTTTTGTTTGACTTAGTTCTCTACAACCTCAATGGCATCCATACGTTCAATAAAGCTCTTGGCAGGCTTAAAGGCAGGCAAGTCATGGGCTTCAATGACAAGTGTCGTATTCTTCGAAATGTTTCGTGCTGTCTTCTGTGCACGATGCTTAACGATAAAGCTACCAAAGCCACGCAAGTAGACATTCTCCTTGTTTGAAGCCAAGCAGTTTCGAATCTCTTCCATGAAAGCTTCGATCGTAATGGATACCTCCCTTTTGTTGATACCCGTCTGCTCAGCAATATTATTAACTATTTCTGCCTTCGTCATTTTATTTTTTCTATAATTTATTGTAAAATTCAGTAATTGGAGTGCAAAGATACTGTTTTTCAGTCAGATACAGAAATTTTCAACGTTTTTTTTTGAAAAATTATCAACTTTGTGGATGTTCCGAAGATTCATTCACATCAAAATAGGCAGTTAGTTCTTCTTTTGCGCTCTCATTTTCGTTAGGCAGGTCTTTCAGTATCTTTCCTTTTTCCAACAAGGCAATGCGCGTGGAAATCTCGATGGTGTGCTGCAAGTTATGTGAACTAACAATGATAGTGGCACCTGTAGCACGCCTATAATCGACAAGCAAATGTTTCAAGATGTTCTGGCTCGAGGGATCAAGAAAGTTGAAAGGCTCGTCGAGCACCACCAACCGTGGATGGCGAATGAGTGCCGAGATAATGCCAACCTTTTGCTTATTGCCAGCCGAAAGATTGCGGATAAGTTTTTTCTGTCCGAACACCTCACCTCCTGCAAATCGCTCATAGTCACTCAGTCTCCTGACGATAATATCGGGGCCGATGCCACTGATTTTGCCAATAAAATCGAAATACTCCTCCGGCGTAAGATAGTCAATCAAGAATCCTTCGTCAATATAGGCACCCGTAAACTGCTTCCAGTCTTCACTTTGCGAAGGGACAATGCCGTCAATGGTAACACTGCCTTCGTCGGGCCTGAGCAAGTCGAGCATCATGCGAAAGAGTGTAGTCTTACCTGCGCCGTTGTTGCCCACAAGACCTAACAAATCGCCTTTGTTCACTGTGAACGAAGGAATGTCGCAGGCAACAGTTTCGCCAAAACTTTTCTTTAGGTTCAGAATTGTAATCATTGTAAAAAATGGTAGGACTAATAGGGTGATAAATGGGCCTATGAGGCTTATGCCCCATAGGCCATATTTATTAGACCAGACCTTTGCCGTGACAGTTCTTAAACTTCTTTCCACTGCCACAAGGACAAGGATCGTTACGACCAGGCAGCTTATCGCGGACAATCGGTGTCCGCTGCTGTTGTGGCGCACGCGTATCATGCTGTGCGGCAGCACGCTGACCTTCGTCAACAAGTTTTTCTTCCTGTTGCGGTGCATCCTGCCTGTTCTCCGTGTACTGACGGCGGTCAGTGTGTTCTTCTGGAGCGGCCTCCTGCACCTGCTGTTGCTGCTGCTCTGGAATTGCTGCACGTGTCAGAATGCTTACCGTACGATTGTTCATGTTGTTCACCATATTGTCGAACAGTTTCACGCTCTCCAACTTAAAGATGAGAAGCGGATCTTTCTGCTCGTAACTGGCATTTTGAACCGAATGGCGCAATTCGTCGAGTTCACGCAGGTTTTCTTTCCATGCTTCATCAATGATGTGCAACAGAATCTGTTTCTCAAACTGCTTTACAACAGACTTACACTGGGTCTCGTAAGCCTCCTGAAGGTTACAACCAATGTTATACATGTGACGGCCATCGGTGATGGGCACCATAATGCGCTCAAACAACTGGCCTTGCGTCTCGTAGACCTGCTTAATGACAGGCCATGCCACTTCCTGAATGCGCTCCACTTTACGATTGAAGTTGGCCAGCACTGACTGGAAGGCTTTTTCCTCCATTTCCTCACGATGACGTGTATCGAGCAATGCCTCTTCATTGAAAGGAACTTCCATAGCAAACAAACGGATGAACTCTTCCTTGCAGCCTTCGTAGTCATTGTTCTCTATGACGTTTGCAACACGATCCCAGATAACGTTAGCAATGTCCATACCGATGCGCTCACCCATCAATGCATGACGGCGCTTCTCATAGACAACTTTACGCTGCTTGTTCATCACGTCATCATATTCCAACAGGCGCTTACGAACACCGAAGTGATTCTCCTCAACTTTCTTCTGAGCACGTTCAATACTATTCGAGATCATAGAGTGTTCAATCATCTCGCCCTCTTTGAATCCCAGACGGTCCATAACCGATGCAATTCGCTCAGAACCAAACAGACGCATCAGCTTATCCTCAAGCGAAACGAAGAAAACGGAAGAACCTGGGTCACCCTGACGTCCTGCACGACCACGCAACTGGCGGTCTACGCGGCGGCTCTCATGTCGCTCCGTACCAATGATAGCCAGACCACCAGCAGCCTTTACTTCGGGCGACAGCTTAATATCAGTACCACGACCAGCCATGTTGGTGGCAATCGTCACAGCACCCAGTCCGTTGGTTGACTGACCAGCCAATGCCACGATGTCTGCTTCTTTCTGATGTAACTTTGCGTTCAAGACCTGATGAGGAATGCCTTCACGCTTTCCTGTTTCCGGATCGACATACATGTCAAGCATACGAGAAAGCAACTCTGAAATTTCGACTGACGTTGTACCAATCAGGGTTGGACGTCCTTGTTTACGCATCTTTACGACCTCTTCGATAACAGCCTTATATTTCTCACGAGCTGTCTTGTAAACACGGTCGTCCATATCGTTTCGAATGACAGGCTTGTTGGTAGGAATCTCTACCACATCAAGTTTATAGATGTCCCAGAACTCACCAGCCTCAGTCGAAGCCGTACCTGTCATACCTGCGAGTTTATGGTACATACGGAAATAGTTCTGGAGCGTAATTGTGGCAAATGTCTGTGTGGCAGCCTCAACCTTGACGTGCTCCTTGGCTTCGACAGCCTGATGCAGTCCATCGCTCCAGCGACGTCCCTCCATGATACGTCCCGTCTGCTCGTCCACAATCTTCACCTCGCCATCGATAACCACATACTCATCGTCCTTATTGAACATACAGTAAGCCTTGAGCAACTGCTGCAAGGTATGAACGCGCTCCGACTGTACAGCATAATGAGCCATGAGGTTATCTTTCTTCTCCACGCGCTCTTCGTCACTCAGTGAAGTATCGCCTTCGAGAGACGACAACTGAGCTGCAATATCGGGCAAGACGAACAGCTGGGCATCATTCACCTGATTGGCCAGCCAAGCCGTACCCTTATCAGTCAGGTCGCAAGAATTCATTTTTTCGTCAACAACAAAGTACAGAGGCTCGACACACTCAGGCATACGGCGGTTGTTGTTCTCCATATAGATTTCCTCTGTCTTCAACATGCCAGACTTGATACCTTCTTCTGACAGATACTTGATGAGAGGCTTATTCTTTGGCAGAGCCTTATGCGAACGATAAAGCGAAAGGAAGCCCTCATCGAGCATGGTCTGTCCTTCTTTCTTATTACCGGACTCGACCAAACGTTGTCCTTCTCCGATTTTTTGCTTAGCTTCAGCCAAATACTGCGTGGCCAACTGTCGCTGTACGCCCACCAGCTTCTCAACGAGAGGCTGATATTCCTCAAACATCTGCACTTCGCCCTTTGGAACCGGTCCACTAATAATCAAAGGTGTACGTGCATCATCAATGAGCACAGAGTCAACCTCATCGACGATTGCATAGTTATGTGCACGCTGTACAAGGTCTTGGGGTGAAATAGCCATATTGTCACGTAGATAGTCGAAGCCAAATTCGTTGTTCGTACCGAATGTGATGTCGGCCATGTAGGCCTTGCGACGTGCTTCGGAGTTGGGCTGATGCTTGTCTATGCAATCAACAGACAAGCCGTGGAACATGTAAAGTGGTCCCATCCACTCAGAGTCACGCTTGGCCAGATAATCGTTGACCGTAACAACATGAACACCATTGCCAGTCAACGCATTAAGAAATACTGGGAGCGTAGCCACCAGTGTCTTACCTTCACCTGTAGCCATCTCTGCAATCTTACCTTGATGGAGCACCGTACCGCCAAAGAGCTGAACATCATAGTGAATCATCTCCCACTTCAGGTCATTGCCTCCAGCCGTCCAATGATTATGATAGATGGCCTTGTCACCATCAATGGTAATAAAATCTTTGCGAGGATCGCCAGCCAGTTCACGATCAAAGTCGTTGGCCGTAACGACAGTCTCTTCATTCTCAGCAAAACGGCGAGCCGTGTCCTTAACGATAGCGAACACCTCAGGCATCACCTCGTTGAGAGCCTGTTCATAGACCTCAAGCGCGTCTTTCTCCAGTTTGTCAATCTTTGCGAAGATGTCGGCACGCTCGTCAATAGGTGTATTCTCAATGGTATCCTTGAGTTTTTCAATTTCTTCTTTCTGCTTCTGAGCAGAAGCCTGTACCTGCTGACGAATGGCTGCCGAGCGCTCGCGCAACTCGTCATTGCTTAGCTTCTCGATAGCGGGATAAGCAGCCTTGACCTTCTCTACAAAAGGCTGAATGAGTTTCATGTCACGCGACGACTTGTCGCCGAACAATGATTTCAGAATTTTAGCAAAATTCATTGTGATATATTTTCTTTATTTTGTTCTTTTTGAATGAAATTGGGTGCAAAGGTAGTTATTTTTTTGCACAATCGAGCATAATTCGCTCATTATTTGGAATTTGCGAAAAAGAATGCTTAGAAAAGCGGTGCAGAAGAACAGGCATTCGGCGCACGAATGCGAATCGACCGTGCTATGGTGGGAGCAATGCGATCGACGGTCACTGGTGTGGTGATACGCTCTGCACGGACACCAGCACCATAAATGATAATTGGGAAAGGAATGAAAGACGCACGCGACAGCTCATTCTCTTGCGTGTCTTCGTTCAGCAACCGCCAGCCTGGGGCAGTCTCAATGAGCACGTCGCCACAATGTTCAGCATTAAATCCATTACGAATCTTACGCAGATGTTCATTGTTGTCGGTCATCAACTGCAATGTGGTATAAACATTGCGCACTCCCGACATCATGGCCAAGAATTCTTGAGCACGGCTCGTTGCCTCATTGATGCTTATTTTCTTGGTCTCCAGCAACTTGTGATTCAGAAACACCTGATTACGAAAATAGGCTTCTACATATTTTCCTTGTCCCCAGATGGCCCCGAAGTACATGTTCATGAGATTGGCGGTCCTGCTCAAATAGAAAGTTCCAGAGGGAATGCGGAACTTCTTGTAATCGGCATCCTCTTCGTCACAGTAGCCCGTACTCGTCAGCACAAAGAGCACATTGTCCCTGCCTATTCGCTGTTCAAGGAGCTTGACCAGTCTGCCAATCTCACGATCAAGGCGAACGTATGTGTCTTGCAGTTCAATCTGACATTCTGTGACAGGACGATGATCGTAATTGCCTGCATAATATGTCAGACAAAGCAAATCTGTCACCCTGTCATTGCCCATGCCTGTACTGGCAACACATTGCTGCGCCAAATCGGTCACATCTTCGTTAATCAAGCCACTCGTTTTGTATTCCCGATAGCAGCGAGGCCCAGTAAACGCATGCTTGAAGGGTTTTTGCAACCCCGTTTGCATGAAATAGCTGAAGTTGCCAACAAACTCATTGAATGGCTCCCAAGTAATTTCTTTGATTCGCTTGCATGGTGCTTGCAGTCTGTTATAAGCACTCATCCAAAGCGGAAGCGAAGAAAAATAGTATTGCGAAGAACACCAACTGCCCGTGACGTCGTCAATCCACAAAGCTCCGTCAGCGGCATGGCCTGCAGAAAGCACGGCGGCATCGCGGTTAGGCGCTATGGCATAGACGATGCCTCGACCCGCAGTGGCCACTTTCAGTTCATCGCCCAACGTAGAAGTGCAAAGCTCTGCTGGTGAACTGGCATCGAGCGTCTGTATGCCGGGAAACTTCTTATCGTCAACACAATAGACGGGGCGCAACGTCTCACGATTGAGCCAACGCTCCCCTACTATATTATTATAATATGGTGTAACTCCCGTGCTCAGCGATGCTACAGCCGATGCCCTGTCAACAGGCGCAAACGAATAGGAGGCATTCTGATAGACCACTCCTTCATTAAGCAATCGCTTAAATCCCTCAGAAGTATAAAGTGGGGAAAAAGCCTCCAGATAGTCGCTACGCAACTGGTCGATTGCAATACTGACGACCAACTTTGGCACAGTATTGCTTGCGTCTTGGCTGAAGACTTCGACCTTCAGTCCCAACGTGACCAACAGGGTGATATAGAGATATTTATTTGTCATTGATAATGTGACTACAATAACGTGTTAGCAAACATAATGCCAAAAATTCCATTCCTTCGGCATAGTCTTGCAAGAAACTCCCCAAAAGGAACAAAAACATACAAACGAGAAGTACTGTCCAATAGCGTGTAGCCTTGCGACGCGCCACCGATGGGATGAAGAATAGCCAGGCAGGATTGAACAGAAGAATCTGCAAGTTGGTGCTCGTAGTGGGATGCTCAGAGAAGAACATGACGAACAACAGGCAGCCTGCCAGTCCTGTGAGTGCCATCAGCGTAACGTCTGGCCATACCTGTCGGCGTTTTTTTGTCTTCTCATAGTAGAAAAGGCACAGGCAGCCCAACAGCAGAAGAATGGCACAGGTCAGTGGTCTGAACAAATGAGTGTCGTCAACCATCTGAATGCCAGCCTCAACAAGCACACGCTGATCCTTGACCAGTGGGCGATATTCGCCGTTGGAATAGATTTGCGCATGGTCGAAGTCATACATCAGATTAAGCGGAAGGAACTCCTGTTCACGCCTATTAGTCTTAAAATCGGCCTTCAAGCCCAAAAGAAGGTCATTGCCCAGAGCTGTCCACGGATGCTCCGCGGTCAGCTCATGAATCATCTCACGGAAACTGGGTTCAAAGTCCTTTCGCGGCTCATAGATAATCTTGCCTGACAGGTTATTTTCTATGATGTCACGTGGCCGAGTTGAACAATTGTCATAGAAGAAATTGTAACGATAAACGCGATTCTGGGGCATCATATTGATGCTAAGCGCCGTAGCGATGCGCAATTTCTCTTCGTTTGTCAGATTGAGCACCTGCTCCGTAACCATGCATCCCCACTGCTTATAGTAGGCGCAAAAAGGCTTATATGGCGATATGCCCAGTTCATAGTCGGTCTTGCCCAGCACAAAGCGAATCACGAAGTGGGGCGCTTCAAAATTGAACACCCCATAGTTGAAAATAAGGTCATCGCCGCTACGCAGATTATGATACCGTAGGGCCGTATGACCATACAGACTGTAAATCTCATTATGAGGTGTGCAGGTAATCAGACCGATTTCGACACTGTCCATCTTGCTTGCCGTCTGACTGTCAGCATGTGTGGGTAACGCAAGAAGCTGGAAAAGAAACACCAGACAAAGTGCCTTAAAAAAGAATGCAAACTGTTTCACGGTGCAAAAATACTTAAAAGTTAGGAGTTTAATGTGGGAGATACGAGTATTTTCTACGTGTTTAACTTTTTTTTTGCCATTGTTTCTAAAAAACTTCTAACTCCTACTCCCTAACTCCTAACTTTTTCGTAATTTTGCACGCTGATATTTAGAATAGTATAAATGAACAAAAGAATCTTTTGTGGTTTTCTGGCTTTCTCGTTGGCATTGAGCCTTTTTGCGCAGAATGGAACAATGTCGCCCTATAGCCAATATGGAATAGGATTGTTAGCCGACCGCACTTCGGGCTTCAGTCGTGGAATGAACGGAGCTGCACTGGGCTTGCGCCAAGGTAACATTGTCAACACGTTGAATCCTGCATCTTATTCTGCCATTGACTCCCTGACAATGATTTTCGATTTGGGTGTGTCAGGACAGGCCACTCGTTTCACAGAAGGAGCAACAAAGGTGAGCGCCAAGACGGCCAACTTAGACTATGCTGTGGGCAGTTTTCGCCTGCTCCCCAAACTCGGTATGGCATTCGGCATTTTGCCTTTTTCGAACATTGGCTACAAGTACACCATTAAAGAGACTATCGCAAACAGCAGTACGACGACCTCTGTAAATTACGAAGGCAGTGGTGGACTTCACCAGGTGTTTATCGGTGCTGGCTGGCGAGTATTCAAGCCGCTGTCCATTGGTGTCAACGCATCATTTATCTGGGGCAACCTGACTCGCACCATTGCCAGCACAGCCACTACCGATGTCAAATCGATGTCACGCACCTATTCATCGAACATCAACAGCTATGGACTGGAATTTGGCCTGCAATGGCATCAGCCACTGGGAGCCAAAGACCGTCTGACACTGGGTGCTACCTTTGGACTGGGTCATAAACTGGGGGCCGACGCAGTCTGCAAGGTCGACACCTTCCCTCAGACAGTATCCAACGGCTATGCGTTGCCCATGAGCTATGCGGCAGGTCTGGCATGGAACCACGGACAATCACTGTTTATCGATGCCGATGTGTCGTTGCAGAAATGGGGTAAGTTGGACTATCCTGCGCTCAACGACAACGGCAAATACGTAATGCAAAACGGATTGCTGAAAGACCGCTATCAAGTGCGTGCAGGTGTAGATTTCGTACCGAACCCAATGAGTCCGAAATTCTTTCAGCGCGTTCATTACCGTATAGGCGGTGGATTTACGACACCTTATTATAAAATAAATAATGCCAATGGCCCAAAGGAATTCAGTCTGAGTGCAGGCTTTGGCTTTCCCCTACAGAACAGCTACAACAACCGCTCGGTGCTGAACATCAGCGCCCAATGGGTACGTACATCAGCTGTCGACAAGATCAAGGAAAATACATTCAGAATCAACATCGGCCTTACTTTCAATGAACGATGGTTTGCAAAGTGG
>Ga0326511_10004125_pt1 | contig 11629 bp, 14 predicted proteins | sample 0_2496_0518_D_FD_203701 | JGI IMG/M metagenome (GOLD analysis project Ga0326511, IMG submission 203701) | Bovine rumen microbial communities from UC Davis, California, United States - 0_2496_0518 | ecosystem: Host-associated > Mammals > Digestive system > Stomach > Rumen | place: USA...
CAGTGCCAACGCCGCCAGCCTGTCTGAGGCCATAAGTAGAACTGTCTCTCTTGAGCCTCTTTACAATGGCTTTAGATAAGTCAGCGGCTTTGTCTCTATTATAGTAGTAGTCCGCAAGAGACTCAGCAACTATTTCATGAGGGTCGTCATAATACCTTAAAGAGCTCTTAGTAGGCGGTATTGCAACAAAGTTTTCTCCCGCCGATGAGGCGTATCCAGATATTTCTTTTACTTTATCATGCGCTTTGCTTTTTATTTTCTCGACTCTATCGTGGCTAGCTTTGGTACCAGCTGGCAATTTTTTTATGTCAGACAAATCTACGCCGATATCCTTAAGAGCATCTGTATATATCTTTCGGGCGTCGAGGTAACTTTTCATTGCAGCATCATTTTCTGTAGCCTTATTATCAGGCTCAAATAACGTCGTGAACAATGCGTGCCCAAGTTCATGAACTGGCACATGGCTTATATCCCCAGAATTTTTAGGGCCCCAACCTCTATCTCTATCAGATTGGTCTTTTGCTTTTGCGCTTCTTTCATCTCTCTTGGTCAAATGCAACAAATCTATGGCGTGTTGACCGGTGTCATCTGGGATTATCTTAGTAACACCCAAAGACCCTTGAGACGCTATCACTGGGTCATTATATAAATCAGCATGCGGGGTCATCTTAAATTCTTTTTGGTAGAATCCGATGGCGTCGTTAAGAGCATTTCTATAATTATTGCTAAGGTCTACATCGTCTGCCACTTTGACGTTACCGCCACTTCTAGCATTCACAGCGTTGCGATTAGGGCGAGTAGCATTTGGGTTAGAGCCTATGTACGCTGAGCCATTACCCGGCCCAGTTGTCACAGCCTGCCGTGGGTCTACCTGCTGGCTAGCTGTATTTTTGGGACCCACACCAAAATCATTCTGGATACTCTGTACCAGCCTTAGTGCGTTTAGTAGCCCTTCTTGTCCAGCCATTCCCGTCCTCCTATGCTAGCCCGAATGGGATATAGGTTGCACGGACAGCGTGTACACGCCATTGACCAGTATGGCCAGCACCAGTAGTGATGCGAGCATGTAGCTTCATAGTTTCGCCTTTATGTACAAGAATGATGCGGTGGCAGGACTCAGAAACATATTGGCCACCAGAGGTAAACGTCCAAGTAGAGTGAGAGCTATCAACATATTCCATAGCCTCAGACCAGCTCTGGGTGTTCAGCATTGGGGTGACATCAATTTCATACATGCCTGCGCCCTGGTTATATGGGTTCACACAGTAATCAACAGAGATGATACCGTCAGCAGGAGCACGCCAGTTAGGGTTACTATCAGGAACGATCAAGAACTCATCTGTAGAGGTAGAGTTTGGTAAGAAATAAGTAGAGCCAGATGGGTTAGCCACACGGGTTGTGAATTGGTAAGCTCCTTCAAATAGTTTAGGAAGCTTTAATGGGCCGTAGATAGGCTTGCCATTGGCACTCTGCGAGATGACCATAAAGTTGCCATCGCCGTCTTTAGGCAAGTCAGTAACATGTTGTGGCTGGATGTAGCCGAATTCAAGACCTTGGCCACTGTCAGTAGGCCTCCACATACCCCACCAGTAAGAGCTGGTATCAGTAGGGATATCAAGATAAACAGGGCAGCCATATTCATTAGCCCCACGGACATAACGGATACCGTTCTTCTTTGCGCCCTCGGAGTTAATGTTGAAGTTCTGCCATCGGTCAGCTTGGGATTTACAGCCGTCGCCACAATTCTCCCATTTATGGTAGATAAGTTCATAACAATGGCCGGATAGAGATGGGTCAATCGTGACATTCCGTAGTTCGTCTAGGTTGATAATATCGCCTAGTTGAGCACCGGTGACAATGTCAGTGTGTTTCTCAGCGTTGTAGATTAAAGTAGCGTTAGAATAGTTAGTAGAAAGTTTAGTGTCTGTCTCGTTAATTTTAGGTATTTTTACTCTGCGCATACAGTTACAGTTGCGGAAAATCCAGGTATTAGCATCATAAGGGTCAACTTGGATGTCAAAATCGCAGCAGCTGTACTGGGCTGGTTTACATCCTCCTCCGCAGGAGCATGGGTTAGAGTTACATTTATCACAACAGTTATTCATACTCTTATTATAAGATTTTTTCAAGCGTTTAGAAAAAAATAGAAATGGGCAAAACTAAACTATAATGTAAATATGAACTGCTGTGATAAATGTAACAAATGTGGTTGTGAAGGGCCTTGCGGGTGTGCTAAGCCAATCTTAGATATTGGCCTTAAAACTGGCTCTGAGACCGAACTATCTTATAATATCAATGGACTGACTTCCACTTGGGACTACTATGGTATTGTCCAAGCTGGACAAACCGACACTACACTCTCCACCAACCAAATGGAGCGTTCGCTTGTTTATAATGCCGAGCGTCATATCAACACCATTTCAGCTAAAGAGCTCGGCTCTATCTTACACGTAGCTGACCTTGGAGATGTAGATATCACTGGGGTCCAAGACAACTCTCTATTCGTTTACCAAAAGAATTCCGACTGTGCTGAAGGTTGTGAAGGCATTGATAACTCTTGGATTGCCTGGAACGAGTCTGACCATCGCGCGCCTTCTGGTGAAACCATTATGGTCTTCGACAACGATGGGAAACCTCACTCGCTTAACCACCCTGCAAACACTAACCAATATTACCAACTTGGGTGGGCAGCTGGGAGTAAGGTTAGCTGGACGCAACCAGTGGAAGTGGCAACTCCAGCAGTAGATTCGGACAATTATTCATACCTTGTGTTTGAGGACCCAACCACCAAACAGTTACAGTATATGAAGGTCGTGGTGACTATCGATGGTTCAGGCAATATAACGTTAAAGAATAGGACAAGCTAAAATGACAACAGTTGACTCTCTCTACCATAAAGAATGTGACAAAATTCCAGCGGCAGATGTCGCAGCTTATATCGACCTTACGCTCGACCCAGAGAACCCAACTGGGGTTATCCTAGACCATTCTTGGGGGACGACCAAATTAGACCTTGAGCCTATTGTAAAAGCCGGTGAAACCGTTACTCACTTAATGCTTGACCCAGAGGTAGACCCGATTTATCTGCGATACGACAACGAAGCTGGAGATAGCGAGTGTATCCATGGTGATAACTTGTCTCGTATTATCTCAATGAAATACCTCAAGGATGTTGACCAAACAACTCGCCCAGTCAATGGCGATGTCTACATGTATAACAGCGAAGACGATACCTTCTATACCTTCAACTTACAAGCCTTCGTAAATGAGACCAATAACCATCTTTCTCAGCACGACCAACAAATTCAGGCTATTAACCAGACTCTTCAACAACTCCAGAATTATGTTGACCAACTTAACCAGAGGATTGAAGCTCTTGAGAACACGCTTATCCCACCTGCTAATGCACCAGCTAATGTCAAAGTTGCCTGGGGTAATATTAACCTGTACTCAGACAAGAACAACACTAACAGCAAGAATTCTGGTCTATACACCCATGATTTGAATAGTAACGTAACAAATGATGAAATGTTCGCTTAGAAAGGAGAAAGAATATGAGCAACTGTAAAAAAGGAACCACCACAACATACATCGGAGAAGTACCTGTCTACGCTGAGGCCTTCCCTGATTATTTTATCGGCGTAGTCAATATCGAGGACCCGGAGACTGGCGACACCCGTCGTGACTTCGTTCAGGTCCCAGGAGAGAGAGTCGTGCCTAACGGATCGCTTGCCAATGTCGATGTGCTCGACACCAACAACACTGGCCTAGAAGTTCCTAAAGGGCAGGTCCGTGCTGGCTATGTAGCCGTAGGAAGTTCATCGAATGAGATGCACTACTCTGATGCTACTCACAAGCCTAAGTTCTTGATGCTTGGCGATTACGCTGGTCAAATGATGATTCAGGTATCAGGCATTGTTAATATCCCAGAAGGGCACCAATATATTATTGGTATGGATTACTATGACGCTGCTGATGGCACTGGCGAGCCTACGACCGATAATGCCTCTGGCCGTTACCTATTCACCCCGATTTCGCAAACGAAACTTGCAATCTGGAAATAAGTGTAACATTCTGCTAAAGAACCAAGAGACCCCTAAGAGGGTTTTTTGGTTGCCGATGTTTTGTTGTATAATAAGGGTATGAACACACCGATACCAATCTTATTTGCCGTACCTGATGACCACGTAGTGGACCGTAAGTCCTCTATTTCCCAACACACAGACAAGCTCGGGTATTGGAAGAAAGGCCGCTTCATCCCACTAGAGTTTGATAGGCTAGATTATATTGACTGTAACCATATTGAGTCACACAGGTCGACCCTCTCTAACGGCACAGACTTAGGGTTTGATTATCCGACTGGCGACTGCACAGTATATTCAAACAACTACCTATACGGCGACATTAAAGAGGTAGTTATGAAAGCTCTCCCTTCTTGGTATGGCGTAGGCTTCTATGAGGCCTTCGTAGATAAATTCACTATGATAAACTCTTCCTCCGCCTCGCTCGGCCTCGCCTGCCGCCAGCAGCTCGCCGTCGGCCTAGACTACGTGAAATGTAAAACAGTCCTAAACGCAGTGGAGTAGCCTTATGCAGGTCTATGACCACACCAACCCAAAGTATGTAAAAGCCTGGGGTAGACTTGGGGAAGATAGGTTTAATGGGGCCTACTACTATTCAAGAGAAATTGTCAGAAACATCATACCTAAGGTCAAAACAGACCGCAAATGGTTCACAGTAAACTGTACGACAGAACCGGCAGACCATTCTATCGTTTTTATTCATGATAATAAATTCCCAACTAGGACTTATTCTTGGATAGCACAATATAAAGATGTAGTGCTCGTATGTGGTGTTCCAGAGACTATGGAGAAAGTCGCACACCTAGGCACACCAATATACCTACCGCTCTCTATTGATGTCAAGGAAGTCGAGCAGTATAGGCAACCTAAGACAAGAGACTGCGCTTACGCTGGGAGATGGTCAAAAATCCAGAAGAACGCTACCTCATACCAGCATGCTCACTTATGTGGGCTAGATAGGCGGACACTCTTAATGGAGATGGCCAAGTATCGTAAAGTCTATGCTGTCGGGAGAACCGCCATCGAGGCCAGGGCATTAGGATGTGAGATAGGGGCGTACGATCCACGCTACAACAACGTATCAATATGGAAAATTTTGGACAATTCCGATGCAGCGGTCTTACTCCAGAAAGCACTGATTGACGTAGAAAGAGAAGGCGCTACCACAATAGACTGTACGAAATATAAAGAATATGATAGTATGATACTAAAATATGAGGACAGTTAAAAATGAAAGAAGAATGGAAAGACGTCATTGGCTTCGAAGGCAGATATCAAGTGAGCAATTTAGGAAAAGTAAAGAGCATGAGGTACGAAGGACATAAGGGGGAAAGGGAGCTCAAACAATCTACTGATAAGCTTGGATATAAGCTCGTATACCTGTATGATATCACCGGGAAAAGAAGATTTAAGCTAGTACATAGACTGGTGGCACAAGCCTTTGTCAATAATGTGAACAACTATCGAGAGGTGAACCATTTGGATGGCAACAAAACTAACAACAAGGCGGATAATCTTGAATGGTGCAGCCATTCACAAAATATCATCCACGCATCAAAAGTTCTTAGACGAAAAATGGGCACTAGAAAAAGAGTGATGTGTATTGAGACTGGCGAAGTTTATGAATCTGGACATGATGCTGCGAGAGCGAAAGGGATGTGTAAAAACGCTATAAGCTGTGTACTCGGCAAGAAGCATCAATCTGAAACAGCTGGCGGATTCCACTGGAAATTTGTATAACCATGTACTCGACCCAAGTGTATGGAAAGTTTTAGACAACGCAGAGGCTGCTAAGATACTACAGGCAGAGTTAGACAAGATAGATAAAAAGTAAAACATCCGTTTTTCATACTATAATAGAGATATGAAATATACGGTACAAGAAATCGCAAATCGCTTTAGGAGCATCATTGGTGATGAGACCTTGGACATCCCAATGGATTTCGTCATCAACTCTATTAACTATTGTTTCTCGGAATTACCGAGAGTCCCGAAACTAGAGCGGCTATTCTACCAGCATATAACCGTAGAGCTCGACGCTAAGGACCACTACAAGTGGGAAATCAGTGGGAAGTTCCGCCGACTAAACAACACCATCTTTATGAACTTCTGGACCTCTACTGGTGGAGACATCTGTAGGCTGCCTATCTGCCACAGAGACATAGAAATGTTCTATAACAAGCATGGCATCCCTAAGCTAAAAAAGCCAGGGGTCCCTTGTGAATATACTCTTGAACAGGAAGATGACAACATCTACCTAGTGCTAGACCGTCCATCTGATGTCCCAATTATGCTCGATTATGGAGCAACTGGGTTCCCTAAGCCCGTATCAAAGCCAGAGGATGTTGTCGAGATTTCTGCTATTGCGGAGAATTTGATGTTCGCAGTGATGAAGAATGTCTATTATCAAGAGTCTGCTGACTTCGCATTTGCTGCTGATATTGAGAACTACCTAGACAATAAGCTCGTACCTGAAGCCGTACAGCTACTTAATAAGCGTTGGAACACAGAAGCTCCAGTGATATTAGGAGAACAATAATGCCTTTTCGCTTTCAGAACAACTCGCACACAACTAACCGGGTGCCATCTTACTATGCGAATAACAATGTTTACCCAGGCGCCTATGCTCAGAACGAAGCTCCTACTAGGGTGTCTCGTCGTGTACACGATGGGCTATCATTGACGCAAAACTTCGGCTTAGACACGACTTCTGATGACATCAACTCATCCCCGTTCTCCTCTCCGTTTTACATTAACGGACGATACAACTCCGATAACTTAACTACCCAAAGAGCTAATTCAGCGTCTGTTCAAGGGGTAGAGAAACTTTTGGTATTACATAACGAATATGACGATTTTACTGATAATGATATTCAAACTACTATTGAGATGTGGCAAGGCAAACAAATCAAATTCGAGATCCCATACCATGGTAAAGTAGTTGGGCAGACTATTAAGATTAAGAACACCCAAAGATGTACTGGTATCTTATCTATTTATTTATCAGCTAAAGATGGTGGCCCGATTCTTTCCGAAACTTGTATTGACTTATGTCAGGTGTCTGAAGATAAGTTCGAGAAGGTAGAGCTCACCACCATGACTCCTGTGGCCCGTGATGCCAACCCACGAGGGAAACTATATGTTCGCCTAGAAATTTGGGATGAAATTGACCAGACTCGTTCTGATAATCCATTCAACACCGGACGCAAGATTGAGATATCGGCCACTGGAGCAGGGAACCACTATGCCTGTGAATACAAGCTCGGGGACAAAAACGCTCCGGTCGATGAACAATACGAGTACGTACGAAGGCCATCTAGACCACTTCTAGGGCTCGTGTACAACGACTATACTAGCGTACCAGTAGTAAATGGTGCTAGCTTCAAATATGGCGCTACAATCAGCACAAATGGGTATCGCTACGATGTGTTCTGCTTCAAAGACGGTACACACGCTGAAGTAGCTATCTACGATAACGTGATGAACAAGATTGTAGAAAACACAAATATCCGTGTAGACGGCAGGCTAGAGCAGCTGTCTATCGTCCAAGTTAAGAACACCGTTTATTACGATGATGGATACTCCCCATTCCAGAAATTCACCGTAGGCCAGTGGAACAGTTCGATCGTCCCACCGAAGCCAGGCGATGCCCAACCAGTCATTGGAGCTAAAATCTTGTTATGGCACAATAACCGTATCTATCGTTCAGGTTTCGCTACTGACCCTAACCTGGTCCAGTTCTCAGTTATCGAAGACAGTGGCCCAGACCCAGAGAATCTCATCTACCGTTTCTATGTGCCTGATGATTACCCACAGGCTACATCCATCTCCCCTATTACAGCTATCGTGGAGCTAGACCCACAGCATTTGATGATATTCACCACTGACTCTGTGGATCAATATGAGTCTAACTCAGCAAAACGCTCTGCAGAGAGCTCCATCCCTGCCAAGGTCTCTATCTACTCTGACGGTATTGGCGTACAATCTCAGGGCGATGTTTGCAACTTCAAGGGTACACTTTACTCATTCGACCCAGACGAGGGCATCCGTAGGTTCACCGGCTCTATCTGGCAGAAGCTTCCTACTACTATCGACTCACATTACGACCGTGTAGACATGACAAAACCTCGCAAGATTTGGGGATATGCTGACAAGCTATATTTCAACTATACGGATAAGATAGATGGCAAAGCAAAGGCCCTAATCTGGGACTCTAATATGAACTACCAGCAATACCCATTCTTCCAGGACTATGACTTGCCATTCTGCGATGTCCGTAAATTCGATGATTATAACCTTATCGGCTCTCACCCAGATTTCCCTTGTATCATGAGACTATACGCTGAGGACACCTGGAGAAGGCTAGACAGCCCTATCGTGTTCCAACGTGATACTAAATACCTCTCATTACCTGGCAACGCTGCCGACATGATTGTCAGAAGAGTCCATAATAAGGTTATTTCCAACTGTAATAGATGGTGGTGGTTCGGGATTACGTCTGATAAACAGAGCTTAAAACAAGAAAGGAATGTGGTAGATTGGTATCGTATGCCTTGCTGGGACACGCTATCTGTTGACAACCCGATTGAGTCACCATTCCCATTCGTAGACCAGTATGAAGAGAACGCAACAATAAGACTGACTATCTCTAATCTACGCATCCAGGGGGAGTCGTTCCAAGAAAAGATTAAGTGCAAAACTTTCCGCCGACAAGCCAACCTAATCTCCACTATGTTTGAGGCGGCGGTTCGCCAATATAACTAGTAAAAAAGGGAGCAATCAAGCTCCCTTTATCGGGTACACGCGTATATCCTCGTTGTCGTATAAGACAAACTTGGAGATCTTAACTCCAGACGTAGCCAGCCCATAGTCCTCTACGAGGATCAAATCATTTGTTGGCCTACCATTGGCTTTCGCTTTCTTATAGACATCTTCTGCGACAATATAGTTAAGGCCATCCCTCGCCACTCTGGGCAAAGCAAAATGGTCTCTTGTCACGTCAATAAGCTCCCCAGTGCTAGACCAAGTATGGTACGTCTCGTTAGAAAGATTATAGACTCTACGCTGTACCTCTGCTTCTTTATGTCCCATGGTCTCACCCCCTTTTTTGGCCATCTGACACTTATTATATCATGCCTAATGAAAATGAGCTAGGCCTAAACCTAGCTCTGATGAAAATGAAACATGTGACACTCATAAGCCTCGCATATGCGCATAAGTTGAGTGAATATGTCAGCCTCTTTTTCCCCACCTGTGAAGTTGACCTCTATCTGGTCATCTGCGGTGATAATGCCAACCGGATAGAAAGACAATGCCTCCAGTAAATCGTTGCGCCTCTGCTCGTCCTTTTCACATACTTTAGCTGTGAGTTCTAATGTCTTAGCCATAATGTGCACCTCCCTTATTTTTGTGTTAGCTGAAACATACAGCACAGATTGTTTTCGCAGATAGACATAATCTCGTGGAACACTCCAATATCCCTTTCTCCTCCCTCGTATAGCACGTGAATTTGGCCTCCTACGGCCCGTGCCACTACTTTTGGGTAGTGAGTCAAGGATTTGATTAGTGCCTTCTGCCGCGCTTCGTCATGCTCGACGATTTTGGCTTGCAGTTCCATCATAATGTACTCACCCCCTTTATTCTATTATACAACTTTTCTAAATCTGTATAAAATGTTGTAGAATATAAGTATGGATGATAATGTAACAACAGTCAGTGCGACCGTACCAGACGAGCTTAAAAGCTTTATCACGGCGTACAGGGATACTCTACAGCCGCAATATGACACTGCGGTAAATGAGCTAAACCAACAGAGGAAGAATGATTATCAAACTCTTATGAGCCAAGCTAATGCAGCTGGCATGCTCCACTCCAATTTCCCAGCGAGAGAGAAAATCAAATATGACACCCAAACCTATCAACCTAACCTAATTAAGATGCGCCAGAGTTACCAAACAGGGGTAGATACTCTTAGAGAGAACGTAGTAAAAACTGCTAACCAAATAAAAAGCCTGCAAGAGAAAATTGCAGACTTGAATGAGATCTAAGCTTGGCAGGCCCTGAGCGATTTGAACGCCCACGAACGGTTTTGGAGACCGTCATGCTACCATTGACATCAAGGACCTATGGCTCCCCCTGATGGACTCGAACCACCGAATGACGGGACCAAAACCCGTTGCCTTACCACTTGGCGAAGGGGGAGTGTGCCCCTTAGAGCACTGCCTCTAAGGGATGCCGGCCCAGAGCTATCAGTGCTTCGTTGTTTCCCTACTGGTGCCAGCTATCTTTATTATACCACTATTTAGTGAACGCTACTCGCGCAATTAGTCTGTAGTCATCAGCCCCAGCTGCGACCATGCCATTGTCTATTTGGTCTTTAAGCCTCTTGGCTAGTGATATAGCCGCCTTAGGGCTACTGTCAGCTAGCTCTTTCATTCTGTTGATATCTTGCTCAAGGGAAGCGTCTGTGACGCTAGCGACGGTGCCCTGCACTTCTGGGGCCATAGTCTTGATAAACGCTGCTGTATAGCCAGTGCCATCACCATTGCCAGTAAGGGCCTTGTTATCTAGTACATCCAGGGCTCTCTGATTTTTCAGAATAGCGTCTGCCCCATATTGGTCCACAAGCCCCATGACCATAGGGATAAAGTCGTTCTCCATATAATCATCGGCCATAGCTTGGGCGTCCTCTTGCATACCGTATTCTTGTAAATGGTTGAATTGATTAGTAGCTAGGTTATAAATCGGCTCAACATTATCTGCCATCTGCTGGGCCACTACATTCAGCGTAGTGGGCGCGCCATAAGACTCGGCTTTCCAGCTATTCTCGTAACGATTATTGCGCTTGTTTTGGTAAACATCGACAGGTTGGCTAGTCGCCGTTTGTGGGCGATCAGCCTTCGAGTCTTCGAACATTTGCTTGGTTACTTGCGCTATTTTTTCTTCGTCTATCATAGTTCTATTTTACTCCAAATAATGCTTTAGTGTAAGATTCAACGAATCCATCCTTCTTGTTGAGTTTGCCTCCGCCAGAACTTATATATCTGTTGTTAATTGTCTCGTAAGCGGTAGGGACCTGGATTATATCTTCTAAATAGTCCTGGACCTTGTCATTATCAAGAACAACCTTCGGGCCGTAGGTGTTGAGATAATCTTTGAGCGCTAACAAGACTTGATTATTATAAGCTTCTCTTAGCTCATCAATCTTATCCCATTCAGCGCTGGTGAGCTTCTTCCCAGAATTAAATTTATCCCAGTAAGGTTGTTCGGCGGCTTTTTCTGCCTTAAGTTGCTTCTTGATGCTCCTATCGCCACCGTCCTCAACAATAGCCTTGACTCTAGCAGCGTGGATATCGCCTTGCTGGTACAGGCTGTTCTCAATGACTTGCATTTGCGCTGGGGTCCAGGTCTTTAGATAGGTGTTGCCATCATCGTCGTAGGCAATATAACCAATCATACTTGGCCCATCTGGGTTAGTTATACCCATCTCACGTAAGCTGTTAAGCGCCTGTGCACGAGCGTCGGATTTCTCAGTAGTGATATGGAGG
>Ga0326511_10004126_pt1 | contig 11628 bp, 27 predicted proteins | sample 0_2496_0518_D_FD_203701 | JGI IMG/M metagenome (GOLD analysis project Ga0326511, IMG submission 203701) | Bovine rumen microbial communities from UC Davis, California, United States - 0_2496_0518 | ecosystem: Host-associated > Mammals > Digestive system > Stomach > Rumen | place: USA...
GGGCCGCCACCAGCCCTCCTGCTCGTAGATGTTCGTGGCCGTGAGTTTTAAGACGCCGGACATGAAGCAGGCGACGGCCAGGATCAGAAACAAAACGAACGAGGTGCGCCTGGACCTCTTCGGCGGCTTATCCATGAAGATCTCCCCCTTTAAACTGCACAATGAACGACGCGGCCTCGATCACGACGCCGCGTCTTTTGTTTCTCCTATCGGCGGCATCCACTTCTTCAGCGCCAGGAGCACCATCGCCCTGGCGTCCTCGTCGGCCTCCCGGAAGGCGGCGATCAGACGCGCCTCCTCGTCGGTCAGATCCGGCGCGGTCTGCTCCGAGCGGCCCAGCAGGTAGTCCGCGGTGCAGCCGAAGATGTCGCACAGCTTGTGGATGGTCTCAACGTCAAGACTGCGATAGCCTGTCTCATAGTTGGAGATGGCAGTGGCCGTGCAATTTAGAATCACAGCGAGGTCGGACTGCTTCATTTTTTCTTTTTGACGAAGATCTTTGATCCTGTTCACCATGCTCACCGCCTTTAGAAAAAGTATACAACAATTCACCTGTTTTTTGTGCGTATCTCACGAATCGTGGATTTTACTTGCAATTTACCTTGACATTCCACGATTCGTGTTTTATTCTATGCTTGCTCCACGTTTCGTGGAGTTATCGACACCGCCCACAGAGTTTTCCACAGGGCGGGACAACTTAATCGTTCTGACAGAGAAAGAAAGGAGAACGACGATGAGGACTTTTCTGGAGGCGCTCGCGCTGGTCTGGCTGCTGGCGCGCGAGCAGGAGAACCCCGAGGACGGGGAGGAACGGGACGCGGCCCGGTATCTGGCGACGCTGGGCGACGGACGGAAGGAGGCGGCGGCATGAGAGCCTACAGCATCTACCAGGTCCGCCTCGAGCACCTGCGCGGCTACGGCTTCCGCAGCCTGGAGGCGATCCGCCGGGATCATCCACAGCGGCTCGGGCTGCCGCGTGAGGCGTGGGAGCTGGTGTACGTCTACGAGACCGAGAGCGAGCCGAGCCTGGACTGGCTGTTCTGCCTGTTCAACGACTTCGACGGCGAGATCCGCCCCGAGGACTTCACCGGGCGCAGCATGAGCGTCTCTGACATCATCGAAACGCCGGACGGGAAGCTCTGGTTCTGCGACAGCAAGGGCTGGCAGCAGGTGCAATGGGAGGAACGCGATGTCAATTGAACTGATGATTCACGGGCGCTGCGAAGGCTGCCCGGGACGCGACCTTGAGCTCATCGAGCCCGCAAACGGAGATCCTCCCGAGGTCCGCTGCCGGAACCTTGACCTGTGCCAGCACATCGAGCGGCACATTCTGGAACACCCGCCCCGCACCGACATGGACGCATGGAGGTATTTATGAATCGAAGGAAAGCCAAGAAACGCGTCAAACGGAAATGGAGGCTCCGCCGCTGGGCCGGGAATGCCGAGCCGCGCATGGTCGATATCGCCTGCACGACCGCCTATGTCGCGATCCGCGCCGCGGTCGACGAGGCGTTTGCCGAGGCGATCCTGTACGGAGAGCAATTTTCCAAGGTGCGGACGATCCCGGCCCCAGAGGGATTGGGTTTCAGATCCTGGTCCGCCCCACAATGACAGAATAAACGACGGAGGCGGGAAACGCCATGCAGGAGAAGTACAGAAATATTTATCAAGACGCCAGGCGGACTGCCGGGCTCACGCAGGAGCGATGGGCCGAGGCGCTGGGGCTGAGCGTGGAGGCGGTCCGTCAGTATGAGACGGACCGCTGCCTCCCCTCCGACGCCGTGGTGGCGCGGATGGCGGAGCTGGCCATGCTGCCGCCCCTCGGCTACTGGCACCTGCGGCACAAGAGCTCGCTCGCGGCGGCGGAGCTGCCGCCGGTCGAGCGGCTGCCGCTGGCCCAGGCCGTGGTGCAGCTGCTCGCGGCGATGCGCGCGTTCGAGGCGCAGCACCGGGAGGACGACCTGATCGGGATCGCGGCCGACGGCTGCGTGATCCCGGACGAGATAGACAAGTTCGATTCTATCGTGCGGGATCTGCACGGGATCGTGCAGGCCGCGCTGCAGATCGACTACGCCGAGAAAGGAGAACCGGAGTGAGAATGCCGAAGAAACTGGAAGGCCTCGCCCCGCGCCGGAAGGCCGCGGGCATGACGCAGGCGCAGCTGGCCGAGGCGATCGGCGTGGAGCGCGCGGCGCTTGGCATGTGGGAGATCGGGGCGAGCTGGCCCTCGGCCCGCATCCTGCCCGCCCTGGCCGACGTGCTGCTGTGCACGGTCGACGACCTCTACGAGGCGCCGGAGGCCGGGGAATGACCTGCCCGTGGTGCCGGAGCGACAACGTGATGTGCAGGGACAGCCGTCCGGCCGGGATCGGCCGGAGACGGCGCTACGCCTGCCAGGCGTGCCGCGGGCGCTTCTCCACCATCGAGATGCCCTACCAGCTCGAGCGCGAGATCCAGCGCCGGGCGAAAAACAGCGAGGAGAAACAGACATGAAAACGCTGGAAGAAATCGAAGGCTGCGGGCTGAACATGCTGCAGCCGGCTGACATCGCGGACTTCATCGGCTGCGATCCGCAGTCGATCCGAGTGCAGGCGCGGGCCGACGCTTCGGCCCTGGGCTTCCCCGTGATCCGCATCGGATCGCGGACGCTGATCCCCCGGGAGGGCTTCGTCCGGTTCTGCCGGGCGATGCATCTCGAGGAGACGGCGCGATGGAGGTGACGGGCATGGGCGTGATCCGCGTCGAGCATAACGAGAATTACACCGTCATGTCGAACGAGCACCTGCGGGATCCACGGCTCAGCCTGCGGGCCATGGGGCTCATGAGCCGGATGCTATCCGACTCCGACAACTACCGGCACAGCATCGCGGGGCTCGCGGCCGTCTGCAAGGAGGGCCGCGACGCCGTCCGCAAGGCGCTGCAGGAGCTGGAGGAGGCCGGGTATCTCGTCCGGGAACAGACGCGCCAGGGCGGGAGCTTTTCCGCCTGCGACTATACCCTTTACGAGCACAGCCGAAATCCTGTCGACGGTTCACCGTTGACTGAAAATCCGTCGACGGTAAACCCGACGACGGTTTTCCCGACGACGGAGAATCCGACACAAAGAAATACCAAGAGTAAAGAAGTACCAAAAGAAGAACCCCCCAAAGCCCCCCAAGGGGGGCGGCGCAGGGAGCCGAAGGAGGCGCCGGACTGGAAACCGGAACGCTTCGCGAAGTTCTGGCAGCTATATCCGCGAGGAGAGGCCAAACAGGCAGCGATCAGAGCGTGGGACGCGCTGAAGGCAGACGATGATCTGCTGATCGTCATGGGCCGGGCCTTAGTCTCGCAAATGGCAAGCCGGGAATGGAGCGAAGGCGTCGGGATCCCCTACGCGGCGACCTGGCTCAACCAGCGCCGCTGGACCGACCAGACGAAGGCCGCTCCCCTGCCCCAGGCCGCGAACGAAGGGAGGACGGACATCGGATGGATCTGAGCGAACGAGCGCCGCGCAGCTATGACGCGCAGGTGGCCGTGGTCGGATCGCTGCTGATCTCCCCGGAGTGCGCGGGGCTGGTGTTCGGGCAGCTGCAGGAGACCGACTTCGGCGATCCCACCATGCGGACGCTTTTCGGGGCGCTGCGGGCGCTCTGGCTCGCGCAGACGCCGATCGATCCCGTGGCGCTGATCCACCGGGTCGGCGAGGCCTACACGCAGACGCTGGCCGAGGTCATGGCCGCCGTGCCGACCGCCGCCAACGTGGAGGAGTACGCGAAAATCGTGCGGGCGGAGGCCCAGCTCGGGCGGATGCGGCAGCTGTCGCTGCAGATCCTCGACGCGAGGAGCGCCGACGAGGCGGCCGAGATGCTGCGGCAGGCCGAGGGCCTGCTGGCCGAGCGGCAGAGCACGGCGATCCGGTCCTACGGCGAGATGGCGCAGGACTTCCTCGACCGCATGAACGACAAGCGCCCGGCGGACTACCTGGACTTCGGCTTCCCGCAGCTCAACGAGAAGGTCGCAATCTCGCAGGGCCGGTTTGTGGTCCTCGCGGCCGAGAGCAGCGTCGGCAAGACAGCGCTCGCGCTGCAGCTCGCGCTCGGCATCGCCCGGGGCGGGAAAAAGGTCGGCTTCTTCTCCCTGGAGACGAGCGCGGCCGACGCGATGGACCGCATCGTGGCGCAGACGACGGACGTGCCGCTGCCGGCGATCAAGCACCGCCGGATCGGCGAGGACTATGCCAAGGCCTGCTGGGACGCGCTGGAGAAGAGCTACGAGCTGCCGTTTGAGCTGATCGAGGCGGCAGGCAGCAGCGTGGAGGACGTGCGTGCCGTGACGCTGGCCCGGCGCTACCGGGTGATCTTCATCGACTACGTGCAGCTGCTGTCGGCCCCGGGCGACAACCCGGCACAGCAGGTGCGCACGATCTCGATGGAGCTGCACCGCATGAGCCAGCAGCTCGGCGTCACGGTGATCGGGCTCAGCCAGGTCACGCCGCCGCCGAAGGACGCGAAGGGCCGCCGGCCGGAGCTCAGCAAGGAGAACCTGCGCGAGAGCCACCAGCTGATCCACGACGCCGAGGCGATCCTGATCATGGACCTGTCGGATCTGAACGACTACCAGTCGAACCGGATCCTCAAGGTCGACAAGAACAAGGACGGCCCCTGCTGCCGGATGCTGCTGCGCTTCGACGCGAAGCACATGCGATTTTCCTACCAGCCGCCCGTCGAGGACAGCGAGACGCAGGCCTCCCGCGAGCGGATCGAGGCCATGGACCGCAACCGCGAGGCCCGGAACGCGAAAGCCGCCCGGGAGCGCCGGGCGCGGGAGGACCAGGAGAGCGCGTTCCGGGAGCTGGAAGGCGGGAAAGGAGATGACCTGCCATTCTGAACGGAGAGCCTGAGATCGGCGACAAGATCCGGTTCATCCCCTGCGCGAATACCGACCACAGCGCTTCGTTCGGCGAGGTGCTGCTGACGGAGGTCACCGGGACGATCGTGCAGATCCACGAGGAGCACCGCTGGTTCCGCTGCGTGTACGAGCGCGGCGGCCTGCTGGGCTTTGAGTGCTTCAAATACTGAGACAGAGGTGAAACAAGTGAAAGAGCCCATCCGCATCGATGACTGCGTCATCGACCGCAGCGAGATCGCGGCGATCCTCCGGCAGGAGGGCCGCGTGATCGTGTTTCTCAAATCCGGCAAGACGATCAACATGCCGGACACGCTGACCAGCGAGGAGCTGGACGAGATCGCCGGCATGGCGACGGAATAAACCCCAAAACCCAAACACAGACAGAAAGAGGGATTGAATTGAAAACCATCGCAATCTGCAACCTGAAGGGCGGCGTCGCCAAAACCACGACGGCCGTCAACCTCGCGGCGATCCTCGCCGCCGACTTCAAAAAGCACGTCCTGGTCGTGGACGCGGACAGCCAGGGCAACGCCACGTCGTTCCTCGGCGGGGACCGGGATCTGACCGGCATGGCCTCCCTGCTCCGCGGGGAGATCTGCGGCGGGACTCCGCTGGAGCTGCAGCGGACGAACGTCGAGGGCGTGCGGCTGGTCTCCGGCTCGGCCGAGCTGATGGATCTCGACCTCACGAAGGCCGGGGACGGCAGCGCCGACGTGCAGTGCCTGCGGAAGCTGCGCAGGATGCTCGAAGAAAGCTACGAGACGGAGCCGGAGGAGCTCGCCCCGATTCTCTACGGCGAGAAGGCCGACTTCATGCTGATCGACTGCCCGCCGGCGTTCAACGCGGCCTCGGCCGCGGCTCTGATCGCGGCGGACGAGGTCCTGATCCCCGTGAAATTGGACGCCTTCGCGCTCGAGGGCATGGCGAACCTGCTGCAGCAGATCGCCAACATGCGGAAGATCAACCCGCGGCTGCAGGTGCTGGGCCTGCTGCCGGTCATGTGGTACCGATCGGAGACGATCCTCAAGGCCGAGCGCGCCCTGCGCGGCGCGGGGCTGCGGGTCCTGCCGCGGATCCGGCGCTCGGACCGCGTGGACGACATGACCTACGCGCAGGCGCCGCTGATCGTCTGCTCCCCGCGCTCGGGTCCCTGCCGGGACTACCGCAATCTCGCCACCTGGCTGCTGGCGCGCGACCGGCGCGACCGGAATTTCCCGGACAGCGACGCGTGCGACGCGGAGCCGCTGCGGGGCCACAGCATGGTCCCGGTCGCACGGCGGCCGGGGCGGCCCGTGAAAGGAGGCGTGCAGCATGGCTAAAAGCAAAGGATTCGACCTCGCCGCGGTGCTCGGCGGCGTATCCGATTTGAACACCGAGGAGCAGATCGTCCGGCTGCCGATCGATCTGATTGATCCGGATCCGGATAACTTCTACTCGCTGGAAGGCCTGGACGAGCTCGCCGGGAACATCGAGCTCATGGGCCTGCTGGATCCCATCCGGGTCCGTCCGAACGGCGAGCGCTACACCGTCGTCTCCGGGCACCGGAGGCGGGCGGCGATCCTCCTGATCCGCGACGGCGGGAGCCGGCAGTTCGAGAACGGCGTGCCCTGCATTGTGGAGTACGGCGAGGCCAGCGAGGCCATGCGCAAGCTCCGGCTGATCTATGCCAACGCCAACACGCGCCAGCTCACGAGCGCGGAGCAAAGCCGCCAGGCCGAGGAGGTCACGCGGCTGCTCTACGAGCTCCAGGCCCAGGGCGTGGAGTTCCCGGGCCGGATGCGCGACCACGTGGCGCAGGCCTGCGGCGTGGCGAAGAGTAAGATCGCCCGGCTGCACGCGATCCGGGAGAACCTGGCCGCTCCCCTGCTGGCCTACTACGACGAGGGCCTGATGGTGGAGGACGTGGCCTATCAGCTCAGCCGCTTCCCGGAGGAGATCCAGCTCGCGCTCAGCGACAAGTTCGCCGACGGAAAGAAGCGGAAGATGCCGATCGGCTCGACGGTCGACGCTGTGTGGCGGAACCTGGACGAGCTTCAGAAGCCCATGAGCTGCCGCGCCCACGCCGGCGGCCCTGACTGCCACGCCGTGACGGACAAGATCGTGAGCTCCCTGTGCCGGCCCTACTCCTGGCAGATCTGCGATGCGGGCAAGTGCTGCCTCGACTGCTGGCACGCGAAGGAGGGCTGCAGCGGCGCCTGCCGCGAGGCCCGGGACCGCGCGAAGCTGGACAAGGCCGTGGAGGAAGAGAAGAAAAAACAGCGGGAGACGGAGGCGGAGATCGCGCAGCGCGTGCTCAAGAATCGGATCCACGAGCGCGCCAAGGCGCTGCTGCCCTACGCCGAGAAGGCGGGCCTGGACGACAAGGCGCGGATCTCCGGCGACTACCGCAGCGCGACCGTCGGGCAGCTGCGGCAATGGGCCGCGGGCGATTTCGGCGAGGCCCACTTCTACGGCGACGAGTGCGTGCGGCCCGGACAGTCGAAGGACGCGATCGACATGGCGAAGAAACTCGGATGCAGCCTGGAGCTCGCGCTGGGCGTGCGTGAGTGGACAGCCGCGCCGAAGGCCGCGGACACCGCGCCCGCGTGGCGCGACGGGACGCCGGAGCGGACCGGCTGGTACGCGGTGCGGCTGCTGTTTCTCGGGAAGCCGCTGTTCGCGCCCCGGGTGTTCTGGTGGAACGGCGAGGCCTGGGTGCAGAAGGACGAGGACGGGAAGGAGCGGACGATCGACCGGGCCTGCGAGATCATCTGCTGGCATGCGCTGCCAGAGGAGGGCGAGACATGATCGACTACACGCTGCGGGAATGCCCCTTTTGCGGAAACCCCGCCGAGGTCGTGGAGGGCAAACCATACGAATGGAATCCCCGTGGCCGTGTGCTGGTTATCCGCTGCAGCAACGAGTGGTGCAGGATGCACAACGTCGACGCTTTCAGCTTCACAGCAGATCTTACGTCGCCGCGTCTGATGGCGCTGGAGGACTGGAACAGGAGAAAACGTAAGAACCGGTTAACGTGGGAGGGTCGGCATGAAGATTGACATCATGTGCAGTTGCTGCGGGAACCATGAGACGGTTTCCAACAGGACGGTCTCCAACTCCATCGACCTGATCAAGCGAGGCTGGGGCAGCTGCGGATCCGCGCTGTACTGCCCGGAATGCACCCGGACATGGAAAGAGCGCAACGGCGACCGTCCGATGGCAGACGAGAGAAACACGTTTTTCGTGATTCTGAACCTGTTCATGGACGCACTGAGGGAGGCGGACACATGAATTCTGAATACTACCGCATTCTTTTCCATGACATTGTCCTGGCCGATCACATGACGCTCGGCACGGCTCTGATCCTCCTGGAGGCGCTGTTCCAGAAGTTCTACAATGAGCCGAGCGGTCAGTACATCATCGAGAAGATCCCGGAGGAGGGCGAGACGTGAGCACGAAGAACCGGATGCTGCTCCTCGCGGAGCAGATCGCCCGGAAGCTCGTGGCCGAGCAGACGCAGGCCCGGATCATGCTCGGCTTTGACGCCGCATTGATCGCGGCGCACGAGGCCCTCGGCATGGGGCCGGGGCGGGCTGCGGCGTTCAGCCAGGCATATCACGAGGCCATGGAGGAACTCGCCGGGCTCTACGTCGACGACTGCGACGAGAACGGCGACCGCCACCTTGACTACGCCAAGGGCACGCGCGACGCGCTGATCCGGAAGATCGTCGGGGACGAGAACTTCGTCCCCTTCGACCGGGCCTACGGCGCGGCGTACATGGACGAGCTGCGGCGCATCCGCGTGCGGCAGCGGGAAACGGAGGCCACGCATGGAGATGACTGAGCTGCAGATCGCGTCCGAGTACCGGACCGGCAAGGACAAGAGCAAGACCATAAAGGTCCTGGCCGAGCTGAACCTAATTACGCAGCGGCAGATCGCGGAGATCCTCCAGGCGCAGGGCGAGGAGCTGCCGAAGCACTGGAAAGAGAAACTCGCCGTGCCGCCCAAACGCCCGCCGCGCGGAAAGCCCGCCACGCAGCGGGAGATCCGCGACGCCGTCCTCGTGGCGGCGATGGGCCACCGCGCGGAGTCGTTCCAACAGGAGCCGGCAGCGCTGCTGCCGGTTCCGGCTCCCGCGGCTTTAAGCCTGGACGAGATCCGGCAAGCCGCGCTGGAGCTGATCCTCCACAACTCGCCCGGCGATCCGGCCCGGTTCCACGGCTACGCACTCGGCATCGCGGCGCTGGTCGACGCGCTGCAGGAGAAACTGGAGGGCAGGCCATGACGGCGCTTCTGATTCTCGCGGTCCTCACCGCGCTTGCCTTCCTTATCCATTCCAAGATCGGAGGCTGATCGCATGGTAAAAATCTACATCGCCGGGAAGATCTCCGGAGATCCCGGCTACAAGCAGAAATTCGCGGCCGCTTCGCTCTCGCTGCGCGAGCGCTGGCCCGAGGCCGTGCTGATCAATCCCGCCGTGCTGCCGGACGGCATGACGCCGGGCGACTACATGGCGGTCTGCATCCCCATGCTGCTGCGGGCCGGGACCGTTGTGTTCCTGCCCGACTGGCAGCGGTCCAACGGCGCGAAGATCGAGAGGGCCATCGCCGCGTACTGCGGCAAGACCATCATCGACTATGAGGATCTGCGCGATGCGAGAGGATGAGCTGCAGCTGAAACGCCTGGCCGAGGGCAGCTGCCGGTTCAACGACGGCATCCGCTGCGAGGACGCCTGGCGAAAGAAGTGCTCCGGCTGCGGCTGGAACCCGCGGGTCCAGTTTCAGCGGGCGCGGAAGAGGAGAGAGAACGATGGAAAGAATCCAGTTTAAGCGGGGCGGCATCCGCGACGGCGAGGCCGTGTTCGACTTCTACGTCGACGGCGAGCTGCAGGCGACCGGGCTCACGATCGACCAGGCCGTGCAGGCGATCTCCGACCGGAGCCCGCGTCCGGTCCGGACGCCGGAGGACCGGATGCGCATGGAAACGAGGGACGAGACGTGACGCTGCTCCTGACGCTGGTGCTCACGATCGGCGCGTCGGCGCTCGGCTATTTCGTCGGGTATGCCCACGGGAAGAACGACGGGATCGAGGCCTGGGCGCAGCAGGTCCCCAATTGCATCAACCAGATCGTCGACCTCGTCAACAAACTGCTGCCGGAGCCGGAGGAGACGGAGAAATGAGACGATACTGCCGTACCTTCTTCTGTGACCACGTCGGCGACCGGATCTGCTGCGTGAGCTGCCGCTGGCGGAAGGACTGCACGAGTCCCTGCCTCAATCATCCCGTGCGCTGCGGGCTCGAGGACACCGAGCGCAGCGCGGCGGAACAGCCGGACGGGAGCGTCCGGGATCCACTATAATATTCAAACGTGCTCTGCGCCCTCGAGGCCCGAAGCCCCGGAGGACGTATGAAAACCAGAAAGATCATCTCAGCAGGGCCGCTGGTGCTCGAGGCCATCTACCCGCGCGGATCCGCCCAGGATTCGCCGCGGGTCCGGGCCGGGAAGCGGCGGCTCTCCAGCGAGGCCCAGCAGCGGCTCAACGCGAAGCACAGTTTCCAGAAGCTCGAGCTGCTGCTGGCCGCCAATTTCGTCCCGGGCGACTGGGTCGTCACGCTCACCTACGACGAGGAGCACCTGCCGCGCTCCCGGCAGCAGGCCGTCGCCCGGCTCAAGGAGTTCCGGCGGCAGCTGTCCCAGCGGCGCAAGACGCGCGGGCTGCAGCTCGTCATGGTCTGGAACGCCGAGAACGTGTTCGACCAGGGCCGCTGGCACCACCACTGCGTGATCAACGCCTGCGGCGAAGACTTCGCCCTGCTGCGGGAGCTCTGGCCGTGGGGATCGAACGTCGAGATCCAGACGCTGCGGATCGACCGCGACCACAGCTACGAGGCGATCGCGCGCTACCTCTGCAAGGAGCAGCGGGAGCGGCCGGGCCTGCGGAGCTGGAGCTACACCAGGAGCTGCCGGCAGCCCGAGGTCGAGACCATGGCCGTGCCCGACGACACACCGCTGCAGCCGCCCAAAGGCGCCACGATCTACGAGGACCAGCGCCGGCAGAACGAGTTCGGATCCTGGCGCGTGGTCAAGTATCTCGCCCCGAACTGGCGGCGGGAGATCCGGCGGCCGCCGCGGCGACGGAAGCGCTGACGCTTTTTTAATTTTTTTAAGGCTCGGTAACAATATTATTTTTGGGAAATGTGGGTGATTTCATTGACCTTCCCGGAAGTTTCTGGTACAATCTTGGTGAAGAAAGGCGGATTCCTGCAGTGTCCGTACTGCGGGAACCGCAAGCTCCTCCGCGTCGCGCCGACCACCGAGGCGCACGCGCTGCCCGTCTGGTGCCGAAAGTGCCAGCGGGAGATCACCGTCGACATACAGCGAGGCCAGTGCCAGTTGAGCCGGAGCCCGGAACAGATCGAGCAGATCTGATCCTGGGCTCCGGCTTTTTACTTTATGTTCGACTACCGATCGCCGCGCTGGGTGCGGCTCCGAGAGCGCGTGCTGCGCGAGTCCGGCTACCAGTGCCAATGGTCGAAGCGCTTCGGCCGGCGCGTCCAGGCCCAGCATGTGCATCATATCTGGCCCGCGGAGGACTATCCCGAGTACGCCTGGTGCCGATGGAATCTGATCGCGCTCAGCCACGAGGCGCACAACGCCATGCACGACCGCACGACGGGCAAATTGACCGCGGCGGGCGAGTCGCTGCGGCGACGGACCATCCCCCCCGGGTCCGGCCCGGCCGGGAAGTGATTTTTCTGAC
>Ga0326511_10004127_pt1 | contig 11626 bp, 7 predicted proteins | sample 0_2496_0518_D_FD_203701 | JGI IMG/M metagenome (GOLD analysis project Ga0326511, IMG submission 203701) | Bovine rumen microbial communities from UC Davis, California, United States - 0_2496_0518 | ecosystem: Host-associated > Mammals > Digestive system > Stomach > Rumen | place: USA: California...
AGGATGTCGCTACCGTCTCGGCCGACGGTCTCGTGACAGCCGTCAACCTGGGTACTGCCACCATTACGGTCTATCCCAAGGATTACACCGGAAGTAACGGCAACTATGTGGTCATCACCGTCGTCGACCTGAGCCTCGCGCTCGTCAAAGACGATATCGACCAGTCGGAGGCTGAGTAATCGGAACTCCGTTCCCCAATAACAAACGAGCCGTCTCCGTATCAGCGGAGGCGGCTTTTATCGTTGGGCGACAGACCCTCCAAAAGATTTCCAGGCCGCTATCGCTCATCGATGGATAAGGCCTCACCCCGGCCCCTCCCTGAAGGGAAGGGAGATAAGCCTACCCCCAACCCCTCCCTGAAGGGAAGGGAGGTGCGTAAAATTTGCTTGTTGCAGGGAGGCCCAGGCGGCACGGAACGCCCCGAAGGGGCAATGAGATGTCAGCCCGGGGCAGCGCCCCGGGGTATGATACGGACGGGTGGTTCGCCCTGTAAGGGCAAAAGAATTTGACGGGGAGCATGAAGGCTTTTGCCCTTACTGGGCGACGGTCTCATATACGACCGCTACCCGGGGTGTTACCCCGGGCTGGTATCTCACCGGGCCTTCAGCCCGCCTTCAGCGACACAGGAACGGTAATTTTAATCTGAAATACGTCGTGCGCGAACTGGTAGAATGGACATAATATTAACCAGAATAGCCAAGTGCGCGATCTATACGATAGGTTACTTGTATGCCGTATCGCCCGATGGCACACAGCAGTACCTCTGCGACACACTGGAGCCCACGTGGCGCGACTACGCCCGCGGCGAGAAGAAGACCCCGCGCCGTCCGTGAGGATAGCGCGGGGTGATTTATTATCCGTAAGCATTGCATTATCACTTATTGCGGAAGAAGGGGCGGATGCAGTTCAGGAATGGGGAGAGCTGGCGGGTGCGGGCCATGGTACTGGTGCCACGCGCGGTTTGGCCTTCCCATACCCAACGTTTTCCGTACATGATGATGAGGCGGCGTTTGGCGCGTGAGAGGGCGACGTAGAGTTTGCGGGCATCTTCGAGTTTCTGGCTGTCGCTGACGCTGGCAAAGAAGGGGTATTTCCCGTCGACGACATCCCAAACGATGACGGTATCGAATTCGAGACCTTTGGCTTTGTGGACTGTGAGCACATAGACGCGGTCGTCGATGATGTCGCTCTCGCAGAGGTCAGCCTCGGTGAAGGTGCGTATATCGTTCATCCAACGGTCCATCTGCTGGGAGAGATGCGAGAACTCAGGCGACTGGGCGACAGTGTGGTCAATGAACCGGAGGATGTATTCGATGTGGGGTATGGGATGGATGACTTCCTGCTCGAGCATCGTGTTATAGACAGACTGAAATTCGCAGGCCAGGGCGGTGGTTCCGTCATCAGCATTGACCTGATCAAAGGCATCCCGGGTATGCTGGCGAATGGGAGCATACATCCGGAAAAAGGGCCCGATTACAGAGAGGGTCCCGGGATCGGACAGGAACTGCTGCTGTTTGTCCAGAAAATCCTCCGCCCGCCGGCGGCACCAGCTGACCAGCGAGAAGGTGGCCACAATATCGTCGTTGGCGAGATGGGAGTTCGTGCCTTCCAGCTTCAGACGCTCAAGCAATACCTTCAGTTTATACACTTTGAGACGGGGCTCAAGGATGCGGATGAGACGCAGCGAATCCCACACCTTGGAGAGCGGGAGACGTGCGTGAAAATCCAACGTTGGCAACTCCTGCCGGAGCCGTTCGAAATTGTGGCGGAGAATCTCATAGTCGTAGTTCACATTGTGGCCCAATAGGGGCATATCGCCTATCCATTCGAAGAATCTGCGTATACCTTCCGGCCGGGACAGTTTATCGCGGGAGGCGTACTCTTCCACCAGCGGATTGGGAATATCGCCCAGCATGGGAGGAATTTGCCGGTCGGTCTGAAGAATAAGATTGAGTTCGTCCACAATCCTGCCGTCCCTGATTTTGATGGCAGCTATCTGTACAATGTCATCCTGCCAAACGTCGAGTCCGGTGGTTTCCGTATCGAAAATCACGAGGCCGCCGGCGGCATCATACATGTGGACGAAATCCTGCAGATAGGATGACCCGGGGCGTTCGATCAAATCAGCAGGGGATAGCGCCAGATCCTGCATGCGTCGCACAAAGGCACGGGCGTCGGTAAAGGATCTGACAGCGCCGGCAGCAAAGAACAGACGTGCCCAGTCTATTTGGGATGTCTCGCGCAAGGTGACGATAAAATGGGCCAGCAGGGTTTTGAAATCGTCGCCCTTGAACACATCCTGACCTGAAATCTTGAAGTGCGGAATCTCCGACTCAGAGAGTTTGCGGGAAATCTCGTCGGCTTCGTTGTTGGTGCCCACGACGACAGCCAGTGATTCAGAAGGGTCCTTTGCAAGGTAGTAGTTAATGGCTGCGGGGAGCTGTTCTAGTTCCGCTTTCTTGTCTTTGGCCTCCGGGATGGGATTTCCCAAGGTGGTGTTCTGCGAATAGAAATCATACTCGCGGAGCACCAGGTCATTGGGTTGGGGAGGGATGTTGTCGTCCGCCTCGGGGAGAAACTCCGGCTTGATGCAGAGTTGGGAGGAGGCGAAGGTATTGCAGACATCGAGCAGATACTTCGGACTCCGGTGATTCTTGCGGAGGCGTATCACCTGCGAGCCGCAACGCTCCATGAGCATATTGAGACTGTCCAGCTTCGCACCCATGAAAGAGAAGATGGCCTGCTGTTCATCACCGAGATAAACAACGGTTGCCCCGGGGGCTGTTATCCGGTCGATGATGGCAAGCTGGAGGGCATTCAGATCCTGAACCTCGTCAATCTGAATCCAGGGGTAGGCAGCATATTTATATTTCTGCCGGGCATCGGGTTCGGAGAGCGCGTCATAGGCCAACACGAGGATGTCGTCGAAATCGACCATGCGGTTTGCCGCTTTGTGGGCTCCGTAGAGCATGGCATCGACCAGGGCGACAGAGAACAGACAGTAGCAGGGCGTATGGTATTCGAAGGGACTCGTTTCAATCCATTTGAAGATTCCTGCTTTGGCATCCTGCCAACTGTCGGCTCCGACTTTGAGCAGTATATCCTGGAGACATTGTGCCAGCCGAGCAGGCCTGTAGCGGATACCGAACATCTCGAAATATTTGCGGAAAACATCGCCCATGTCATGAAAAAGGATGTCGGCAGAATGTCCGTGGAGCACCTGTTGTATGTAGTGCTGGATCCGGTTTATCTGGATATAGATGGAACTTTGAATCTCCAGCGGATTGGGGTCATTGCGCGTGAGCTTATAGACGGAGGCATCCTTTTTGGCACCGAAACTATCGAGGATGTCCTGAATATCGTTGTCGTCAAGGATGGAAGAGTCGGGATGGATGACGGCGTTGTCCTCGTCGAGCAGAAAACGCGAACAGAACCGATGGATGTTGCCGACGAAGAGGGAATCAATGGAATCAGTCCCTGCAGGCAGGGCCGCGGCTTTCAGCCGGATGCGGTCGCGCATGCCGCGAGAAGCGCGGTTGGTGAAGGTCAGACAGAGCATCCGGTCGTAGGGCACGCCATTGCTGTGGGCATGGAAGATACGTTCGGCCAGGGTTTGGGTTTTTCCGCAGCCTGGAGGGGCGAGCACCAGGAAGTGCCCGCCCTCGGCTGTAATGACCTGTTGCTGTTCAGGATCGTACTTCATCATTATTCACCCTCGGCGAAGGGATCGGTTTTGAACCAGACTTTCATCTGGGCGGGGCCGCGATGGTTCCATACATAATAGGGGATGAGGGTGAGGTCGCAGGGAGCGACGGCGAAGGTTCCGTCCTTGCGCTGGGTATAGGTCTGGGCCTTGACGCTGAGGGCGGTGTAGGAATAATCTGTTCCCTTGACACTGATGCTGCCGGGAGCAGCGACGGGCTGCTGGGGTGCGACGGTGAGGTGGAAGAGGTCAGTTGGGGCCTGACCCTGACCGTCGCCGGCGACGGGTGTTTCGGCACAATAGACGAGGGGACCGCGCTCGAAGGCGATGCTGCCGCGGTCGTCCTTGACGCGACGGTCGGCTACGACCATGCGGGGCTCCATGTCGAAATGGACGCTGACGACATCACCCTTCTTCCAGCGACGCGTGAGGGTCATGTAGCCGTCGGCGGTGAGCAGCCCGGGGTCTTGCGTCTCGCCGTTGACGCTGACGCTCCAGCGGAGCTGTGCGTTGTCGGCATAGGTGTAGAGGTCGGAGGGCACGACGCGGTTGCGAACCCATCCGGGGATGCGGACCTTGAGGTCGAAGCTGCCGGCACTGTTGCGGTCGATGACGATGCGGATGTCGCCGTCCCAGGGATAGGCGGTCTCCTGGCGGAGGCGCACACTCTTGCCGCCGATGCTGAAACCGGCACTGTTGTTCATGAACAGGTTGACGTAGAGACTGCGGTCACGCTGGGCATAGACATAGCCGGGCACGGAGGGGATGAAGCGCGAGAGGTTGGAGGGACAGCACGCACATCCGAACCACGGCTGGCGCGTGAGGGTGTTGTCGGAGTTGAAGCGATAGACGGCATCGGAGGCCAGGGGGTTGGGATAGAAGAAGGCTCCTCCGTCGAGACTCATGCCGTCGATGACGGCGTTGTAGAGGGTGCGTTCGAGACAGTCGATATATTTGGCATCGCCCTCGAAGAGGAACATGCGCTGGAAGAGATAGACCATGGAGATGGCGGCACAGGTCTCGTTGTAGGCAGTGAGGTTGGGCAGTTCGTCGTTGTTGCCGAAGGACTCGCCGGCATGGCGTGCGCCCACACCTCCGGTGAGGTAGTATTTGTGGGAGATGATGTTGTCCCAGATGCGGTGGATGGCATCGACGTAGGCCTGTTCGCCGGTGAGGGCAGCCACATCGGCCATGCCGGCATACATGTAGCCGGCGCGTACGGCGTGGCCGACAGCCTCGTCCTGTTCGACGACAGGCTTATGGCTCTGGCTGTAGACGTCGTGGCGTGCGGTCTTGCCGCGGTCGTCGAGGAGGTACTTGGCGAAGTCGAGATACTCCTTCCGGCCGGTGAGGACGTAGAGGCGGGCGAGCGCCATCTCGGCAATCTGGTGTCCGGGCACGACATGGGCCTGACCCTCGCCGCGTCCGACCTCGCGGATGCAGCACTGGGCATAGCGTTCGGCAATGTCGAGGAACTTGCGGCTTCCAGTGGCCTGGAAATGGGCGCATGCGGCATCGACCATGTGTCCGAGGTTATAGAGCTCGTGGCTGAGCACTTCCTCCTTCTCCCAGCGTTTCCTGCCGGCCCAGGAGTGGGGCCTGGCGGGATTGATGGTACGTGCGGTGTAGAGGTATCCGTCAGGCTCCTGGGCCGCAGCGACAATATCGAGGACGGAGTCGATGTAGGCGGTGAGCTTGCGGTCGGGATAGGTCTGCAGGACGTAGGATGCTCCCTCGATGGTCTTATAGACGTCGGTGTCGTCGAACGAGAAGCCCATGAAGGAGCTGACGTCGTAGTCGGGGGAGGGATGGGCAGCCATGACGAAGTTGGCATAACGTCCCTCGCTCTCACACTTGGAGAAGGCGAGGGGGATGGTGACTTGCCGTGCGGCATGGATGCGCTGTCCCCAGAATCCTTCGCCTACCTTGACGGAGGTGAAGGGCACGGGGCTGTAGGGATAGCCGCTGACGGCGTTCTGGGCTGTGCCCGGGAGGGCAGCAGCGGTTAGGAGAGAGAGGAGGATGAATTTTTTCATTTTTTTTTTGGGGGGGGGAAGCAATTATAGGGTTGATGGGTTTAATGGGCTTAATGGGGTTGATGAAATCTCAGAAGGGAACGCCGTTATAGTATTCGAGGATTTTCATTCGGATGAGGAATTCGTACCTGGCCTGCAGGGCATCCTGCCGGGCCTTGAGCATCTGGGTCTGGGCGTTCTGGAGCTCGAGCTGGGTGCCCCGTCCGGCAGAATAGCTGTCGAAGGCATAGCGGTAGGAGATGGTGGCGGCGGATGCGGCCTTCTGGGCGGAGGTGAGGTTGAAGCGCGCATTGACGGCATTGCAGTAGGCCTGTTCTATCTCCTTGCGGAGGTTCTGGCGGGCGAGAAGGAGGCTCTGCTGGCCGGCGGCCACGTTGAGCCGCGACTGGCGGATGCTGTTGCGGGTCTGGAACCTGTTGAAGATGGGGATGGAAAGGTTGAGACCGACGTATTCGCTGCCGTTGAGGTCGAGCTGCTTGCCGAAGGAAGCATTCTCCTGGTCGAAGATATGATAGTAGGAATTGCTGTAGGAGGCCGAGAGGGAAAGGGATGGCCAGTTGTAGGACCGGGCTACCTTGAGGTTGCGACGGGAAACCTCGAGACTGTAGCGGGCAGCAGTGACGGAGGGATGGACAGCCTCGGCCTGGGCAAAGACCGCCGACGGCATGGGGATGTCGGCAACGAGGGATGAGGTGTCGGGCTCGGCGATGCTGAAGACGGTGTCGGTGAGGTTGAGGAGCTGGCGGAGGTCGAGGAGTGCGAGTCGCGCATTGCCCTCGGCCTGGGTGAGGGAGTGTTCGGAGAGTGCGAGCTTGGCCTCGGCCTGCGCTTTTTCGGACTCGGGCTTTCTGCCGGCCTCGACCTGGGCAGCCGCGATGCGGAGCTCCTCACGGTTGAGTTCGACCTGCTGCTGAGCGATACGTGCGGTACCGTCGTAGTAGAGGGTCTGGAGATAGGCTGTAGCGACCTGGACGGAGATGTCCTGGCGAGCCTTCTCGAGACTGGCGGACGCGGCTTTGAGGTTGAATTCGCCGGCTCTGACCTGGTTGGGGATGCGGAACCCGGTGAAGACGGGCATGGAGGCCGAAATGGAGAAGGAGGTATTGGCCGAGGTGCGGTCGACGGTGGAGCCGTCGCGAGCGGTGCTGCGTCCGAAACCGAATCCCTGTCCGAGGCTGGCATTGAGGTCGGGCAGTCGCTGGTAGCGGGAGGTCTCCAGCTGGATTTCGGTATTCTGAACGTCAATCTGCTGTTGCTGCAGGCGGATGTTATGGGCCAGGGCATAGTCGATGCACTGACGCAGGGACCACACGGACTGGGCCTGGAGGGATCCGCAGGCAGCTGCGAACAGGAGAAGGAGGGTGACAGGGAATTTATTAACCATAGACGGTGGATGGGGTTGATGGGCTTAATGGGCTTAATGGGTCTGATGGCCTTTGGGATTAATTATCGGGGCGTTGCTCATTGCCACGGAGACGGTCGGCGGGACTGATGCCGTCGGTGACCTGAACGTAGATGCCGTCGCTGAGGCCGATAGTTATGGGCTGACGGGAGAATGTCTGAGGCCTGTCGTCGGGGTCGGAGGTGAGTTTATATACGAAGGCGGAGTCGGCCATGAACTCGACAGCGCTCTCGGGGATGGAAAGTACACTGTCGCGGCTGTCGAGGATAATCTCGGCGTTGGCACTATATCCGGCACGGATGAGGAGAGTGTCGGGGATGGTTGCGGCGGCTTTGATCTCGAAGAGAACGGCTCCGTTGGATTCCGAGCCCTTGGGGGAGATGTACTCGAGACGGGCGGGGAGGACGATGTTCTGGAGGGCGCCGATGGTGAGATTGATGCCCATGCCAGAGCGGAGACGTCCGACCTCGGTCTCGTCGATGTTGCCGCGGAAGATGATGTCGCTCATATCAGCCACGGTGGCCACGGTGGTACCATCGGAGAAGGAGCTGGTGGAAATGACAGCGGTACCAATCTTGACGGGGACATCGAGTACGGTTCCGTTGACGGTTGAGGTTACGAGGGTGGTGTTGACCTTGCCGGAACGTTTGGAGATACCGCTGACGGCGATGTCGAGCTGGTCCTGGGCAGCCTGCGCCTGTTCGCGCACCTTCAGGAGGTTGTTGAGGGACTTCTCATATTCCTCGCGGGAAACGACCTTGCGGCTGTAGAGGTTCTCGATGCGGGCATGCTCGCGTTCGGTTTCCTCGAGGGTGAGCTGAGCCGTTCGCACCTGCGACTGGTGGTTGTTGAGGGACGCCATCTCGGGGATGACCTTGATGCGAGCGATGGGTTCGCCGGCGAGAATGCGGTCTCCCGGGTGGACGTAGATTTCGGAGATGATGCCCTGGATCTGGGGTTTGACGTTGACCTCGTCGCGGGGTTCGACTTTGCCGGTGGCCACAGTCTTGCGGTAGAGGGTGCGCCGTTCGGGCGACAGGATTTCGAAGGCGACCTCTTTGGGCTGGGACTGGCGCCAGAGGAACCAGAAGGTGCCGATGATGATGACGGCGGCAAGGATGATGCCGAGGATACGGAGTGATTTTTTCATATTTTTGTTTAAATAGGGGCAATATTTCGAAATCTAAGTTTCTTTATTCTTCGCGGAGGGCGTCGATGGCTTTGATTCGCATGGCGCGGCGTGCGGGGAGCCATCCGGCAAGGAGTCCGCCGAGGATGAGGATGATGAAGGCGGCAACGGCGACGGAGAAGGGGATCTGGGGCGGACCCATGAGGGAGGGTTCGGCGGAAGGCGGCTGGCTGGCCATGAAGGAACCGACGGCAGAGATAATCCAAACCCCGATGAGGAGCCCGCCGATGCCGGCGGCGAAGGTGAGCAGGAGGGTCTCGGAGAGAATCTGGCGGGTGATGGTGGACGGACGGGCACCGAGGGCACGCCGGATGCCGATTTCCTGGGTGCGTTCGCGCACGGTAACGAGCATGATGTTGGAGATGCCGATGAGACCGGCGAGGAGGGAACCGATGCCTACAATCCAGATGAGGATGTTGACACCGCCGAAGAGCATGGAGAACTGTCCGATAATCTCCTCGACATTGAACGACCAGAATGCCGTGGGGTCGTCGGGATGGACGATGTGGCGCTGTTTGAGGAATCCGATGATGCGGTCCTGGTGTTCGGCCATGGAATAGCCGTCACGGAGGGACAGGGACATGAAATGGACGGTGTTGCCCTGACCGTAGTTGAGCTGGGCGGTGGTGATGGGCATCATGAGCGTCTCGTCGGCATTGAACCCGATGTTGATGTTGTCGCTGAGGCGGTGGATTACCCCCACGACCTGATAATAGACGGAACCGGCCTTGATGAGCTGTCCCGCGATGTCGGGTTCGCCGGGGAAGAGTTCGTCGTACATGCGCCGTCCGATGACACATACCTTACGCCGTTCGCGGATGTCGTTGACATTGAGCGTGCGACCCATGTCGAGGGCAAGGGGCATGGTGTGGAAGTAGTCTGGGGTGATGCCCACGAGTTGATAGTCGCCGGCACGGTCGCCCACCGAGAATTTGTTGCTCCCCACGAAGTTGATGGGTGAGATATATTCTGCTACATCGCTGAATTCGCGGCGGAGGGCATCGACATCGTCATTGTCGATATTGAAACGGCGTCCCTTCTGGAACCCCTTGTAGGGCAGGGAAGTATGGTCAGTTCCGAAGTAAAGGGAGCTGGCCGGGACACCCTGGAGCCCCTTGATGAGACCGTTGTTGAGTCCCGTTCCCACCCCGACGAGGATGATGAGCATGAGGAGACCCCAGAAGACGCCGAAGGCGGTGAGGATGGATCGGCTGCGGTTGCGTCGTATGGTCTCCCATATCTCGGCAAAGAAATCGAGATCAATCATTGTGCGGCGAGGGCTTCAACGGGTTTAATACTTACGGCACGTTTGGCAGGGATATATCCTGCGATGATGCCGGCGATAATCATGACGAGGTTGGCAGCCATGACGATGCCGAGGCCCACAGTGGGGTGGAGGAACATCGTGAACTGCTTGTCGTCGGAAGGGGCCATGAGGGCATCGATGCCCTGGGTGAGGGCGATGCCGAGGAACATTCCGATGTAGCCGAAAAGCATGGTGATGAAGACGGCCTCGAGGAGGACGAGCCAGAGGATGGAACGGGGGGAGGCACCGAGCGCCTTGCGTATTCCGATTTCGCGGGTACGTTCGCGTACCGTAATCATCATGATGTTGGAGATGCCTGCAATACCGGCGATGAGTGTTGCGAGGCCTATGATCCAGATGAACGACTGAATGGCAGTGAAGATGCTACGTGTCTGGAGATAGTTCTCGTGGTTGTTCCATATCCAGACGGCGTGGTCTTCGGGGTTGTAGTCGTAGAGGCGGGCGAGGGCAGCACGCACCTCCTTGTTGAAGGCTTCGTTCTCCTCTTTGGTATGGAGTCCGAGCAGTTCGAGTTCGAGGCGGTCGTAATGACCGTCGGGCGAGAAGAGCGCGATGGAAGTGGAGAGGGGAATGTAGCTCTTGTGACCGCTGTCGCCGCCACGGGGATGATAGATGCCCACCACCTGGAAAGGGATGCCCGCGACATTGACCCAGCGCCCGAGGACCTGCTCGGGTTCGCAGCCGGGGAAAAGGGAGGGCAGGGATTGGTCCTTGAGGAGGATGACCTTGCGGCGACCGGAGATGTCGCTGCTGTTGATACGGCGTCCGGCGACAATGCGTTCGCCATTATCCAACTTGCCGGCGGCCACACCATTGACATCACTGGAGACGTATTCGTTGCCACAGGCAATGACCTTGGAGTCGGACACCTTGGGAGTGACGGCCCCGATGTGGTCGGGAAAGGTCTGCTGCAGGAATTCAGCGGTGCGGTCGTCGAACTGTATTCTGCGTCCCTTGGCCCATCCATGCCACTCCGTGTCGGTGGTGCCGGGATAGAGTCGCATGAAGTTCTGGGCGTCGGAACCGAAATTGGACATCATGCCGTTCAACAACCCGTTGCCGGCACCGAGGAGCACGATGAGCATGAAGATGCCCCATGCGATGGAGAATCCTGTGAGAGCTATCCTCAGTTTGTTGCGGGACATGGAGATGTAGATTTCTCCGAGGAGGTCGAAGAGCATGACGGGGCGGATGGGTTTTATGGACTTTATGGGTTATTTAATCTCTTCCACTTCGACGGTCTCAACGACATCGGAGGACTCGTCGGCGGGACGGTTGTAGAAGCCGGAGAGGACGAGATAAACGATGATGATGGCGAAGTGGGCAATGACCTCGGTGAAATAGATGCCGACACAGCAGAGCAGGAGACCGGCAAAAACGATGAAGAAGCACAGAATGCCGAGGCCGATGAGACCCATGACATGTCCGTTGGTGCTGTTCCAACCACGGCTGATGGCTTCACCGAATCCGATTTCGGGATTGTCGATGAGGTAGTAGGAAACCGTGCTGAGACGTGCGCCCAACCAAAGGCCGGGGATGATGCAGAGGCAGATGCCGAAGCAGAAGATGATGCCGTAGAGGAGCTGCCATGCAATGTACTTGACATAAGTCATGACGGGCATTTTGCAGGGTTCGATGCTAATCTCGGAAGTCTTGCCCTTGGCGAGGGAGAGCATGATGGCCGTGAGGGCGCAAGTGAGAACAAGGGAGAGGAGCATACCGAGCAGAGAACCTCCCGAGAAGGCCGACTGGGAAAGCAGGGCAGAGTAGTCATGCATGAAGGCCTGGGGATCGGGATTGCCGCTCTGATACTTAGAAACGAACTCAGTGTAATCAGCGGAGTTGACGGAGGTGAAAGCGCCTTCTACGAGGCTGATGACGAGAAGAATGAGGGCCAGAAGAAGGCCGTGCTTTTTGGTGAGGGCCCAAGCCTGGTCGAGCACCTCGGAAACTGTGAAGTTGTACATAT
>Ga0326511_10004129_pt1 | contig 11626 bp, 9 predicted proteins | sample 0_2496_0518_D_FD_203701 | JGI IMG/M metagenome (GOLD analysis project Ga0326511, IMG submission 203701) | Bovine rumen microbial communities from UC Davis, California, United States - 0_2496_0518 | ecosystem: Host-associated > Mammals > Digestive system > Stomach > Rumen | place: USA: California...
CACTCAACTCCATCGACATCATGGACGTGAACCCGCTGCCCCTGCTCTACCAAAGCGGCTACCTCACCATCAAGGAATATGACAGCCGTTTCGGAACCTACCGTCTCGGCTTTCCCAACAGGGAGGTTCGCGAGGGATTCATCAAGTATCTCTATCCTTTCTATACCCCCAAGACACAAGACCTCGGAAAGTATGCCATCACTCAATTTGTCAGAGATATCGACAGCGGGCGTGCCGAGGCCTTCATGACTCGTCTTTCGGACTTCTTCGCCACGGGCGACTATCAGGTGATGGGCAGGCTGGAGATCTACCTGCAGAACACACTGAACGTGATCTTCAACCTGATGGGACTGTATGTCGAAGTGGAAAGGCACACCACTAATGGCCGCATGGACATGGTGATACAGACACCCCAGTATGTCTATATCATCGAACTGAAGATTGACCAGACGGCTGCCGTCGCCCTGCAGCAGATAGAGGACCGTGGCTATGCCAATGCCTTCGCAGGCGATGCAAGGAGGCTCTTCAAGATTGGCATCAACTTCTCATCAGAGAAGAAGCTGATTGACGACTGGAAGATAGAAGAGTGGCACAAGTAGGATAGCTACCTATTACTTTTATAACAAAATCAACAAAAGAGACAGATATGATGATAAACATAAAAGAGGTGCCCACATGGTGGCCAGTATGCAGCAACCGAGACTGCGAGTTACGTGAGAGCTGTCTGCGACAGCATGTCTACGAGAACATGGCGACACAGAACGTCAGCAAATGGATCTGCCTGATGCCTGCCGCATGGGAAGGCAAGGAATGTACACACTACGTCAACTCGGAGCCATTACACATAGCTCGTGGCTTCAACCAGCTGACCGCCCGTCTGCACAACCGCGAACACCGCTACCAGATTCGCATGGCCATGACGCAATACTTGGGCAGCAAAGGCACTTACTACCGCTATAAGGATGGCGAACGGACGCTCTCGCCCGAGCAGCAGCAATGGATTCGCAACCTCTTCATAAAATTCGGTTATACGGACAATCTGGAGTTCGACGAGTATGAAGAGGGATTCCAGTTTGATGTATAGGATCCAAGTGATTCCCACACACAAAGACCAAAGGTCCCAATTGCTGGGACCATAGTCCCAATTATTGGAACAAACGTTCCCAGCTATTGGGACAAACGTTCCCAGATACCGGGACAAACATTCCCAGCTATTGGGACTATTGTTAATCGACAGAAAACTCAGCAAAGACACATCGCAAAGGCATGAAACAGATCGTGGGCAGTGCCATCTCCTCCAACAGTGTGATCTCTTTTGGCAAGCATTTGGCCAACGAGTATTTAGCAATTATCCAAATCGGATAATCTTTTTTGGATAATTGTTTGGCGAGAATCAAAAAAAAGAGTACTTTTGCATCGAAATAGCAAAAATAAAGTATGATAGAGAATCCTTTCATTACATACGGTTATGATTCAGCAGCCTATTTCTGTGACCGACGTGAAGAAACCGAGCAACTGATAACCCTATTACGAAACGGTAATCACGTAGCTTTGATCTCTCCACGACGCATGGGAAAGACTGGATTAATCTACCATTGTTTTGCCCAGCCTCAACTGCAACATGACTACCACACATTCCTGATTGACATCTACGCGACCAAGAATCTTCAAGACATGGTCTTTCAGATGGGACGTAGTATTGTTACCCGCTTAAAAACAAAAGGTCAGACAGCCATAGATCAATTCCTAAAATTCGTAACATCACTACGCACAGGAATCTCGTTTGACGGGCAGGGCAATGCCAGTTGGAACATAGGGGTGGGCGACATCCAGTCGCCTTCGTTCACGATGGAAGAGATTTTCAACTACCTACAAGCTGCTGACAAAAAATGCATTGTAGCTATTGACGAGTTTCAGGCCATAGCAGACTACCCAGAACAAAACGTAGAAGCACTGATGCGCACCTATGTTCAACAATGCCGAAATGCCGTGTTCATTTTCTCTGGCTCTCAGAAAAGAATGATGAGCGAAATGTTTTCATCACCTGCACGACCTTTCTATCAAAGCACGTCGATGATGTTTTTGAAACCTGTTGATTTGCAAGCATACGAATCATTTGCAAAGCATCATTTTGAGAGTTACGGAAAGACCATTGAGGACGGTGTCGTGAAAGACATCTACACTCGTTTTGACGGTACGACATGGTATTTGCAGAAAATGCTCAATCAACTATTTGCCATGACGGATCGTGCCACAACAGAACATGTTGAAAAGGCATTATCACAGATTATCAACCAAAACGAAGAGGCATATAAAGACACTCTCTTTCAGCTATCCATCAAACAGCGTGATTTACTCGTTGCTATTGGGCAGGAAGATAAAGCAAGCCAGATTACAGGTGCTTCTTTCATCAAGCGCCACCACCTATCATCTGCCAGCAGCGTCCAGAAATCAGCACAGGCATTGATTGAAAAACAACTGCTCACTCAGCAGCAAGGCACTTATGAAATCTACGACAAGTTTATGGGTGAGTGGATCAAGAGAAACATGAAATAATCTTTTGGGGATGTTACTGATTTTTGATATCAAATGTTGCTGAAATATTTATTTGACAGAATTGTATCGTTTGTGGGACTACTCTTCCTCTGGCCAATACTGATTATTGTGGCTATACTGATTAGGAAGAAGATGCCAGGTGGACCTGTGCTGTTCAAGCAAAAGCGAGTGGGGAGGAACGGAAAGCTGTTCACGATGGTGAAGTTCCGCTCGATGACCGTATCGCATAGCGGATCCTCGGTGTCTGTTGCCGGTGAGAGCCGCATCACGCCTTTGGGAGCAAAGCTACGCCAATACAAATTGGACGAACTGCCTGAGCTGTGGAACGTTCTGACGGGCGACATGAGTTTCGTGGGTCCGCGCCCTGACGTGCCTGGCTATGCCGACAAGCTGGAAGGCAACGACCGTAGGATTCTTCAACTGCGACCTGGCATTACGGGGCCTGCCTCACTGAAATACCGTCATGAGGAAGAACTGCTGGCACAGGTCGACAATCCGCAAGAATATAACGACACGGTTATCTATCCCGACAAAATAAGAATAAACCTTTATTATTTAGATCACTACTCGTTTGTGAAAGATATTCAGATGATTGTCTGCACCGTGTTAGGCAGGCGTATGAAATATGGCAACGAGGTGATTTGAAAATTGACAATTGATATGGCAAACAGAATTTATTTGTGCCTGGCCCACATGAGCGAGTCTGGCGTAGAGCAGAAATTTATTAAAGAGGCATTTGACACTAACTGGGTGGTGCCCCTCGGACCTAACGTGAACGGTTTCGAGCAAGACCTGAAAGAATTTGTCGGCAAAGGCAAAGAGGTGGTCGCGCTATCGGCTGGTACGGCTGCTGTTCACCTGGCACTGCTGGCATGCGGCGTAGGACGCGGCGACGAGGTGATTGTACAGAGCTTCACGTTCTGTGCGTCAAGCCATCCCATCACCTATCTTGGAGCAACTCCCGTATTTGTAGATTCAGAGAAAGACACATGGAACATGGATCCCCAGCTCCTGGAAGAGGCCATCAAGGACCGTATCGCCAAGACGGGACGAAAACCAAAAGCTATTGTGCCCGTCTATCTCTATGGCATGCCTGCCAAGATTGACGAGATTATGGAGATTGCCAACCGCTACGACATTCCCGTCATCGAGGATGCCGCCGAGGGATTCGGCTCGATGTACAAGGGGCAGGTGTGTGGCACATACGGGCAGTACGGTGTATTGTCGTTCAACGGCAACAAGATGATTACCACCTCTGGCGGTGGAGCCTTGATCTGCAGCCCCACCCCAGCCCTCCCCAGTAGGGAGGGTGAAAGTCCCTACATGACTGCTGAACCAGCGGTATATGAGATGCTGAAAGGTTATGCGCGTGAGATGCGATCGAATCCTACAGATGCTGAAAAAGCTGCATGGATGATGCTGAGTGACGAACAGACGGGATATAAGTTTCGTCGCCAGCATATTATAGGCAATTATATAGTTGATTTTGTCTGTCTTGAAAAGTCGCTTGTCGTTGAGATAGACGGCGAATATCACAACGAATGGGAACAGCAAATAAATGATGCGGCGAGAACGGAATGGTTGGCGATAAAGGGCTTTCATGTGATAAGATTCACCAATGCCCAGGTGATAGGCAATCCTGAGGGCTTTATACAGAAAGTAAAGGAGGCATTGCGCCTTCAATCCTCCCTCCCTACTGGGGAGGGCTGGGGTGGGGCTCAGACTATTATGTGGCTTGCTACCCAAGCTCGTGAGGCTTATCCTTACTATCAGCATGAGGCCATCGGCTATAACTACCGCATGTCGAATATCTGTGCCGGCATTGGTCGTGGCCAAATGACTATTGTCAATGACCATATCGCCCATCATCGGCATATACAGAAATTATATGAGGAATTGCTAAAAGACGTGCCAGGCATCACCGTTCATTCGCAACCCAGCAACGCAACGAACGGAACGCCCGACTTTGACTCTAACTATTGGCTTTGCACCATTCTTCTTAGTGAAGGGTTAAAAGTGAAGGGTGAAGAATGTGCTTACGCCGAGGCCATTCAAGGTGCTGTGGGCGGTGCTGCTGGTGTAGTGCATGGTGGCGGTGCGGTACATACCGACTGCGAGCCTAACCGTAACGTAGAAGCTATGCGCTTGGCACTTGACAAGGCTGGCATCGAAAGTCGCCCACTGTGGAAGCCTATGCACAAGCAACCAGTGTACTGTCGTACAAGTGAAGAGTGTAGAGTGAACTGTGAAGAATTGCCTAACGGGGTAATCCGGCAGACTTCAGCTTCGAGTGTGGCCTATGTGAATGGTGTGAGTGAGGCACTGTTTAAGCGCGGACTTTGTCTGCCTTCGGGGCCGTGCGTCACCGATGAGCAAATAGCCTTTATTGTCGACGAAATCAAAAAGAACATCTTATGAATCCATTCGGAAAAGTACTTAGATGGTACTTTCATAAAGAGTCGCTCCCTTATTGGTGCGTATTCATAGCTGACTGTCTCGTGCTGCTTGGCTCGGGACTGATTACCTATTGGATGTTGCACAGTGCCTCAGAGATACTTGCCCATGCGGAAAAGTTGCTGAGTGCGCTCGGCGTGTACATCGCTTTGAGTGTTGTGGGATTCCGCATTTTCCACACTTACTCTGGCATCATACGCTATTCATCATTCGTTGACCTGCAGAAAGTGGCATACGCCAACTTCGTGAACATGCTGCTCGTCATCCTGGTGCATTACCCCATGCTCATCATGACCGAAGGCATCTTCGAAAGCCTGAACACACGGTTCATTGTGGCCATGTACATCATTGCCACGCTACTGATGTGGGCATACCGTATTCTTATCAAAACACTATTTGAGTTATCCACTTCTGACCAACTTGCCAAACGGGCACTTATCTATGGAGCGCAGGAAGGAGCCGTAGGTCTGGCGAAGAATATTCGAAGTCAGCGTCCTGCAAAGTTCATTCTGAAAGGTTTCATCGCCCACGAGAAGCAATACCGCAACCATCTGCTTTTAGGAGAAAAGGTATATGATATTGACGAGCATCTACAGGACATCATCAAAGAGAAGGCTATCAACGCAGTACTCATCTCCCCCTTGCGCAACAAGGATTTCCGTGCCGACACGAAACTGCAGGACATGCTCATCGAGGCGGGGGTGAAAATCTTCATGACGGAAGAGGCGAAGGAATGGACCGGCGATGATGACTTCTCGCCCAGCCAACTGCATGAGGTGAGCGTGGAAGACCTGCTGCCACGCGAAGAAATCAAGGTCGACATGATGTCGATAGGCCGCCAGCTGGCAGGCAAGCGCATCCTCATCACAGGCTCGGCTGGCAGCATCGGCTCGGAGATGGTGCGGCAGATAGCTCCTTACAAGCCGTCGGCCATGATGCTGATAGACCAGGCAGAGACCCCTCAGCACGACATCCGCCTGATGATGGCCAAGCGATGGCCCGACATTCCCTGCGAGACGGTGGTGACCAGCATCTGCAAGGAGCAGCGCATGGAGGACATCTTTTCCGCCTTCCGCCCCGACTACGTGTTCCATGCCGCTGCCTACAAGCATGTGCCGATGATGGAGAACAACCCCTCGGAGGCTATTCAGAATAATGTCTACGGCACGAAGGTGCTGGCCGACCTGGCAGTGAAATACGGCGTGAAGAAATTCGTCATGGTGTCTACCGACAAGGCGGTGAACCCCACCAACGTGATGGGCTGCTCGAAGCGCATCTGTGAGATCTATGTGCAGGCACTGAATCATTACAAAGGCGAGCCGTCAGCTCAAATGTCGAACCATACCCAGTTTGTGACCACCCGCTTCGGCAACGTGCTGGGTTCGAACGGCTCGGTGATTCCGCTGTTCCAGGAACAGATCAAGAAGGGCGGTCCCGTCACGGTGACCCACCCCGACATCATCCGTTTCTTCATGCTCATTCCCGAGGCTTGCAAGCTGGTGCTGGAGGCTGGCACGAAGGGCAACGGCGGCGAGATCTTCGTCTTCGACATGGGTAAGCCGGTGCGCATTGCCGACCTGGCAGCACGCATGATCAAGCTGAGCGGTGCCAAGGGCGTGGAGATCAAGTACACCGGACTGCGTGCCGGCGAGAAACTCTACGAGGAGGTGCTTGGTGAGCAGGAGAACACGAAGCCTTCGTTCCATGAGAAGATTCGTATTGCCAAGGTGCGACAGTACGACTATGCAACGGTGGCCAAGGAGATTGACGAGCTCATCGAGATTAGCCGGCACTATGATGACATGGCCACGGTGAAGAAGATGAAGGAGATTGTGCCTGAATATAAGTCGAACAACTCCATCTATGAGCAACTGGACAAGAAAGTGAAGAGTGAAGAGTGAAGAAAGTGAAGAGTGAAGAGTTATGGAGGAACTGTTGTTAGCACTGCTGAGATGCAGTCTATGGGGAAGGAAGTTTGAGGGTAGCATCACTACCCAAGAGCTGAACGAGGTGATGGTACTGGCCAAGCGGCAGACCGTCACCGCACTGGCTTTAGCCCCACTGCAACAGGGTGCCTATAACGAGGACTGGGAGACCATCTCGAAATATATCTCACGGTCGCTGAAGATAGAACGGAAAAACACGATCGTCAACCATGAGCTGACCTCCTTTGCCACACGATGCAAGGAGAACGGCATCGACTATATGGTGGTGAAAGGACAGGTGCTGGCCGCCTGCTACCCGCAGCCAAAACAACGCATGCCGGGCGACATCGATTTCCTGATACGTGACGACTATGCCACCGTGAAACGGCGGATAGAACGGGTATTCGATGTGAAACTGCCTCAACGGATGATAGAGAAAGAGGTGGCTTTCCACCACAACAACATGCTCTACGAGCTGCATTCCACCCTACTCGACTTCGGCAGCCGGAAAAACAACGACTACTGGAATGAACTTACCAAGGAGGCGTGGAACCACCGCGACTATACCGACGTAGAGGGGACAGCCATTGCCACACTGCCCACAACGCTGAGTGCCGTCTACACCTTCTGCCACCTGTTCCACCACTTCATTCGTGAGGGGGTGGGACTGCGCCAGCTCTGCGACATGGCCATGCAGCTGCATGCCTGCCGCGACAGCATTGACCGTCAGGAACTGACCGCCATCATTGAACGGCTGGGCATGGAGCGTGCCTACAGGGCGTTCGGCTGCATACTGACGGAGCTGTTAGGACTGCCCGCCGAGGATTTTCCCATGGTCCTCAGCGATGACGACCGGCGGTGGACAGATGCCATCATGGGCGACATTTTCAGGGGCGGCAACTTCGGCAAAGGCCACCATAAGGCGAAGAGTGCATGGCGTTTCAAGTTGGAGACGCTGCGAATAGTCTTGCGCAACACGTTCAAATACTACCGGCTGGCTCCCAGGGAGATGCGCATGCTGGCCGTGATGCTGCTGAAAATAAACCTCAGACTGATGATGAAGAGTGAAAAGTGAAGAGTGAGCAATGATTCGGAGACTGCTGTTTATACCTATTATTATATTATCAGGAGTGATGACCACGGCATCGGCTCAGGAGAAGGATGCTCCCGTGGAACTGTTCTGCGGGGCTGACCTGCACTATGCCGACGTGAACTTCATACGCCTGTATGACCTGCTGGTCTATCTGACGCCTGGCATGAAATGGCATTTAGGCAATGACTGGCAGATAGCGGCTCAGGTGAAGATTCCCATCATCAACAACGGTTTTTTAGACTATACCCCTGAAGGGAAACACTACGAGATGGTGCGGCTGGGCAATGCCAGTATCTCAAAAGAGATGCACTTCACCGAGGCCCGCCAGCACCTGAAGCTGTCGGCAGGACTCTTCGGCAGCGAGCGATGGGGAGCCGACGTGAAATGGGTGATGCCTGTCAACGACTGGCTGCTGCTGAGGGCGCAAGGCGGTCTGACACGCCACTGGGCATTAGGCTACGACCTGGGCAGCACGACGGAAGCTGACTTTGACGGCAAATGGACGACCACGGCACAGGCTGGATTCAATGTCTATCTGCGTCCATGGGACACGGAAGTGAGGATGACTGCCGGACGCTATATCAACGAGGACAAGGGACTGCAAGTAGAGGTGATGCGCCATTTCCCACATCTCACTGCCATGGTCTATGCCCAACTGCATGAGCGCACGAAGAGCATCAATGCCTATCACCGCGAAGCCGGCGGCTTCAAACTGATTGTCATGCTGCCCACGGTAAAGGCTTACAGCCAGTCGAAAGCGGTGAAGTTCCGCCCTGCCACGAACTTCCGCTTCACCTATAATGCGCAGTCGGACGATCATACGATGAGAACCTACTTCACCGATCCCGAGGAGAACGAGCGTGAGCTGCCAGTGAGAGTGAAAAGTGAAGAGTGAAGAGTGAAAAGTGAAAAGTGAAAAGTGAAAAGTGAATAATCAAAACACGACATACGTTGGAATAGGATGGATGGTCAGTTTGACCTTTATCATCTTACATCTTTCATTTAGCCCGTTGTCGGCCCAGCAGTATATGGGGCTGAACGGCATGATCCACGTGCCTACGGCTGAGATGGACTCGACAGGCGTCTTCCACATCGGCGCACACTACGTGGACAAGCATGCGATTCCCGACGGTATGGTCTTGCGGCCAGAGGGAACGAAATTCAACTCGCTGACCAACTACCTGACACTCACGCCCTACCGATGGATTCAGGTGGGCTACGGCTATACGCTGTGGAAGTACCACTACAACAAGCAGCCGGGAGCCAAAACAGGCTTCTATGCCAAGGACCGCTACTTGTCGGCCCGCATCAACGTGCTTTATGAGACGAACTGCCTGCCAGCCATCGTCGTTGGCGGCAACGACATCTGGGGATCGAACGATGACGGCATGTCGTATAGCAATTTCTATCGTAACTACTTTGCAGCTGCCACCAAGCATTTCCATCTGCAGCCGGGCACACTGGCCGCTCATCTGGCTTATCGTAAGTGGAAACGCGACTACAACGACAAGTGGAACGGCATCGTTGGCGGTCTGACCTTCCAACCGGCTTTCTACCAGCCGTTGCGACTCATCGGCGAGTACGACGGCGACGGCATCAATGTGGGTGCCGACTGCCTCATCTACAAATATTTCCAACTACAACTGTCGCTACAACAAGGCAAATACGTGTCGGGAGGCCTGAGCCTCTGTCTGCCACTGTTAGCTTTATAGTTGAAGGAGTGACAGGAGTGACAGGGAGTACAGGAGTGGCAAACGATAGACTCCAAGCTTGAAATCTCCAGTAAAAGGAACAGAACTAACGTCTGTGCTCGAGCGGAGCAGAAACGAATTTTCAAAAAAAATGGACAGTTTGCTTGTGGTTCTGAAAAAAATTCGTACATTTGCAGTCGCTGACTTATTTTTAAACAAAAACCATTAAAACTATGGAAGAACTTAGCGCCATGTACATTTGGATCGCAGTAGGAATACTGCTGGTTGTCGTGTTTCTGTTTATCTCATACGTCAAGGCACCGCCTTCGTATGCCTACATCATCTCAGGTCTTTCTCGTGAGCCGCGCGTGCTGATTGGTTCGGGTGGTTTCCGCATTCCGTTCTTTGAACGACTGGACAAGGTCTACCTGGGTCAGATTACCGTTGACATCAAGACCGAGGAGAGCGTACCTACGAACGACTTCATCAACGTCGACGTGGATGCCGTGGCAAAGATTCGTGTCACGCCCAACAGCGACGGTACCCGTCTGGCTGCGAAGAACTTCCTGAACATGATGCCCGGTGAGATTGCCGAGCAGCTGCAGGACTCGCTGCAGGGTAACATGCGTGAGATTATCGGTACGCTCGACCTGCGCTCGCTGAATACCGACCGTGACGGTTTCTCCGACCAGGTGATGACCAAGGCATCGCCCGACATGGCCAAGTTGGGTATCGAGATTATCTCATGTAATATTCAGAACGTGACCGACCGTGAGGGACTGATCAAGGACCTCGGTGCCGACAATACGGCGAAGATCAAGAAAGATGCCGCCATCAACCGTGCCGTGGCAGAGCGCGACGTGAAGATCGAGGTGTCGAAAGCCGACAAGGAGAGTAACGACGCCCGCGTCGATGCCGATACCGCCATCGCCATCAAGAACAACGAGCTGGCCCTGAAGCGTGCCGCCCTGAAGAAAGAGGCTGACACCGCCCAGGCTGATGCCGATGCCGCCTATGCCATTCAGCAGCAGGAGCAGCAGAAGACCATCAACATCAAGACCGTGGAGGCCGAAATTGAGAAGACCAAGCGCGAGCAGGTGCTCAGCCGCGAGCAGATTGAGATCAAGCAGAACCAGCTGGCTGCCGAGGTGGAGAAGAAAGCCGATGCCGACAAGTACAAGGTGGAGATTGATGCTGCCGCCGACTTGGAGCAGCGCAAGCGTGTGGCTGAGGCCCAGAAGTACGAGGCCGAGCAGCGTGCCCTGGCGCAGAACGCAGAGTCAGACGCCACCCGCTACCGTCTGGAGCAGGAAGCTGCCGGTATCAAGGCCAAGGGTGAGGCTGAGGCATACGCCATCCAGAAAAAAGGTGAGGCCGAGGCTCTGGCCATGGACAAGAAAGCTGAAGCCTACAAGAAGTATAACAACGCTGCCGTGATGCAGATGATGATCGAGGTGCTGCCGCAGGTGGTAGAAAACGTGGCCAAGCCCATTGCTGCCATCAAGGATGTACACGTCTACAGCGGCGGTCAGGACACGGGTGCCGGAGTGGCCACGATGAGCGGCGGTGTGCCCGTAGCCATCAAGCAGGCCTTCGACGTGCTGAAGAGTGCCACCGGCGTTGACATGGCCGACATCATGCGTGCCGGAACCATCGAAGCCAAGACCACACGTAATGTGAACCTGAACGATGAGGCTCGCGAAGCCCTCGACGGCATGACGGGACGGGGCGACAAGAAGTAACTCCCTTACGCCTCTCTTCGCTACATCCGCACAGCTCTCCACCCGTCGCCAACGACGGGTGGAGAGCTTTTTCATGGTGAAACTGCCGCTGATTGGAAAATAATATGTACCTTTGCAAAATAATTCCGGCAAATACGGGTTATATACATATATGAAAAGGTATCT
>Ga0326511_10004130_pt1 | contig 11625 bp, 8 predicted proteins | sample 0_2496_0518_D_FD_203701 | JGI IMG/M metagenome (GOLD analysis project Ga0326511, IMG submission 203701) | Bovine rumen microbial communities from UC Davis, California, United States - 0_2496_0518 | ecosystem: Host-associated > Mammals > Digestive system > Stomach > Rumen | place: USA: California...
CAGTATTCAGCCCTGAGAAAAAAATCAAACCCATTACCGAAGAGGACAGCTCCGAAAAGGCGGATACTGAAAATGATAATACCAAAGAAAATGATAGTACCCCAAAGACTACTAGAAGAAAGAGTCCGCTTTACTCCTTCACACTTTATGGAAAAAGATATGATGGACTGAAACTCAAATATTATATGCTGACAGTCTTTAAAGAAGTCATGGCAAAACATACCGATAAACTTGATTTATTATTATCATCATTATCATGCCTTCATGAAGGGGATATGATTGGTAATCGTGATTTTTCCTCTATCTTCCGTGCTGGTGAACGTGTGGAAATTGCGGGCAGAACGGTTTCAATTGGCACTTCTCTCGGTAAAGGTGCGGTTCAGGGTTACATCGACAAACTCATCAAACTTTGTGGCGAATCACAGGATATACTTGTCGTGGATGAGCAAACCGCATGAAGACAAAATTAGAAAAATTTCTGACATTCTTTTCGGTAGCTACGTTTCTGATTGGTACAATTGGATACTTGAAAGCTGGGGAAGGAATTTCAGATTCCATGTATGCTTGCTTTGCGCTGTTTTTTACCAATCCGGTTTATGATGATTACAATATTTTGATAGAAATAGCTCGCTGGTGTGCAGGTTTGGTAGCTGCAACGGTGATTATTTCGATTGCCCAATCTCTCTGGGAGATTGTTCGAAACCAATCAAAAAGTTGGTCAAAAGACAGCGTAGCAATTTATACTGATTCTGATGTGAAAATACAATTTTCAGACGATTCTAAACCTCTCTATAGGGGAAGGGAATTGATTGCCAGTGCCAAAAATCATATTATCATGCTAAGTAATGATGATGAAAGCTTGAAATTCTACAGTGAAAACTCTGAAATGTTAAAAGGCAAAGCTGTTTATATCTGCCTTCAAGAAGTGGAACAAGGACTTTTGAAAGCGGATTCAAATGTCACATTTTTTGACATGAACAGTGCAATCGCTCGTTCATTGTGGCAAGAAATTTCTCTCTGGAGTGGTGGCAAATCCAAAAAAAGAAGGCGAAACCACTTCGCAAAAGCCATGGAGAAGAGATAATCCCAAAGATGTCACGTCAACGATTTCCATTTATGGAAGTTCTGCACTTGCTGGGAGTATCCTCAATTGTGGATTGCTGATGAATCTTTTTTCGCCTGTACAGAAGATAAGCTATCAGATTTTTCAAGACAGCGATTTGTACAAGATAAGACACAGCGGATTCCTCACAGGAAATCAGGATAGTATTTCCTGTTTCAGCACACATGACGAAAATTTATGGCAATTGCTTGCTGATTCAGATATTATCATCATTGCGGATAGATTACCATTGGAGCTATTTCAAACAATTGCAGTATCTTGCCATGAAAAGAAAATCTTTTACTACACTCCAGTTGAAAATGATGTGTGCAGTTATATTCAGATTGGAAATCTGAAAGCATTCGGAATGAATCATGAAATATTGACAGACGAAAATATTCGCCATCAAAAACTTGTTGAAAAGGCAAAAGAACTGCATAAAGCCTATCTTGGTAATGGAATCGAATCAAATTGGGATAGTCTCTCTGGTTTTTTGAAGTGGTCAAATATTTCATTAGCAGATTACATTGGTATCCTTACAGAACTGATGCAAGATTCCACTAAAATGGATGATGATGTCTATGCAGAGTTGGAACATATTCGCTGGTGTCGGTTTCACTATCTCAACTACTGGAAATATGGCGAATTTGAAGGGGAAGAGAGGCGAAATGCTGAACTTCGCTTGCACAGATGTTTGAAGCCTTTCAGTGAACTTGCTGATGCAGAGAAAAAGAAAGACCGTGATATGATAGAACGTCTGCACAATTCGTATACTTGATAAAAAAGAGCAGTTTCTCATTTCGGGAAACTGCTCTCTAATTTTGAAAAAAATCGCTTGACAATTCAAAAAAATAGGGTAAAATAAGGCTGTGAAAATTCTCACATTCATTTTAGTTGATTATGAAAGGAAAAAACTGCCAAAGTATATTTTGTGTAGTAACAAAGATATTATGAAGATGATGAAAAAAATCTCGGTATGTTGCCTGAGTTTCCTTGTAGCGAGTGGGATGTTTGGGGGAATTCCGGCATTTCAAAGCCCTGCGCCGGAAAGCCAGTCCATGTAACATTGGAAAATCTCACAGCTGATACCATTTCCTATGAATGGACAGTCGGCGGAAAGAAAATTTCCAATTTCTCCGACAGTTACCCCTCCACAGAACAGGATTATGAAAAGCTCATTTCCTGCACTGTCATCGAAGACGGAAAAGAATATACAGCTTCCATGTATTTCAGTGAATTGCCTATTGTCTATATCAATACCAATGACGGTCAGGACGTTACCAGCAAGGAAGAGTACGTGAAAGGTACTTGCTCCATTCAGGGTAACAGCGAATTCACCAATGAACTATGCGAAAGATTACATTCAGGAATCGGCAGTTTCAAATATCCATTTTCTAAATAAATATTGCCGTTTACAGATACAGTTGTATAACATTTCCGGCTTTTTGTTGGGCGACTGAAAAAATTCTGAAAGGCATTTTCAAGATGGCGGAGCGACTGCTGTAAGGTAATACTGTCCACATCTGACAAAAACAGATAATCTTCTGTTTTTTTAAGTACCGTCATATCATTGGAACATTTTGTATAGGAGAAATTCTTTTTTTCTATCTGGTACAGCTTGATTTTCTGTTCCAGATAGTAGTTGTATACCAGTCTGACACAACCGAATGTCTTTGCAAACAGAAGTTTTTGTTCTTCTGTGGGATATATCCGAAATTGATATGCCTTATTTGCCATCTTCTTACCACCTTTCAGGATTCTACTTTTATTATCTCATATTTGGAGACTTTTGTCAATAGGTGGGATGCAATTCACCCCCGTCTAAGAGGCGGGGGGGGTTCTTGCTAAGTCTTTGATAAAATAGTTGACAAATTGTAAAAAATATGTTAGAATAGTGAATAAGATTTCGTTTGATTCAGCGAAAAAGGAGGTAAGGCAAATGAGAAAAAAAGGTTTGTTTTTGGCAATGGCTATGTTGTTGAACTTGTTACCACAGCCAATCCATAGCATTGCATATGATAAAACTGTCACATTCGAAAATTTTCCGTCTGCTGTCAATGGCGGTGAACCCATTCGAGGGGCGGACATTTCTTCAATTCTTTCATTGGAAGAAGCAGGTGTGAAGTTTCATAATGACGATGAAAATTGGAGTGAAGAAGATATTTTTAAGGTATTGGCTGAACATGGTGTGAATTATATTCGTGTGCGTGTCTGGAATCAGCCCAATGATGGAAATGGTCATAGTTATGGTGGAGGGAATAACGATGTCAAGACCGCTGGAGAAATTGGAAGACGTGCGGCAAAGTATGGCATGAAATTGCTGGTTGACTTTCATTATTCTGATTTCTGGGCTGACCCTGAAAAACAACGTGTTCCCAAAGCTTGGCAGAATGATTCTCTTGCTGAAAAGGGTTCACATATTTACTATTACACCTTAGACAGTCTGAAAACCATTCGTGAAGCTGGTGCAGATATTGGAATGGTACAAATTGGAAATGAGACCAATTCCCATATGTGCGGAGAAACGGATATGTACCGAATCTGTGAGATGATGAAAGCCGGATGCAATGCCGTGAAAGATTTTGATTCTTCTGTTTTGCGTGTATTGCATTTCGCTGACCCGTCAAGCGGTGAATATCCATGGTATGCAAAGGTACTGAATGAATGTGAAGTGGATTATGATGTATTTGCAACGTCATACTATCCCTATTGGCATGGTACACCTGCAAATCTGACTTCCGTCTTGAAAAATATTGCTGATACTTATGGAAAATATGTCATGGTTGCAGAAACCGCTTACCCCTATACCAGTGAAGATGGCGACCGCTTCGCAAATGTCGTATCAGAAGGTTCAGAGGGTGCAACATTCCGTTATGATATTTCCGTAGAGGGACAGGCAGAATGTTTCACAGATGTATTTCAGGCAATTGCCAACGTAGGCGAGAAGGGGATTGGTGTATTTTATTGGGAACCTGCTTGGCTTGGGGTGTCTGACATTAGCTGGTCTGAACAAAAGCAATATTGGGAAAAACATGGTTCAGGATGGGCGACAGAATATGCTCATGAATATGATAATTCCATCACACAGGCTGGCGGTTCGTCCTATGACAATCAGGGGTTGTTCAATTTCTGGGGTTATCCGATGGAATCTTTGAACGTCTACAAGAATATCTATCCGCAGGCTTACCAATGGCAAGATAAAGATATTGCTGATTTGGCAGACGGTATTTATACGATTCAGAATGCCGGCAGTGGGATGTACCTTGATGCGGATGATTCCAGAAATGTGGCACAGTATGTTCAGGATGGCGGTGCATGGTGGCACTTTACGAAAAATTCTGACAATACTTGGAATATTGCCCATCAGAAAGGTTCACTTTCCATCAGCACAGATACTCTTCACAGCCCTGTCTTTCTCGGAGAGGGTGATTCCTTCCGCATTGCTGAAAAAGATGGTAAATACATTATCATGACGGATGATAAACGCTGTTTCACGATACATGATAACAGTACCGAAGAGGGGGCTTGGCTTTCCTATGCAAAGGCAATGTGCGATACAAGTCAACAATTTGTTCTGACCCTTGTCAAAGCTGACCCTACACAGCCCACGGAAACCATATCACCAACTGAAATCACTGAACCCACTACCAACCCGAAACACACTTCTTTTCAAAGGGGTGATGTTAATACAGACGGTTCTGTCAGCCTGAATGATTTGGTATTCTTGAATCGATATATTCATCGACAAATTTTTGTTGTGACAAGTTCACAGTATGATTGCGCTGACCTCAACGGTGATGGAAAAGTCAACGTCATTGATTTGGCATTGCTGAAAAAGAAATTATTTTCTAACGTAAATAGCTGAATAACATTTTCATTTGTACTTGATTGTGTCGAAATTGACAGCTCAACGTAATGCTTTCATTTCACTTTTTCTAAGATACATCGCCTTATCTGCACGATTGAAAACATTCTCTACACAATCATCAATATCAGGTGTATAGACAGCATACCCAATAGCAGCAGAAACCTTTTCCCAAGGCTCACCATCAGTATTTTCAATCACAGTATTAAATTTTTCAATAAGTTCCTCTATATGTCCGTAGTCTTCATTTTCAAGGATAACCACAAACTCATCCCCGCCGATACGAAAAACAGGAGAATGTACAAATACATGGCAGACAATCTCGCAACATTTACAAATGGTGATATTCCCCATTTCATGCCCATAGGTATCATTTACCAGTTTCAGGAAATTGACATCAATTACAGCAAACCCAAATTTAATATCATCCTTTTGCATTCTCCGTGTGAGTCTTTGAAGTTCTTCTTCATAGGCATTCCTGTTCCGAATACCAGTCAGAGCATCTTTCCTTGCTAACTCTGATTCAATGTCCACTTGTCTTCTGGTGTGAGAAAGTTCATCAGTAGCTTTGACGAGATTCTTCATATACTCATCCAATTCCAGAATCATATCAGAAGTTTGGTTTGACAGCATACAAAGCTCGTTTGTGCCTTTCAGCCTGATTTCCTTGGCAATGCTGGGGTCTTTATATGTGGCATAGCATTCTACCGACTTCGACAGCTGGGATATTTTGCTAATATATCTGTGGTGAATAATCAACAATGCAATCACAGACGTTAGGAACAGAATCACGGCAATTGTAATAAGCTGGTGAACTGTATTTATCGCAATTGCCTTGTTATAGTCTGCAATTTCTACTTCTGTGCCAATGAGTCCTAATTTTTCTCCATTGATGTAAAGAGGATAATACCATGCATATGTTTTTCCATATTCAGTGTCACAGCTTTCCGGCTCAGAGAGTGCATTTCTGGTATTCCATGCTTCCCACATTTTTTCATGCTCTTCTTTTTGCTCAGCTGCTATAATACCCAAATCAATGTTCGTATCGTCCTTTAACTCACGGACACCATCCAGCACAAACATGACATCCACGCCCTCACCTGTGGGAACAAAATAATAGGTGTAGGTCAAATTGAACAATTCGTTCGCCTTCTCAAACAACAGAAGATAATATTCATGATTATAAATAGCATAAGCGTTTTGTATCTCCTGCGTGAGTTCTTCAAATTTAATATCTTCCCCAAAAACTTTTGCCGGATAGGTTTCAGCAAACATCCGTTCATATTTTTGTCTGGATTCCAAAGCATTCTGTTCGGTAAAATCAGCGGGAATATCCATATCCTGACAATGTTCGATAAAGTATTCCTGATATTTTGCAAAATTGCTCCCATCTGCTTCCAGATTCACTGCAAGATAAGCCGCCAAACTTTGCAGCGTCTGTTCCTGCTGTTTCTGATAGATTTGTGTCTGATTGGCATATGTTGCTATCCCTGTTGCGGTCAGTGTCAATATGATAAAAACCAGAAAGATAATCCCAAATTTAAATAACAGTCCGTATTTTCTTTTATTCGTATGTGTCTCCATATTTAGTGCCTCCATATTTATGCCTTAAAATTTATAAGTCCAATGTCTACCTTATTTCAATATTATACCAAAATATATCGAAAATATCAAGCAAAGAAAGCTGTCCTGTATGGAAAATGACAACAGCTTACTGTATTCTTCATCATTGAGATGTGCAAACATTGTATTGACATCATATACCGGACGGAGTGTATCTTTTGTGGCGGACTTGATTTTTGATGGATGTTTTTTGGGAAAATCAAAGGTATTTGAGCAGTTCGTCACGGATTGCATCATATTTCTCATCAGCAATGCCGAAATTCATTTCCTTATAGCTCCAGACACTGCGAGCGATTCCATACTTTTCGAAAACATGATGAATAGTTTCGAACCATTTTAGAGAATCTTCCGGCGAAGCTATGTCTATCATGCCATATTCCCCACAATACAGTGAAGTTTCATTTTCCTGCGCTTTTTTGATTGCGGAAGAAAACAAATTTTCGAAATATTCTTCTGTTGTCCCACTTTCTGCAAAGGAAACACGGTCAGAAGGGTTAATTCTTGCAGTCCATGTTGCACCCTGATGTGTGAATGTCAGCGGCTCATAGCAGTGGAAATTGTAAACGACATTTTTGTCATAAGGTGCATCAAGATACTGAACTGTTTCTGCCGCATTATTAAAGTAACTTCCAACCAGAATCACAGTTTCAGGAGCGTATGCACGAATACGCTTGATACATACGTTGGAGATTTTGTTCCATGAATTGAGGAAGCAAGCATCTGTTACTTCATTCAGCAATTCAAAAACAATATTTTGTGTGTCATTTCCATAACGTTTTGCAAACTCTTCCCAAAGACGATAGAACATTTCTTGATACTTTTCGCTGTCGAAGAATCCGCTTTCAGTTTCTCCCTCGTCAAAGGAAAAGCCAGCAGTTTTGTGCAGGTCAAGAACAACTTTCAGTTCGTACTTTCTGCACAATTTCAGAGCGTTATCGATTCTTACAAATCCGCTTTCAATGACACTCCCATCAGAATTCTGGAGAATATTGTAATCAATCGGAATTCTTACATGGTCAAATCCCCATGATGCAATTTTTTCAAAATCAGATTCTGTAATAAAATGATGCAATCTGTCCTCACTATAATCACACTGGGACATCCAACCTCCTAAATTGATACCCTTGTGAAAACTTTTACTTCTAAGCATATGGATTCCGCCTTTCTGTTATTTGATTTCACTGGATGATTGTGCAATCTCCATGACCAGCTTTTCAAAGCTCTGCACAAAATCACAGCCGATATGTTGCAAAGTTTTCAGTGAAATGATATAACTCTATTATACAACAAAGAGAAGGAAAAAGCAATATAAAATCTGTTAAATTTCCCCTGTATGTGAAATAATTTAGAAAAGGGTAAAATTTGCAACATTTTTTGTCAGATTTGCAATTGCTTATTGATTGCAGTTATGTTATAATATAAACAGTAGAAATTTGTTCATATTTTTTTCATTATTTTGGGAGGATTTACTATGAAACGACATCAAAAACGCATTGTTGCAACAATCATGTCTCTGGCAATGCTTGCAGGTGGTATTGGTTTACCGCAAATCATTCAAGAATCAGCATTCATGACGGCTTCCGCTGCATCTACAGAATCACGCATCCGTGTGGATATTAACAAAAACGATGGAAGAAAAGCTTCCTATGCTACCAATGCTAATAACTGGATATTAGTGGACGGTTCGTCTGCTTCCTATAAGGTTGATAATGTGACCTTTACGCTTTCCAACGGCGGAAATGTCGGAGGAAATGTTTGTGGTGCAAATAATAAAAAATTGCAATTGCAGAGCTTAATTTATCCACGTCTGACAATGGACGGCGCAAAAATAAAAGACGGCGACAATGGCGGTGTACTGAAACTGGAAATTTCTGGGCTTTCCAACGGCAATCATTCGCTTCAAATGTGGCACTGCAACACTGACGGATTTGACAATAGTAAACTGAGCATTTCCGTAAACGGAAAAAAGGTGCTTTCTGGTGTGAATTGTCCAACGAATGTGACAGATGAAAATGAAGCTGGTATTTCCTATGTTACATGGTCGGGGAGTAGCGTGACAATTCTCATCACACCAGAGGGAGGCGGAAGACAGGACGTTGCATGGCTGAATGCTTTTGAACTTGATGGAAATGACCCTGTTAATGGTGTTTCCAGAATGACCCCTGACGACAAAGAAGCACACCTTGATACTGCACAGGGACTTTCATGGACAGCCGGAAAAAATGTACAATCTCATGATGTTTATATTGGAACGAGCTATGATGCAGTTTTCCAAGCAAATCATAATTCTCCCGAATTCAAGGGAAATCAGACAGACACAAAATATGCGCTTGATGATAGCTATTCCTCAATTCCTACCTATTATTGGAGAGTGGATGAAGTCAACAACGACGGCACAGTCAAGGGGGCAGTTTATTCGTTTCAGGTGAATCGCCTTGCATTCCCAACGGCGGAAGGCTATGGAAGATTTGCAAGAGGTGGCAGAGGTGGCTATGTGTATCACGTCACCAATTTGAATGATGATGGAAAAGAAGGTTCACTTCGTTATGGACTGGAAACCTTGAAAGGTGCAAGAACGATTGTATTTGATGTTGGTGGGGTTATCTCTTTGGGAAGTGTACTTTGCATTCCGGAAGATGACGGAGATGTTTATGTTGCTGGACAGACAGCCCCAGGGGATGGCATCACGCTCATTAACTATACATTTGGTGCATTGGGTTCAAGTGATGTTGTCATTCGTGATATTCGTACTCGTGTAGGAGATGTTTCCGGACAGTCCATGGGTGGTATGGGACTGGGAAGCTGTAACAATTCCATCATTGACCATTGCTCTATTTCGTGGGCAACAGATGAGGGAATTTCTTCCAGAAGTGCCGCAAATATCACTTTCCAGTGGAATATTGTTGCAGAATCTTTGAATAATTCCGTTCACTATGATGCTGGAAACCGTGATAATGTAGAGCGTCATTCCTTTGCGGCATCCATCAGCGGTTATACAGGCAGTTTCCACCATAATCTTTTAGTAGACAATACAGGGCGAAATGTGTCACTTGCCGGAGGAATGGAGCAAGATGCTGTACATTACGGCGGTCAGCTTGATTTCCGGAATAATGTTGTCTACAACTGGAAAGACCGCACCACTGACGGCGGTGTCCGCAGGTTAAACTTTGTCAACAACTATTACAAGGCTGGTGCAGTCAGTGACACTAATCTTCATGTTGTATCATTGGACGGAAACGAACTCGGTACTTCTGATATGCAAAAAATGTATGTTTCTGGTAACGTCATGACCGACATTAACGGCGGTTATCTGCTGAAATCAAGCGATAATGCATGGGATAAGGGACGTGCAAAATCCGGCGGAAAAAATTCTACGGATAGTGATGTCAGAAGTGATACGCCTTTCTTTGAATCCTATGTCAATACACAATCCGCCGAAGAAGCTTATCAAGATGTAATTGTCAAGGCTGGTGCAAATGCTCCAAAGTTTGACTATTTGGATACTCGTTATCATAAGGAAGTCAAGGAAGGCAGTTATACCTATACTGGTAGCAGAGATAACCTCAAGGGCATTATTGATACACAAGATGATGTTGGTGGTTATCCCAATAACAGCAATTTTAAGGGCGGTACTGCTCCAAGTGATTCTGACCGTGACGGTATGCCAGATGATTGGGAAAAGGCGCACGGTCTTGACCCCAATAATGCCAAAGATGGTGCAATCGTTTCACTTTCAGGCGATGACTATACCAATCTTGAAATGTATTTGAATGAACTTGCTGGGGATTATGTCGAATATAACGGCGAACAAAATACCGAACCCATTACCGGAACATTGATTAAAAGTATTGAAGTAATGGATACCAGTTACTATCCAAGCTGGTCTATTGATACAAGTCTTGACACAGGTGATGCTGTATTTGGTGACAGAACCGCCGAAAGATGCGCCATTGCACAGCTCCCCGCAGGGCTGGAAGGTGCGGAATTGATACTGACTCCTTGTGATGCTAAAAATTCCGACAAAACTCAGGCAGTTGTCACGGTTGCAGAGGACGTTACTTTGTATGTGGCAGTTGACAGCCGTGTCACCAATGCTCCGGCTTGGCTTTCCGATTTTACCAAAATTGACAGTACCATTGGTACATCTAATGATGTGACTTTCATCTTGTACGCTAAGGAGCTGAAAGCTGATGAAAGTGTCACATTTGGTTCAAATGGACAGTCCGCAAGCTGTATGAATTACTTTGCATTTGCTTCTCAGAATTCCATTCCATTGGCAAATGACCTCAATATGGATGGAAAACTGGATACCCTTGACGTTGTACTGCTTCAAAAGTGGATTCATGCTGTCCCCAATACAACCCTCCCCAATTGGGAAGCCGGTGACTTAGATAAAAATGGTAAGCTCAATGTCATTGACCTTGCTTTGATGAAACGCAAAATTCACAATGATACTGCTGCTCCCAAAGCATAAAGATGGAAATATCATCAATGAAAAAGCGGATTCCTTTTTTGGAGTCCGCTTTTTTGGCAATCTTTTGAAACAGGCAACTTTACTTTTTCAAGATTTTGTGGTATGATAGTAGTATATTGTGGTTTCAGAGGTGAAAAAATGAATCAGACAGCTATCAAAAATTTTGCAGTTTCCGCCAGAGTGATGTTAATTGAGGCAGTAACCCAAAAAGCCTATGAATATGAAGTGACACAAAATGGCAAAAATGACCCTTTTCAGGAGTCCGTCAATGGCAAATCTTTGACAGACATCGAAAAACAACAACGTACCCAATTGATTGAAGAAATTGAATTGCATGGATTTGCTGAAACAATGGAAGAAGTAGCATATACTTGGTTTAATCGCTTCATAGCCCTGCGCTTCATGGAAGTGAATGATTATATCCCATCTCATACGAGAGTATTCACGGATGAAAATGGCGAATTCAAGCCGGAAATCCTTTCAAATGCCCTTCATGTGGAAATTAAGGGAATTAACAAAAATAGGATACTGGAATTGTTAGAGCATCAGAAAAACGAATTA
>Ga0326511_10004132_pt1 | contig 11618 bp, 19 predicted proteins | sample 0_2496_0518_D_FD_203701 | JGI IMG/M metagenome (GOLD analysis project Ga0326511, IMG submission 203701) | Bovine rumen microbial communities from UC Davis, California, United States - 0_2496_0518 | ecosystem: Host-associated > Mammals > Digestive system > Stomach > Rumen | place: USA...
GCTACTTTAATGCTTTCAGCATCATACGATGACAGGAACTCTTTAAGAGAACAAACCTGCTGCGTACAGATATTGTTGTCACTCATTATAGCGGCGCCAACTAAACCATAAGAAGAGGTTAAATGCCAGGAAACCTGATACAATTTATCCTCTTTTCGGGCTCCGAAATATTTCATTGCAAAGCGCTCAGGTGAATTAACGAAGTAAACGTTGCCGTAATCGTCATCTACAGTGAGGCAAAGACTCTTACTAGTTATAAACCATGCTTTCTGCATTGGCTCGAAACTGCCGGTAAAAGCAATTTCCCATTTACTCGTTTTGCAAGGCTTCATAACCTTCAAACCTTTGATACTGCATAAAAAACCATATACAAATATAGATACAGCTTTATTAGAGCATGTATACATACCGACATGTCTGTTACAGCCATCCACAAGTCTAAGGGCATTGTTCCTTACAACAACAACATCCTTCCAATTAAAACCTTTATTATTAGCCATTACTGGCCTCCTATAAGAGCTAGACCACTAACAGCTTATGTGCAATTACAATATATTATATAACATTGTGATTTTCAATAATAAAAGCTTTAGGAATTCTGTTATTGCCCGTAGGGCATATTATATTCTGACAGGGACTTTGTCCCGTCACTATATATAATATATTATATATATATAATATTAATATATAATAATATATATTATATATAATGACGGGACAAAATGTCCCTCATACTATATCATAGGCCTACGGCCATAAAGCATAAATGCTATTATTACTAATTAGAGTATGAAAACATATAAAAGATTTTTAGAAGAATTAGAAATGTATGGTGTTGGCGCAGAAATAGAATTAAGTTTTTATGAATGGTCAGAAAACCTTATAAATTATCAACAGGCTGCTGCAGATGGTTATATAATGATTGTAGATAAATGTGCTAGAATTTTTATGCATGTACTACAAAAGCCTGAAAATTGGATTAAAATATGCGAAACCTATTTTGGGTAGCATAACTAATTATGTATACATAATAGGAATGTGTAAGACTAAGCAAAGTTGCTTTTTTTGATACATAACTAATTATTATGTAAGTATGAATGTTAATATAACTTTATAAACAAAGTCATACTAATTATTAAAAAGGTTACTTCTTCTTCGCGCGAAGTAAGTGACCTAAAAAATCACTTAGAAGAGGAAGTAACCTTTTATTATGAAAAACGCATTTAATTCATTTACAAAAACTACAGTATCAAAATCAAATATCGATTTTGAAACAGCAAATCTTATTGAGGCTTATTTCAATATCACCGCCTTAGAAAAATCAGAATACAATCACTGCTACATAAATGTTATGAATAACAAAGAAATTGATGATGTAGCATACAAGAATATGTATATTCGTAAAGACCATGGATATGCACATATTGCCGTACTTAATTTTACAAAGCCAACAGATACAGGTTTTAGAAGCTTTGCAACCCGTGAATATTTCTATGTTACAAAAGTTCAGAATGACACAGATGTTCAGATAAGAGTTGATTTGCTTTCAAAATGGGCAAGTGTTGATAATAACGTATTTGTTTTGGCTGTTGATACACATAACAATCGCGTTGCTAAAATACCCGCAAAATTATTTATTACAAAAGCTGCAAAAGCAGAATTGATACAGGCAGAAAATCATGATTTCTTAAAGCTTGTTAAAATTGATCATGATGATTTAATCTGGACATATGTTAAAGCTTCATGCCCTATCAATCATGTTAAAGCTTTAATGGCCGAATGGAAATATCTTGGAAATATCAGATATAACACATATGAAGCAAGAACAGAAGTAAAAGTTGTATCATATAAACAGGGAAATAAAAGCAATACAAGAGTATTTAAGTCAATTAAACAGGCTTATGATTTATTGAAAGGCGCAGGTTTTGAAATGAGTTATAAAACATTTCAGAGAAGATGCAATTCTGATAAGCCAAGCCTTATTGAAACAGAAAAGTTCACTTTTTATGTTACAAATAAAATTGACTTTGAAGGTCCAGATCATATCTAAAAGCAATAAGATTTTTAGCTTTTTTTAATACTAATTGTTAGGTATTACTAATTTAATTAAAGAGGCTTATAAATGATAAAAACAGTGATTTATAAATGTGACAAATGCGGCAAGATTTTGGTAGAAACCCTGAGTCCTATCAATCACTTAATAAAATGTGACCAATGCAATCAAACAATGAAAGCACTTGATGATGATTTTGATTTATTGGAAGTTATAGAAACTGAAGAATAATTTATAGGTATAACTAATTAAGGTATGAATACAACATATGAAGAATTTTTAGCATGTTTAAAAAGATATGAAGTAGGTTCAGTTATAAGAATATATACCTATGATTTAGAAAACTATAGTAGAGCTGCTGCAGATAGATATATCGGTATCAGCTCTGATAGAGGTAAAATGTATTTCACGGTTTTGAAGAAACCTGAGGAATGGGAAATAATGTGCAGAGCTTATTTTGGCTAAGCACAAAAAATATAAGAGACGTAAATGGAAAATAAAAATGGTACAGATGCAAAAACTAGAAGAATCTTAACAGAAGCAGAAAATGATATGTGGCTTGAAGCAATTTTTAATGGCTTGAAAAATGCTGTTAAAATAGATCCTGTAAATGTTAAGCCTTCTGATACTGGAAGGAATAAAAATAATGAACTTTGATGAATATGTAGCTCAGAATATTAAAGAAGATAAAAAACCGGAAATTATTCCGGAACCAAAAATGGATTATTCATGGCTTAATGAAAATCCTAAAAAAGAGGCTAAACCTATTGAGGCAAGACCTACTAATTTAGATGATTATGGATGGTTCAAATATATGGTAGAACATCCAGAATTAGCTAAGCCTTTTAGCTAAACCTTTTAGTGTGTAACACACTAATTATATTAAATAGGAGATAATAAAAATGGTATTATTAGTAATTGGAATTATCGCAATAGTTGTTATTGCATCTATTGTTTGTTCAGATAGCGGTCACAGCTTCATCATGGATGGTGGTCATTTACGTCGTATAGACTAGGAGAACTGCATATGTATGATGATGTTTGGTCAGCTTTTATTAGCACAGATAAAACGATTGAAGAAGAGTTTTCGGATAAGCTTGATAATCTCTTTGACGTAATCTTAAAAGATTTCCTAAAATAAATTGAAGTATTAAAAATCTAGAGTTTTTATAGCCCAGAACAAAACACCAGTAAATACTGAGTTACCTCTGGACTATTTTTTTATTGATAGAGAAAATTAAAAGCAGCAATAACAATAGGATGAATTTTTGTCATATCAATTCTGTCTTCGACAAAGTAGATACGTCTGACATCGTTTGAAGCTTGGTTTTTTGTTGAGTGTCCAATAATCATTTCAATGAGGGATGTATTGATATTTGCCTGATTAAGAATACTACAGAAGCATTTTCTGAATGAGTGAAAAACAATATGATCGGTTTTAATCATATCAAAGCAGCCAATTTTTTTACCAATGTATTCAACGCATTTTTTGAAGTCGCGTTCTGTAATATGTTCTTTCATAAGAGCAAGCAATGCATTACGAGAATACTCAGAGATTGGAACATCTCTAACAGCATTTTCTGTTTTTGTTCCCCTGATATGAATATAATGCATGCCATTTGATTCCCATAAATCAGACGGTTCAATACTTTGTAGTTCTGCTTTTCTACAGCCTGTTACAATAGCACAATAAGCCAATAAATCATATTTAGATTTGAGTGTCTTAAATACAGATGTAAGTTTTGAGATAGGAAAACAAAGTCGAGCTTCTTTTTCACCAGAACAAGGTTTGAGACCAATAAACGGATCAGATGTAATAAACTCTCGGTCATACATCTGCTTTGTAACCTTATGAAAAGCCGCGAAATAATTGTTACAGGTTTTTGCAGATAATCCAGCTTCTCTCAGTTGGTCTTGAAGTTTAATCAATCTGCTACGAGTAAGCTCATCCCAGTATGTTATGTCAGACAAGTATTTTGAAATAACCTGGCATTTAGAATGGCTGCTTGTCAAAAGATACTCTGAGTATTTGCTGCCATGATTTATGTCGTACTGGATGAATTCTGTATCAGGTTTTGAATAATAAGCATTCAATGTGTCATGAATACAAGTTCTATTTGTTCTTTCAGTTCGCGCTTGTCGTACAGGTAAAGGCAACTGGTTAAGATAGGATAAAGCGAAGTTATACGCTTCATCAATAGTACCCGTGTGGGTAGAGACACACTTGCCATCTTGAAATTTTACATAGAAAATACCACTTCTCTGGTATTTAATGTAAAGACAGAATTTGTTAATCTCGCGGTATTTGTGTTTGCATCTTTTATCTAACATATTATTTATCCTCCCAAGTAAAATTCTCAAAGAACTCTGGAACATCAAACCAGAGAAAGTCATTAAGCTGGGTTTCAGTGAGCTCATCACCCTCTGCCATCATACATTCAAGAAAGCTATCCACTTCATCAACCATATCAAGCTCAACCAGTCTGTTATAAACGTCAACTGCGCCTGACCAGAAATGAAACTCTTTAATGCTTGTAATTTCGGATTTAATAAACATAATATACCTCACTATTTGTTTGTATAGATATATTATGTCAGGGATTTTAACGTTCGCGAGCCCCTTTTACGAAAAAATTTTTATAATGTTAGTGGAAACAAATATGTAGACATAAATACCAGAGTTAAAATAAAAAACCCTTGGAAAACTAGCTCCAAGGGCATAAATAATCATCTCCTAGCAGAATTGAACTGCTGTTGTCGGGATGAAAACCCGATGTCCGCCCTACCTATTGCCTTGTAATACTTCAACTTATCAATTTGCTAGACACAATTATATAGAAGAAAATATATCACAAAAGTGAAAAATATTCTACTCAGCTAATTTAATTATATGAGTAGAAAATCAGCACAATCTAAAAAAGCTAAATTCAGACAGAGTAAAAAATGGAAAGAATTCCGACATGTTATGAATGTATTACAGCATGGAAAGGACCCAATCACAAATAAAAAGCTTTATAAAATGGCCAATCTGCATCACATGAATCTTGACGCAGATGAATATGAAAATCTGGATAACCCAGACAATTTTGTATTGCTTAATTCAAAAACGCATGATGCTCTTCATTGGGCATACAACTATTACAAAGATGACCCAACCTTTCTTGATAGATTCAAATCATATTTAGACAAAATGGTGGAGCTTAATAAATGACATCAATTCCTGTATTAGCTCGACTTGGTTATAAGCTTCTCAAATGTCACAGGATTAAAGATGGCAGCTATCTGGTATTAGCACAGATGGAATTACCTGAAACTACTCTAGTAGCAATTACTACCAATAATGAAATCTTAGACGCACAGGTTTTTATAGACAATCTCAAGGGTGCGCAAAATCAATTCAAACTAATTAAACAGAGACTTTTTACAAGTCACACAACTAATTAGATACAGACCTTTTTTAGAGGTCATAACTAATTAAAGCAATAGGATAAAAAGCGAGATGAGTAATAAAAATTATTTAGGAGCAAAACAGAACAAAACACACAAAATTTCTGGTAGAAAGCAGCAGGACTTTGAAAAAGCTGAACATGACTATCAATTGGCACAAGCTCGTTGGTGTATTAACGAGGATAACAAAGAAGCCTGGGATACCATGTGGATTTTAATACAGACTGCCGTTTTCAATAGTCTTAATAAGGACCTTGGAGACAAGCTTGATAAAGAAGAAATTGAAGAGAGAGCACTCGATATAACAATGAATATTATGCGCTCAATTAAAAACAAAAGAGCAGCTGGTAAAAACTGGATGATTAAAAAGGTTTCATCATTTGTGCATTTACCATGCTTAGCAAAATATGACAAGAAACTTCAATTCTATGACAAGTGTTTATCAGAAGATGCATATACATGTATTGATGATGAAGGCAAACAGATGATTTATGAATCGGCTGAATCAGAAGTTATTGATGGTGTTTTATGTTTAAGTGGCATTTATGTAATACCTGATTTCATGGAAAAATCTGGTGTTTCAAAAATAGATAAAGAAAATCGTTACGATTTAATTAAAACAGAAAGTGAGGGACAATAAAATGGAAGTACAGTACACAGAAGAAGAACAGGCACAGATGGCAGAAAATGCTTTGAGATTTATCGTTATGCATACACCATACTCTGCACAGCAAGCATTTAGAGTAATTGAACTTGTTGCAAAATGGGGAAAGAAAGCCAGATATCATATGACAAAAAAGCAGAATGATATTTTGGACTTTTATGAAGCAGCTATTGAAATTCAGATGAGGACTTTAGCATAACATGAAGAGCATTTTATTTACAGGCGCAAATGGCTTAATCGGAAAACAGGTTTATAAATATTTCGAAGAAAAATATAAAGGTATCTACGAACTGCATCGTATTGATAAATCAGTAAATCTCGATTTATGTGATGCGGATGCTGTAGACCATTGGATGCTTAAATGGCAGCCAGATTATATTGTTCATCTTGCATCTCTAACAGATGTAAATGAATCAATTATTTTACCAAAGATGTATATAAAAAATAATACATTGATGACATTGAACTTATTAGAAGCTGTCAGACTTTATAATCCAAAAGCTAGAGTTCTGCTATTTAATACAGACGAAGTTTTTGATTATGAAATCGGACAGTATGTAAAAGAAGATTCGCCAATCAACAGTAGAAATCCATATTCTGCTTCTAAGCTTTGTCAGAAAGCTATGGGTTGCGCTTATAAAAATACATATGGACTTGATATTGTTGTAACACATATGACCAATTGCTATGGGCCAGAGCAGTCAAAGGTAAAACACATTGGTGGAAGCATGAAACTTATTCCAGCTTTATTTGAAGCAGCGGTTAATAATAAAGAGTTCAGAATGGATGATGGTGGTTCTGCAAAACGTACATGGGTAAATGTATTAGATACAGCTACTGCTATTGAAAAGATTTTATTTGAAGGAACTGATTTCTGTTACAACATTGCGGGTGATGAAATTCTTTCTGTTAAAGAAATCTATGACATCGTTTGTAATGTAACAGGTATACAGATTAAAACAATTGATGCCAAAAGAGCTGGACAAGACCCTTGGTATGCATTGGACTGTTCAAAACTTAAAGCATTAAGTTGGAAGCCTACTCATAATGTTGCAGATACAATGAGAGAGCTTTGGAAAAATAAAAATTGGTAATTCAGGATAAAAAACAATGACAACATACAGTATTATTATTCCGGTATATAAAGATATAAATATAGCAAAAAATGCCATCTTATCAGCAGCAAGACAATTCAGGTCAACAAAACAAGAACATGCAGAATTTTCTGACTGGACTATTGAGTGCATTATTGTAAACGATAGCCCAGATGTTGATATGTCTTCACTTGTTGATACCTTCAATGATAACAAAATCTATAATGATTACACATGCAAATACTTTGTTATGGAATCTAATCAGGGTGAAGGAAATGCACGAAAATTGGGAATTAAAAAATGTTCAGGTGAGTATTTCTTCCTAATGGACTGTGATGACGTATTCGGACCAAACTGCGTTTCAAGATGTAATGAAGCAGTAGTACTTGAAAATAAAAAAGGTAATAAGGTTTCAATGGTAGAATTTCCGTTTACTTCATTTGATGTTAAGCATACAAACTTTATTCCATCATACTCTATCTGGGTACAAGGCAGAGCTTACAATAAAGAGTTTGTTACCTCTCATAATATCTATAGTACTGATTTATCTTCCAGAGCTGGGGCAGATTATAACTTTATGAGTAAGCTTCATGGTGTACAGGATTACTATGACAGAGTTTACAATAAAACAAAAAAGGTTGAATGGTTAAGAGTTTTAGCAAAAGAAGAACCAGGATACAGTTGGTCATACTGGTTTCCATCAAATAGTCAGACACGAAGCTGTAATTATTGGGGAACTTGGATTTGTCCAAAAACAGTATTAAACGGACTTGATGCAGTTAAGTTCTTGAGAGATTTTGAAGAGTCAAAAGGTGAAAAAGCAGAAAGACGTGAATTCTGGAAAAAGGATATATTAAATAAAGCTTGTTACAACTTCATTAATCTTCATGATGTTTTATTGCAATGTACAATAAACGAAGACTTTATTAAACGCGTAACACAAATTGATCCAACAACTGGCGAAGATAATAATATAGCGTTTTATCAGTTATTCAAAGATGCATTTTTAGGTACTTCTGATTTAATGAGAGAATACATTGATGAGGTATGGGATATGGATATTTGGATAACATTTGAAGAGGTATGGTCTAAATCAGATGTTCATAAAGTGATGCCTTGGATGGACTTTAGAACGTATATAGAAAATCCTTCAAAGCTTAGGATATTCGACTTTAACAATATGACCGAACTAGTAGATTTCTGTAAAAGTCACTACAAGTTTGATTCCAATAAAATGCCATTACATGCGAAACAATATAAGAAATTTATTGAAGCATGTAAAAATAATAAGCGCTAAGTTAAAAGGTGTATGTCCCTATTATTCTATAGGGACTCGATAAATAAAGATAATAGGATAAAAAACATATATGGCTTCTACAAAAGAACAAGCAATAGCAAACCTTCAGAAAGCACGAACTCCGGAAGCTATTCAGAAACGAGTTCAAAGCACTATGGTAAATCGTGCTCTCAAACAGGAGGTTTTTGATGAATTAAAAGGAATGCTCTTAAACGGTAAGAATGGTGGTACATACTATTCTGAGTTCATGAAGAAATTCCTTGATATAGCAAAAAAGGACCCAAACAGTAAAGCTGGGCAGATGGTTGCATCAACAATATTCCAACAGGAAATGTTAACCATGCTTGATGAACAGCATGAGAAAGAAATGAATAAAGACAGAGATTTTCAGAGATATCGTCTTATAAAAGATTTCTTTCAGCAGCAGAGAGATGTAATATTAGAAACAAATCATCAGAAGCGAATTATAGCATGTTGTTCTAGACGCGCAGGTAAAACAGACTTAGCATCTGGAGCAATTAACTATGCAGCTATTATTCCAGAGTCTCGTATTATCTACATCAATTTAACATTTACAAATGCTATTAACCAAATTTGGAATAATACAATTAAAAGAGCTGATGAATGCGGATTACAAATTGTAAAATCATCTAAAGCAGATGGTACTATTGAATTTGGAAATGGCTCTTCTTTGAGAATTATGGGTAATCCAAATAATGCAGAAATAGAAAAACTTCGTGGTGAATCAAAGGTATCATTAATTATTATAGATGAGTTCTTCCATCAGAGAAACATGCAGTATGCAATAGATGAGGTAATTGGACCTTTAATGGCCGACCGAGAAGATTCTACTCTACTCTGTATTGGAACACCTCCAAGATTAGCAAAGACTTTTGGTGAGAAATGCTGGAATGAATCCGGCTGGAAAAAATACCACTGGACATTATTTGACAATCCTTATATGCCAAATCCAAAGAATTATTTGGCTGACTTGTGCAAAAATAAGGGTATAACAGAAGATTCGCCTTTCATTCAGCGAGAATATTATGGTCGTATGGGATGCTATGATACAGAAGCTTTAGTATTCAAAGGTAGAACAACATACAGCATTCTTGACGATAATGAGGCAATAACTGACGTTGTTATTGGTGTAGACTACGGATATTCTGACTATAACTCAATTATTTCTGTTGCATATAACAAAAATACAAAGAAATCATGGGTTATAAAAGAAGATAAATTCAATAAAGCAGGTGTTTCTGAGATTATCGAAGTAATCCGAAGACATTGTGCATATGCTACAGCAAAATGCAAGATTCATCATATTGATCCAGAAGAGCATGTAAAAATCTACTGTGATAACAATGAGCAGTCTATTACGCATGATTTAATGACAAAATATAAGCTTCCTGCATACAACTGTTACAAATACGACAAGGCATATGCAATTGAAATGCTTGCTGAAGAACTCAGAACAGGTAGAATGCAGATACCAGAGAATGGTGTACTTGATAATGAAATGGAGCAGATTCTGTATAAGCGAGATAATGATACTGATGCAATTATACCAGAATTAGATGAAGAAATTGGTATCCATGCTGACGCAATGATGGCTTTATTGTATGCATCTCGTAAGATTTTCTTTGATATGGACTACAATATCAGCTTCAAAGAGACTCAGCCAAAAGCGTCTGACTATAAAACAGATTCTACAGGTACAATTATTGAGGTAATAACAGACAATCCTTCGAGTGGAATTGTTGGTACTGATAGCGGAATTATAGGCTAAAAGCACTAAGTTTTTTATATGAACGGATTGATTGATAAGATTAAAGATATATTTAAGAGTTCTCTTCAGAAGTCTCATAAAACAAACTTTAATAAGTGGACTAATAAAGATGTTATTGATAAGAATACCTCTGTAGGTGGAAATGACAAGGTAAATAAAGCTTTAGACAAAGGGAAACAAACCCTGCATATTTCTAGCCCACAATCGTATAGGTATGCTTTGAATGATAAAACAGGTTTCAGTGATAAAGAGTCCGGCTTATTCACTGATCGGCAGATTGCTAAGGCAAAAGAGTCTGACCCGGACATTGATAAAGAAGGTGTTACAAAACACAATGTCAGCTCTACAGCTATTGATGCTATTGATTATGACCCTAAGTCTAAAGATTTGGGAATTGTATTTAAGGGTGGAAAAAAAGAGTACATTTATCCTAATGTACCAAGAGAAGCTGTTAAGGCTTTATTACAGGCTGCTTCAAAAGGTAGACATGTAAACAAAGTAATAAAGCCAAATTATTCTGTAGCTAAAAAGAAATAGAACCTTTCACTTTAACGCCAACCTCAGTATAAGACCTTGTAAAGCTTGAAATCTCTGTATGATTAACAACATTTATAACTTCTACTGGGTGCTGGCATTCATGCTCTGCAAAAACTGAAACATTGAACTTTTTATTGTCTTTAGGCAATAAATAAACTTCTGTTCCAATTTTATAGTCTATTGAGTAAGGACAGAAAGAAACTCCACTATCACAAAAACCGTTAAAAACCTGATAACTTGCCATTCCACCGTAAATATCCCATCTGTTCCAGAGACAAGCGTCAATGCTTAATTCAATCTTATTTGCGTTTTTATGACTTTCTCCCAAGGATTTAGAAAGGTCTGCCTTATTGTACATAACAAAGCTCTGATCAGGCAACCAACTACAAGTAAACAACCATCCAATAATTAACCATGTATTCATTTTCACACTCCTATTAGAAACTTAATTGTTTCTATTTATTTTATGTTATTAAATTAGTATAAAGCCTAAAAATACATAGATAGGATTCTGTTACTCTTGTGATATATTTCTGACGGACTTTGTCCCGTCATTATATATAATATTATATATATATATATATTAATATATAATAATATATATTTTATATATAATGATGGGACACATTATATATGATTAGGTAACAGAACCTTTACTAAGTTATTTATATAAGGATAAAAGACATGTTTGAAAAGCTTAAACAAAAGCGCGCTGAAAAGCAGAAGATTAAAAGACT
>Ga0326511_10004133_pt1 | contig 11618 bp, 9 predicted proteins | sample 0_2496_0518_D_FD_203701 | JGI IMG/M metagenome (GOLD analysis project Ga0326511, IMG submission 203701) | Bovine rumen microbial communities from UC Davis, California, United States - 0_2496_0518 | ecosystem: Host-associated > Mammals > Digestive system > Stomach > Rumen | place: USA: California...
CGTGCTGATATCATTTACGGTGCTGACTCCTTATGGACTTTGGTGGCTTTTTTACGAAGCTGACCTGAGTGCGATGGCTATGCCGTCAATATGGGGTTCGGTGCTCTATGTGGGCATTGTTTCAACCACGGCAGGCTTTGTTTTATGGAGCAAAGGCCTGACTTACATGGATGCCTCCATCGGCGGCCTGTTCATGTTTTTCCAGCCGGTAGTGGGGACTATCCTTGGATACTGGTTGCTGGATGAAGCTATGACCAGATACTTCCTGCCTGGCTTTGCCCTTATTTCAATTGGTGTAGTGCTGGCCATGAGAGGTGGCAACACAACAGCAGAAGAAAAACTGGCGCGCAGCCGCCCAAAAGGGGTGCTGCATGAGTGAAAACAACTTATGCAGCACCCCTTTTACTTATTTCTCAAACTTTATGTTTTGAGTTTTTACTTGTCTTTTCACGGTTTGACTTTATGTTTTGTGTTTTTGCTTTACGCTTTTCGTGAAGGGATTTGCAACTGTGTGCCCATAGCAAGGGGGCTGTATCAACAGGTGATACAGCCCCCTTGCTATGGTTTGCCTGCAAGCAGGCGGGTCATACCTTGAACTTCGCCACTTGCTGCTTGAGGTTTTCTGCGCCCTGCTGGGAGATGTTGATCTTATCCAGGATTTCGTTGGCTTTCTGGGCCACCAGGGTGACTTTTTCGGCTACGGTGGTGTTGCCTACGGCTCCTTCGTGGGTGGCCTTGGCGATTTCTTCCATGGCGTTGCCCATGGTTTCTATGGAGTCTGATAGTTCCTTGGAGGTGGTGTTGCTCTTCTGGGCGAAGCCTCTGAGGTAGTCGGCATCATCACGGTACTGGTCGGCGGTCTCGTTGATGAGGGCATAGTCCTTGCTGACCTTATCCTCCATGAATTTCAGCAGGCCAAAGGCGCCGTTGGAGAGATTCTGCACGGAGGCGGTGACTTTGTTGGTGAGGTTCTGGATGCTCTCGGCGGTGTCGTGGGACTGCTCGGCCAGCTTGCGCACTTCGTCTGCCACCACGGCAAAGCCTCTGCCGTGCTCGCCTGCCCGGGCGGCTTCGATGGCGGCATTGAGGGCCAGGAGGTTGGTCTGCTCGGCTATCTCGGTGATCTCGCCTGTGAGGTTGTTGATCTGGTCTACGACCTTGGCAGATTCGATGGCTTCCTCCACGGAGGTCTTGGTGGCGTTGTAGACGCTTTCTGCTTCCTTGGAGGACTGGGACATGGTAGCCTGGAGGCGGCTGGCCCGCTCTGCCACCTGGATGGTGTAGTTCTCGCTTTCCTCGGCCCCGCGGGCGTTTTCATGGATCTTGTCCCCGATGGTGTCGCTGAGGTGCTGGAGGTTCACCGTGGAGGCAGCCGTTTCTTCCATGCCGGCGGCCATTTCCTCTGTGGCGGCGGACATGTCCTGGGTGCTCTCGTTCAGGGCGCCCACCAGCTGCTGCACTTCCAGCACCATGTCGGCGCTGTTGTCGGCTTCGTGCCTTACTTCCTTGAGGACTGTGCGCAGGGCTTTCTGCATCTTGGCGAGAGCCTGCACCATATTGCCCACTTCGTCCTGGCGGTTGCTGAGTTCTGCGGGCACTTCCTGAGAGAGGTCGCCGTCTGCCACGGCATCGAGCTGGCGCACGGATTCCCGCAGGGGGATGGCGATGTCCCGGGCGATGACGATGGCGGCGCCCACGCCTATGATGAGGCCCAGCAGGATGATGCCCACAAAGATTTTGATGGTCCTGTCGTAGCTGGCGCTGCTGGCCTCAAAGAGCAGCTTGCCCTGGAGCACGTTGTCCGGGGTCAGCACAGAGAGGTTGGCGCCGATGGCACTGACTTCGGAGAGATTGTCCAGGATCTTGGCCTTGTCCTCGGGGCTCATGCCCAGAGTTTCCGTGGCCTTCACCTTGGCGGAGAAGTCTGCCAGGTTCTTTTCCAGTTCTGCGATGGTCGCCTGGGAACGCTGGCTGCGGTTGATTTCCTTGACTTTCGCCACGTCCTCCTGTAGGATTTTCAGCTTGTTGGAGATATCTTCCAGCACCACCTTGCGGTTTTCCACGGTGAAGTTCTGCTGCTGGATGTAGGATACATGGGAGATGATGGCGCGCAGCTGGTTGTTGGCATCGTTGAGGTACTGGGTGGTCATGAGGTTGTAGTTGTACATGTCGTCGATGGACTGTTTGGCCTGGCTGTTGGCAAAGATGCCCACCACCGCCACCCCGCAGGTGATGAACAGCATGATGATGGCCAGCAGGAGGATCTTGGCCCTTACGCTCAGTTGATTCATAGTGTCTCGCTCCTTATTTGAACTGGGCAGCATTTTCCTTGGTGATTTCCGTGAAGGGAATCTTCACTTCATCTGTGGGGATGGTGCCGGACAGGGCTGTTTTCAGGAGGTTTGCTATGCCTTCCGAGGTCTTGTCGGCATCCTGCTTGATGGTCTGGGACATTTCTCCGGCTGCCACTGACTTGATGGCGTAGTCCATGGCATCTACCCCGGAGACGATCACGCCCTGGTCGCGGCCGGCGGCTTTCAGGGCCTTCAGTGCACCCAAGGCCATGTTGTCATTGCCTGCCACTACGGCATCAATCTGGGGATAGACCTGCAGCCAGAGGGTCATGTCTTTGAGGCCCTCGGCCTCGCTCCAGTTGCCATCGGCCTTGGCCAGCAGCTGGATGTCGCTGCGCTTGTCAAGGCAGGCTTCCTTGAAGCCTTCCCAGCGCAGGCGGGCGCTGCCCTGGCTGCTTTCGCCCATGAGGTAGACTATCTTGGCACCCTGGGGCAGGTGCTTCACCAGGTATTCTCCCTGTAGCCTTCCGGCCTGCTTCTCATCTGACATGACGCTGGCAAACTTGCCCCCGTTCAGGTCGCGGTTGGTGGCGATGACGGGCACGCCTGCCTCGTTGGCCTTTTCTATGGCGGGGATGACAGCATCGCCGTCCACCGCCAGGATCACGATGGCGGCAGGTTTCTGGGCGATGGCTTCATTGAGCTGGTCAATCTGCAGATTGGCATCTCCGTTGGCGTTCAGGAACTCCACGTCCACCCCTTGGGGCATGTGGGCCTTCACACCTTCGTAGAGCTTGCCCGTGAAGTCAGTGGCTTCTGCATGGGCGGCAAAGTAGACCTTGCCGCCTGCTCCGCTTTGGGAGCCACAGCCGGGCAAGGCTAAAAGAGTGGCCAGCGCGCAGGAGGCGGCGATGGCTTTGAAAGACTTTTTCATAAGCAACACTCCTATCTGATATGGCAGTATTTCCATAAAACGGCCATAAGGGGACGCTTCATGCACAATTATTCTACATGAAGGGGATTTTTTCCTTTTTTGGGAAAAAATATTGGCTGTCAGGTTTCGGCAGGAATAATTCTGAGCAGGGTAGAATTTATTCATGATTACACACATTAGGGGGGGATTTCTTATGGCTGGATCCATCCTGGTCATCCCGCTGGAGGGAAGGCTTGATTCCTTCACGGCACCCGCCATCCGCCAGGAAATCGAGCGGCTGCGGGCTGCGCAGGAACACGAGGCACTGGTCTTTGAGGCGAAGCATCTGACATATATTTCTTCTACGGGCTTGCGGGTCATCATGCAGGCCATCAAGGCGGAGCAGGCGCAGAAGCATGCTCCGGTTTCCATCATTGAAGCCCGCAGGGAGGTTTATGAGATTCTGGAAATGACAGGTCTGACCGAGCTTATCAAGGTGGAAAAGAGCTACCGGGAAATAAGCCTGGAGGGAAGCCGCCTCATTGGCAAGGGGTTCTATGGACAGGTCTTCCAGATTGATGAGGATACGGTGGTCAAGCTGTACGCTGATGGGAAAGCAAGCCTGCCCTTGATGGAACGGGAGCAGGCGCTGGCCCGCAAGGCTTTCATCAGGGGCATTCCCACGGCTATTCCCTATGATATTGTGCGGGTAGGCGAGCAATATGGGACGATGTTCGAACTCTTGCAGGCCAGGACCTTCAACGACCTGGTGCGGGAATATGAGCAGGACCGGGGGAAACTGGAAGAACTCATGGCCCTTTATGTCAGCTGCCTGAAGCAGGTCCACGCCACGGAAATGGAGCGGGGAGAGCTGCCCCTGGCCAGGGACATCATGCTGGAACGGCTCCAGTCCTTGCAGGAGGTGCTGCCCCTAGAGATCATCGGCAGGCTGCAGAATCTGCTGACGGAGCTGCCGGAGGATCTGCATGTGGTGCATCGTGATTTCCAGATGAAGAATGTGATGCTCTGCCATGGGGAACCCATGCTCATAGATATGGAAACCCTGTGTACAGGCCAGCCTATTTTCGACCTGCAGGCCTTGTATGTGTCCTACAAGGCCTTCAAGGAAGACGAACCGGAAAACGCCATGGCTTTCATGGGGCTGCACGGTGAGACCCAGGATTATATCTGGCAGCGGCTGCTGGAGCTCTATTTCGGTACGGAGGACAAGGGACGGCTGAAGGTTTTGGAGGACAAGATCCGCGTGGCAGCATACATCCGGTTCCTTTATATTCTCGAAACTACTTGGCATAAGGGCAGAGCACTCACCGAAGTGCGCATAAAAAATACCCGGAAGCAGCTGCAGGAACTGCTGTCCCGGGTTGAGTCTCTTTCTTTGGAAGAGGATTCTTAACCGGCCTTGGTATACAGGCTGTAGTAAAGCCCTTTTCTCTCCATCAGCTCGGCATGGCTGCCCATCTCCGCCATGCGGCCCTGCTCCAGCACGATGATCAGGTCGGCCTTGCGGATGGTGGACAGGCGATGGGCGATGACCAGCACCGTCTTGCCCTGCATCAGGGTGTCCAGCCCCTTGGTCACGCGCATTTCCGTCAGGGAGTCGATGGAGCTGGTGGCTTCGTCCAGCACCAGCACCGGCTTTTGGCTTGCCTCCGCCCGCGCCACCGCCAGTAGCTGGCGCTCCCCTTCGGAAAGGGCTGCGCCGCCGTGGTGGAGGATGGTGGCGTAGAGGTCTTTCAGATGGCTGATGAAATAATCCGCATTGGCAGCCCGGGCCGCCGCCTGCACTTCCGCCGCCGTGGCTTCTGGCGCGCCGTACTTGATATTCTCCGCCACGCTGGCGGTGAAGAGATGCACCTCCTGCAGGACCACGCTGACGGCGCGCCGCAAGTCCTTCTTGCGTATCTGGCGGATATCTATCCCGTCAAAGGTGATGCTGCCGGCAGAGATTTCGTAAAAGCGGCTCAGGAGGTTCACCACCGTGGTCTTGCCTGCCCCCGTAGCTCCCACGAAGGCCACCGTCTGCCCCGGCTCCACGCGGAAGGACAGGCCGCGCAGCACCGGCACCCCCGGGGTGTAGGCAAACTCCACCCCGTCAAATTCCAACGCGCCCAGGCAGGGCCGCCGCTCCCCGTCGGGCAGCTGCCAGACATACTCATAGGCGGGGGCTGGGCTTTCGTGCAGGTCAGGCTCCCGGGCGCAGGAGATCAGCTGCACCTGCCCGCAGTCCGGTTCTGCCGGGGTATCCAGGAAGGCGAAGATCCTGTTTGCTCCCGCCATGGCTTCCATCACGTTGTTCACCTGCTTGGCAATCCTGGTCAAAGGCGTCATCATGCTTTTGTAATATTGCAGGAAAACGATTACTGTCCCCGGGTCGCTCTGGTCTTCCAGCGACAGCAGGCAGCCGCAGACGGCCACGGCTGCAAAGCCGAGATTATCAAGCCCCGCCGTGAAGTCAAACAGGCTGTTGGCAAAGAAGTCGGCCATGCTGGAATGGTGGAAAAGCCGGTGGCTGCGGGCTTCGAATTCCTTCTGTGCCGCCTCTTCCCGGGCAAAGGCCTTGATTTCCACCCGCCCGGCGACCATTTCCTCTCCGTAGGCGTTCAGATCCTGTATGCTCTGCTGCTGGGCGGTGAAATAGCCTGACTTATTGCGGGAGAGGCGGCGCAGCACCAGGGCGATGGCAGCAGCGCAGCCCGTCACCACCAGGGCCATGCGCCAGTCGATGACGAAAATCGTCACCAGGATGGTGGCTATCATGGTGAAGCCCTCTACCAGCTTGGGCAGTCCCCTTGAGAGCATGGCGCTGAGGGCATCCACATCTGCCGAGTAATAGCTCATGAGCTGCCCGCGGCTGTGGGTATCAAAATAGGCCAGGGGGAAGTGGGCCATCCGGTGGAACATCTCCCTGCGGATGCGATACATGGCGTCCGTGCTGATGCGTATCATCAAGACATTGTGCAGGGCGGAGGCCGCCACCGAACTCAAGTAAAGCAGCGCCATCAGCGCCAGCATGTCATAAAAGCCCGTATAGTCGGGATTGGACTGCCCTATGAGAGGGATGACATAATCGTTGATGATGGGCTTCATGTAGTAGACCGCCCGGGTGGCGCAGATGGTGCCGCCAATCATGCACAGGGCAACCGCGCACAGTTGCCAGCGATAGGGGCGCAGATAGTCAAGGAGCCGCATCAAGGCTGGCTGCTTTTCTGCTTCGCTCTTCATGCCATCGTCCTCCGCTGTGTCTCATAGATTTCACGGTATATCCGGCTACTGGCCAATAGCTCCTCATGGGTGCCCAGGCCCTCCGCCCGTCCCTCATCCAGCACGAGGATGCGGTCTGCCTGGCGCACAGAAGAAATGCGCTGGGAAACCAGCAGGACGGTGGTTCCCTCAAGTTCCCTCAGGGACTGCACGACAGCTGCCTCCGTGGCATTGTCCAAAGCGCTGAGGCTGTCATCCAGGATCAGGAGTTTCGGCCTCTTTATCAAGGCCCTGGCGATGCAGAGCCGCTGCCGCTGCCCTCCCGAGAGGGTCAGGCCGCCCTGGCTGAGCTGTGTCTCATACCCCTGGGGCAATTGCATGATGAAGTCGTTGGCTCCCGCGAGGGCGGCGGCCCTGACGATTTCTTCAGCAGTCGCGTGCTCATTGCCCCAGCGGAGATTGTCCGCGATGGTGCCCGTAAAGAGCAGGCTGCGCTGGGGGACGAAACCGATGAGGCGGCGCAGGGAGGCGAGGGAAAAGGAGCGCAGCTCCCTGCCCCCCAGCAGGATCTGGCCGGAGGTGGCATCGTACAGGCGGAGCAGCAGGCTGACCAAAGAAGTCTTGCCTGCGCCGGAAGCGCCGATGATGCCCACAAACTCGCCCGGGGGAATATCCAGATTTATTCCCTGCAGGGCAAAGCTTGCTTCCCCGGGCGGCGTGCTGGAGCCTGCTGCATGGTAGGAGAGGCTGACCTCCCGCAGGGAAAGGGAATAGTCTCCCCAGACGTCGCTATCCTCCGCCCCCTCTGCCATGGAGGGGGCGAGATTTATGATGCCCAAAACCAGGTTCATGGCCACCCCTGCGTTGAGGATGGGCACCATGATGAGGGTCAGCATGGCAATCTGATACAAGATCTGGCTGGCGTAGACGATGAGGCAGAAGAAATCGCCCTCCAGCATATCCTCCGCCACAATGGAGCGGGCGCAGACCAGGACGATGAGCAGGATGCAGGCATACATGACCGTATTCAGCATAGGCTCATTGAGCATGGCGCCCCCTTGGGCCAGCATGGTTTCCCGGCGCAGGGATGCTGCTCTCTGCCGGAACTGGGCTTCGGCCTCTGCCTCACGGGCAAAGGCTTTCACCGTCTTCTGCCCGGCGATGTTTTCCTCCAGCAGCTCATTGAGGCCATCATAGCACAGGAACATGCGCCGGTAGTGGCGCAGGGTGAAGCGAACCACCAAGGTGCCCACCAGTGCCAGCCCGCCTGCTCCCAGCAGGAAGATCCAGGCGACCTGGGGATAGACGGTCACTGTCACCAGCACGGTGATGGTGACCATCAGGGGACTGCGCAGCAGGGAATGGCACATGCCCAGCCCCTTGCGGATATAGTTCATGTCCGTTGAGAGCCGGGTCAGGATGGTGGCTGTGCCGTAGGCATCCGTATCTGCCAGTGCCAGCTGGTGCACGCGGGCAAAGAGCGCATTGCGCAGGTTTTCCGTCACGCCCCCGGACCAGACGGCAATCAGGCGGCTGAGGGTGAGGCCTGTCAGCATCATGGCAGCGCCCACCAGCGCCAGGCGGAGGCCCTGACTGAGGATGACGGCGGCATCCTCAGTGAAAACCTCGGAGTTCATCATATCCCCTATCAGATAGGGGATATAGACATCCAACGCCACATGGAGCAGCAGCACCGCAGGCAGGGCCAGCATGATATAGCGGTGGCGGCCGGAATAGTGCCACAGTTGCCGCCACATCCGGCTCAAGGCTCTCCTCCTGTTTCCCGGCTGGCCCGCCACGCTTTGGCATCTGCCCGCAGGTCAGCCAGGAATTGGCTCTTGGCAGGATTATACAGCAGGGGCCTGTCCTCATACCGCAGCAGCAGCGCCTTTTTCAGATAAATATACGCCTGCCGGGCACGTTCATCCGCCTGCAGGAAGTCGGTGATATCCACATACCGATACCAGCTTTCCGTTCGCCAGGGCACCACATGGACATGCAGCACGCGCTTGCCTGTATCCGGGTCATTCAGGCAAAACACCCGGTCCCCAGGAATGACCTCGCCAAAATCCTGCAGGCCGAGCCTTGAGAGCTCTGGCAGGGAAGGGGATAGCTCTACCCCCTCTTCCAGCCCCACCAGCATGTCAATCAGCGGCTTGGCATACATGCCCTGCACAGAAGTGCTGCCTACGTGGCGGATTTCCGCCGCCTGAGGGATGACCTGCTGGAGCACTCGGACTGCCCGTCGCCCCGCCTCGGCCCAGGAGGGGTGATATTCTTCAAAATAAAGCTTGCCTTGCGCCACGCCGCTGGCAAGGTCTTTCAGTGCTGTTATCATGAGCTGTGCGCCTTCTTTCGCTATAGCAAAAGCCACCTTTGAAAAGGTGGCTGCTTATTTCTGGTGTGATTTCACTGAATGTGGTATACTGACTGTGCTGTTTGTGCAGCATACCACCTCATTGAAGGGAGGTGAAAATATGTTCGCCGACATCTTGATTTCCCTTGCAGTCGGCGTGGTTGCCAGTGTAATTGGCAGCTATGTCTATGCTCGGCTAACGCGGCACGACAGTAGGAACCCCTAACGGCTAGTCTACCACCTGGCCGAGCCCCCTTGAGCCTATGGCGAGAGGGGGCTTCTTCATACTAAAATAGCCTGCTGTCAGCTACCACACTAAACAACAAGCTATAATAGCGATGAAAATATGTTCCATCTTGATTTCCCTCGTTGACTTAATTTTAACATAAACCATGCTGACTGACAAGATGTGTAAGCTAGCAGCATGGTTTTTTAGTTTTCAATGAGGCAGGCCAGGAATTCTTCCCCGTACCTTTCCAGCTTCCTCTCGCCGATGCCCCTGACCTCCAGCATTTCCTTCAGCGTCTTGGGCTTCACCATGCACATATCCCTGAGGGTGGCATCGGAGAAGACCACATAAGGCGGCACGTGCTCGCGGGTGGCGATTTCTTTGCGCAGTTTGCGGAGCTTGTCGAAAAGGCCGGAGTCTGCAGGGGCTTTTTCCTTTTCGGGCTTGGGCACAGCCTGCCAGACTTTTTCCTGCCCCTTGAGCACGGGATAGGCGGCGGGCTTCAGGGTCAGCACCGGGAACTTGCTCTCGGTGAGGGCGAGATAGTCCGTGGCCACGAAACGCTGGAGCAGGAGCTTGATGTCAGAAAGGGTCCGCTCCTTCATCAGGCCGAAGGTGGAGAGTTCATCGAAGTGCATGGCCTGCACTTTCTTGTCCTGGGAGCCTTTCAGCACCTGGGCCACCAGATTGAGTCCGAAGCGCTCCCTCATGCGGTAGACGCAGGAGAAGACTTTCTGGGCATCGAGGGTCACGTCGATTTTTTCCAGCCCCGCCTTGCAGTTGCCGCAGTTGTCGCAGACCACCTCGGAGCTGTGGTCGCCGAAGTAGCTGATGATGAAGTGCCGCAGGCATTCGGGGGTGTGGCAGTAGTCCACCATCTTCTGCAGGCAGCCCAGATTGTGGGCCTTGCGCTGCTCGTTTTCCGTGGACACATCGATGAGGTACTTCTGGGTCATGACATCCTGGGGAGAGTAGAGCAGGATGCACTCACCCGGCTCCCCGTCACGGCCCGCCCGGCCCGCTTCCTGATAGTAGGCCTCAATGTTCTTGGGCATATTGTAATGGATGACGAAGCGCACATTGGACTTGTCGATGCCCATGCCAAAGGCGTTGGTGGCCACGATGACCTGCACATTGTCGTAGAGGAAATCGTCCTGGGCATTCGTGCGCTCCTGGTCGGAGAGGCCCGCATGGTAGCGGCCCACGGAGATCTTTTTCTTCGTGAGGTGCTCGTAGAGCTTGTCCACCTCCTTGCGGGTGGCGGCGTAGATAATCCCGGCTTCGTCTGCGTGCCGCTTGAGGTAGCGTTCGAGGAATTTCTTCTTGTCCTCGCCCCGGCGCACTTCGAAGTAGAGGTTGGGACGGTCAAAGCCTGTCACGTGCACTTGGGGGGAGCGCAGATGCAGGAGGCTTACGATATCTTCCTTGACCTCCGGCGTAGCCGTGGCGGTGAAGGCGCTGACCAGGGGGCGGCGGGGCAGTCCCGCGATGAAGGGCGCAATCTGCCGGTAACTGGGCCGGAAGTCGTGGCCCCACTGGGAGAGGCAGTGGGCCTCGTCCACCGCCACCATGGAGATTTCCTGCTGCTCGATGATGTACTGGAAGTAATCTGTGTCCAGCCGCTCCGGGGCTACATAGACCAGCTTGTAGCGTCCGGCGGCGATGGCCTGCAGCCTGTCCGTGGATTCTCTGGCAGAAAGCTGGCTGTTGATGAAGGTGGCTGGCACCCCCTGCTCCACCAGCGCGTCTACCTGGTCTTTCATCAGGGAAATCAGGGGGGAGATGACCAGCGTCACCCCCGGGAAGATAAGAGCGGGCACCTGGAAGCAGATGGATTTGCCTGCCCCGGTGGGCATGATGGCCAATGTATCAGCGCCCGCGAGCAGGCTTTCCACCACAGGCTGCTGGGCCGGGCGGAAAGCCGGGTAGCCATAGTATTTGCGCAGGAGCGACTGGGCTTCGGCAAGGTATGGATTTTCCATTAAACAAAACACCTATTTCTATTGGGATTCAATAACTTATGCATACCCATTCATTATAACATCAACCTTGCCGGTGCGGGGGTGGAAAATCAGGCCGTGGATGGGCACGTCCTGGGGAATCAGGGGATTGAGGCGCAGGTACTCCACCGTGTCGATGACGTTCTGCTCCGGGTGGTGGAACTCATCTGCCCATTCCTGGAGCTCCTTCTTCACCATGTGGATGGCTTCCTTGGAAATGCCCCGCTCCAGCATGCTCTTGATGAGTCCCTCGGAGGTGGTCTTGGCCATGCCGCACTCGTGGTGGCCGATGACGATGATTTCCTTCACGCCCAGTTCATAGATGCAGACCAGGAGGCTCCTGACGGTGCCGTCAAAGACGCCTGTGACGCCGTTGCCAGCGGTCTTGATGACCTTGGCTTCGCCCCGGCCTATGCCCAGGGCAGGCTCCAGGAAGTTCACCAGCCGGGTGTCCATGCAGGTGATGAGAGCTACCTGCTTCTGGGGCAGCTTGCTTTTCTTCAGATCCTCTGTGGTGTAGTCTGCCGGCGGATTGGCACAGAAAGCCTCATTGGCTTTCAGCATATCTTCAAGTATGGACATAAAAAATCCCTCCTGTTCTTGA
>Ga0326511_10004134_pt1 | contig 11617 bp, 7 predicted proteins | sample 0_2496_0518_D_FD_203701 | JGI IMG/M metagenome (GOLD analysis project Ga0326511, IMG submission 203701) | Bovine rumen microbial communities from UC Davis, California, United States - 0_2496_0518 | ecosystem: Host-associated > Mammals > Digestive system > Stomach > Rumen | place: USA: California...
TTGGGGACTTACAGAGGCGTTACAAGACAGAAATCATGAAAATTGCCGCATAACGAAATATCTATCGAAAGGCCTCAATGCAAAAAAGAAAAAAGAGGATGTGCCTATTTTGACACACCCTCTTTTTGTTAACAACCAGAAAAGAACGTATAGGTGTACAAAAACAAAGTATTGCCTTTTTCTGTTATTGATGGGTGCCTGGCAATGGCAGAACTCAAGAAACCGTGCTGAAAAGGTGATGTTAATCACGGGGTCGGTTCTGGTGATCATTTTGAAATGAAAATTTGCCCTGGCTGCCTTGGGCTGTGCCGCCGTGAACCTACACATCTCCCTGAATATGCTGGGAAGGAAGAAATATCTGGAGTAAAACCCAAAAACGGATAAACTAACTATCAAACCTATATGCGAGTAGGAATCATAGCAACCGGGCGTATTGCTGGCATTGCCGCAGAGACGCTTCGCCAGATGACAGATGCTGATTGAATCGCCTTTGATGCCCCACGATGAAACGCTTTATATCATGCAACTAATGGACGGCCTACGTTAACAGTGGGGTGTTTCCTACCCTATGGATTAACAGTTTTTTCACTTTTTTCAACGAAAATTTGCTAATTTAGAAGATTTAGCATATCTTTGTGCCATTGTTATTATCAACTAATTCAAAACCTAATAAAATACATCAAGAAATGAAGAAAAAGCAAGCTATGAAATGGGCAATGGTACTTGGTGCCGTACTCATGATGTCGGCCTGCGGTTCTGAGCAGCCTCAGCCGACACCGTCGTCATTTGAGACATTGGTCGTGAAAAAACAAAACATCACGATTCCTGTGAAATTCAGTGCAAAGATGAAGGGTGAAACCGACGTGATGGTAACACCGCAAGTGAGCGGACAGTTGGTGAAGATTTGCGTCAAGGAAGGCGACCTGGTGAAAAGGGGGCAGACGTTGTTTGTCATCGACTCTCGTACGGCACGAGCAGACTTGGAGGCGGCACAGGCTAATCTGCTGGCGGCACAGGCTTCTGAGAACAGTGCGAAACTGGAGTATCAGTCGAAGAAAAACTTGTTTGAACGTAATATTGTGAGCCGCTACGTGCTGGACAATGCGTATAATAGCTACAAGCAGGCGCAGGCAGGGGTGGCTCAGGCTCGTGCAGCGGTAAACTCGGCACAGGTGAACCTGAGTTTCTGTACGATTACAGCATCGGTGTCGGGTGTTATCGGTGAGATTCCCGTCCGCATGGGTGACCAAGTGTCTCCTGGCACGCAACTGACGATTCTCAGCGGCAACCAGAATATGGATGCTGAATTCTCTATAACAGAGAATCTTCTTGAGCTGATGATCCAGAATGGTGTGAAAGCCTCCGAAATACACAAACATCTGGCAGAGCTGCCCGACGTAACATTCGTGATGAAAAACGGCACGAAATATGAGCACAAAGGCCGTGTGACCAGGATGACAGGTGTTGTGAATGCTACAACGGGTACTATTGCTGCCAAGGCTACGTTCCCCAACCCTACTGGATTGCTTTATTCGGGCATTCAGGGAACGGTGGTCATACCGAACGACATGAAGGACGTGATTGTAATTCCACAAGTGGCTGTGGTGAAGTTGCAGGACAGGCAACAAGTATATAAGGTGCTGGCTGACAGCACTGCAACGGCTGTTGAGGTGACAACAGAGGATGTTTACAACGGTAAGGACTACATCGTTACCAGCGGTCTGAAAGTCGGTGACAAGATTGTGACTGTAGGTGCCAATAACGTGCATGAGGGACAGAAGGTCCTTTTTCCAAAAGCACCCAAAACACAAAAGTAAGTTATGAAGAACAATACATTTATAAATAGGTACGTGATGGCGTGTGCCATCAGTATCGTATTGGCGCTGGTGGGCTTCATCGCGATGAACTCGCTGCCCATCGAGCAATATCCGAATATTGCACCACCGCAGGTGGAGGTTACTGCCACCTATTTGGGTGCTGACCCCAAAACCATTATAGAGTCGGTTGTCTCGCCTCTGGAGGAGAGTATCAACGGTGTGGACGGTATGGACTATATCGTCTCTAAGGCCACCTCAACGGGTACTGCGACCATCGATGTGTATTTCAAACAGGGCGTTGACCCAGACATCGCGACGGTGAACGTGCAGAACCGCGTATCGAAGGCTCAATCGCTGTTACCTGCTGCCGTTGTCAATATGGGTATTGAAACGGAGAAACGCCAGAGCAGTATTCTGCGCATCATCGGCATTCAATGTACTAACGGCAAGTATAGCGACGACTTCGTTTCTAACTACGTAGATATCAACATCAAGCCGCGTATGCAGCGTATCTTTGGTGTTGGCTCCGTGACCTCATTAGGTAACACCTACGCCCTGCGTGTCTGGATGAAACCTGACGTGCTGGCGCAGTATGGTCTGACTCCCGATGATGTCAGCGCAGCCATCAACAGCCAGAGCTTCGTGACCGCTGTGGGTTCTTTTGGCGAACAGTCAGATAACAAATACCAGTACACGATGGAGTACAAAGGTACGCTGAAGGAGATAGAGGAGTTCAACGACATCGTTATTAAAACCACCGACGGTGGTCACATGCTTCACTTGCGCGATGTGGCAGAAGTGGAGATAGGTGCTAAGACCTACAGCTTTATCTCTAATATCAGCGGAAAACCAGGTACTTTCATGCTGATTTTCCAGTCACCGGGTTCCAATGCTACAGAGGTGAACCAACGCATCGACCAGATGTGTGAGGAGATGAAGGCAACGATGCCTGACGGACTGGAATTCGTAACCTTGATGAACGCTGATGACTTCCTCTTCGCTGCCATCCATAACGTGGTGGAGACGTTGGTTATCGCTATCATCCTGGTCATTCTTGTGGTGTTCTTCTTCCTGCAAAACATCAAGGCAACCATCATTCCGTCTATCTCGGTTATTGTGTCGCTGATGGGTACCTTTGTGATTGTCACCATGGCTGGCTTCTCGCTGAACCTCTTGACACTGTTCGCACTGGTGCTCGCCATCGGTACTGTGGTCGATGACGCCATTGTTGTCGTCGAGGCAGTGATGGCTAAGATGGAAAGCGGTGTGTCTGATGCCAAGGAGGCTACGCGCCAAGCTGTCGGCGAAGTGTCGATGGCAGTATTCTCGTGTACACTCGTCTTTATGGCGGTGTTCATCCCTGTGACCTTCATATCGGGTACGTCTGGTACCTTCTTCACGCAGTTTGGTATCACCATCGCTTCGGCAGTAGGTCTGTCGTGTCTGCAGGCTCTGACAACGTGTCCTGCCCTTTGTGCCATCATGCTGAAGATTACGGAAGACAAGAAGGATGGCGGCAAGTCGCTGACATACTATACAAAGAAAGCCTACGATGCCAGCTATAATGCCCTCTTCAAGAAATATAGCAAGGGCGTGCAGAAGTTCATCAAGCGGCCTTCTGTGGCGTGGGTACTCGTGACCATTTCTGCTGTGCTGCTGTTTTTCTTCATGACGAAACTGCCTTCAGGCCTTGTGCCACAGGAAGACCAGGGCTGCTTCATGGTTGAGGTGGATGCTCCGGAAGGCTACACTTTGCAGCAGACATACAATCTGTTACAGCAGGTGGAAGAGAAGGTGAAGGCTATTCCTGAACTGGAAAGTTATGCTATGGTGAGCGGATATGGTCTGATTTCTGGTCAGGGTTCCAGCTATGGCTTCATGGTAATCCGCCTGAAGAACTGGGATGATCGTAAGGGTATAGAACACAACATAGGAATGGTCATGGAAAAGTTCTATATGTCGTGTGCAGACATCAAGGATGCTGTCGTCATTCCTTTCCTGATGCCTCAGATTCCTGGTTATGGTACGAGCAGCAACGTGAACCTTGTCGTAGAGGATCCTACCGATGGCGACCTGTCGGAGTTCTCAAGGAAGACCGACATCTTCCTGGCCAAACTCATGGAGCGCGAGGAAGTGAGTATGGCTATGTCCACATACTCGGAGAGATTCCCAAAGTTCCGTGTTGACGTAGATGCCGCACAGTGCAGTCGCTCTGGCTTGTCTTCCAAAGAAGTACTGAGCACGCTCGGTCAGTACTGTAGTGGCTCGTACATTGCTAACTACAATCAGTTCGGTAAGGTATATCAGTTGTGGACTGCTGCTGCCCCTGAGTATCGCCTTGACCCCACGTCGCTCAACAATATCTTCGTAAGGACGAGCAGCGGAAAGATGGCTCCTCTCTCAGAGTTTGTTACGCTGACGGAGATTGTTGGTCCATCTAACAACCAGCACTTCAATCTGTTCTCAAGTATTGAGTGTCAGGTAGTACCTGCCGGAGGCTACAGCGAGGGACAGGTTCAGGACGTTATTAAAGAGGTGTTCAAAGAGACGATGCCTTCTACAGCAACGTATGAGTATAGCAGTATGTCGCGTGAGACAGCTGAGGCTGCTGGTTCGAATACTACTACGCTCATCTACTGCATCTGTATCGTCCTCATCTACCTGATTATGGGATCGTTGTATAACTCATGGTTCGTACCTTGGGCCGTGCTGCTCAGTATTCCATTCGGTCTGATGGGTGCTTTCGCCGTCATCTACCTTTGTGCCAGCATTGGCTTCCCGGGTATGGAGAACAATGTCTATGTGCAGACTGGTGTCGTCATGCTGATAGGTTTGTTGGCAAAGACCGCCATCCTGATTACCGAGGTGGCCTCTGAGCACCGTAAGGCAGGTAAGAGCATCGTGGAGTCGGCTTTCTTAGCCTGCCAGGAACGTCTGCGCCCGATTCTGATGACCGTTATCTGTATGATTGTCGGTATGATTCCGCTCGCCATTGAAGGCGGTGCTGGTGCGAATGGTAACCGTGCTCTTGCCCTCTGTGTTATCGGCGGTATGTCTGTTGGCACCCTCTCCCTGCTCTTCGTCGTACCGGCATTCTATATTATCTTCCAGAAACTGCATGATAAATTCCAAGGCAGCACAATAGAGGTTGCAAACAAAGAATAAGAGTATGAAGATGAAAAAAGTAATTCTAATGTTCGCCGTCGGCCTGTTGTTTACGGGCTGCAAGAGTCTTTATAAAGAGTACGAACCAACGGTACAGGCACCCGAAAATATCTTCGGCGATGATATCACAAGAAGAAACGCCGGAGATACTGTAACCATCGCACAGCTGTCGTGGCGCGAGTTCTTCACCGATCCGCATCTGCAGCAGCTCATCGAACTGGCGTTGGCCAACAACACCGACGTAAACTCGGCACGCATCTCTGTAGAGAAAAGCGCACTGGCGCTGAAAACCGCCAAGTTGGCATACCTGCCGTCTGTCTCTCTGGGACCACAGGGTTCGCTCAGTAAATATGGCAAAAACTCTTGGGTGAAGACGTATGACCTGGGACTGAATGCTTTGTGGGACATCGACGTATTCGGGTCTATCACCAACAAGAAACGCGCTGCCAAAGCAGCTTATCTGCAATCCCAACTCTACGAGGAAGCCGTGCGCTCTAACCTCATCAGTACGGTGGCTCAGTACTATTTCAAGCTACTGTTGCTCGACCGTGAAATGGAAATCCTCATTCAAACCGACAGTCTCTGGGCTGCATCTTTGGAAACCGAGAAAGCACTATGGCAGAATGGTTTAGAGGAATATTCCACCGCCATCAACCAATTGGAGTCATCGTGGCTCACGGTGAAGACAGAGATTGTGGACACCCGCAACGGCATCCGTACCTTAGAAAACGAGCTATGCAAATTGCTATGCATCACACCGCAGCCCATTGCCCGCTCAAGATGGAACACCTCAGAAGACTATCACACCTCAGCTGAAGGTCTGCGCATGTTCGAGTCACAATACCTGAGAGTAGGCATACCCGCACAACTGCTGGAGTATCGTCCTGACATCCGTATGGCCAACTATGCGATGGAAGAAGCTTTCTACAACACACAAACCGCACGTGCCGCCTTCTATCCTAGCATCTCGCTGTCAGGATCGCTTGGCTGGACCAATAGTGCCGGTGGTGTTATTTCCAATCCAGGTTCCATACTGCTGTCGCTCGTCGGCTCGCTTACGCAGCCTATCTTCGCACGCGGTCAGCTGAAAGCAAACCTGAAGGCAAACCAGCTCACCGAGGAAGACCAGCAGAAGAAATATGTACAGACGGTCATCGAGGCAGGCAACGATGTCAACCAGGCATTAACCGACTGTCAGGCAGCCATCGAGAAGCACAACTATTTCCGCCGTCAGGTACAGGTGCTCCATTCTGCCTTTATCGACACTCATTACCTGATGGACAACGGCCAGACCAGCTATCTCGAAGTGCTCACCGCACAGGAGTCCTTCCTCTCTGCCCAGCTCAATGAGGCTGAGAACCTGTACAACGGTGCACAAGCCGTCATCGCACTCTACATCGCTCTCGGTGGTGGTTCGAAGTAACCTCTTGGCCTTTAACTTCAAAAAGTTGTAAACCAACGAAGTTAATTTCTCCACGTCTCTGATTTGCTAATTCTTGATATTATTTTGTCTAGTGTTAGCAAATTAGAGATTTTTTTTGTAATTTCGCGCCCGAAATGAAGAGATTGTATTTTTACTTGATGATATTGGGGGTATGCATGGGTTGTCGTCAAGGCGGCGAAAAACCTGCAGACAACGATGTACATCCCGATTCCGTTGCGACGGAAACCCAGAACAATGCACCGAAACTCGATGCACGACTCACCGTTGACGTACTGCTGAAGACTACCCCTGTGAAGGACCAGGGACATTCTTCGCTGTGCTGGGTTTATGCGATGCTGGCAACGATTGAGACAGAACACCTGATGCAGGGCGATTCTGTTGACTTGTCTGCTGACTTTGTCACCCGCAACTACCTGCACGAACAGGCAGCCGAGCGTTTTATGATACGCAATAAAACCATCAAGCGCAAGAATCGTCATACCGATATCACCACACGCGGTGTGGGTTCGATGCTGTTGCGATTGATTCAGACCTATGGTGCAGAGCGGTACTATGCCTACAGCCGCAAAGAAGACTGCAATATGAATGTGTTGTGCCGTCAACTGGAACAGGTTGTTGATACCTCACCTTCGTTGGAAGAGATGAACAAACGCGTGGAAGAACTGATGGATAACACCATCGGTCTGGCACCGAAGTTTGTGTTTATGGGAGGAGCAGAATATACACCGTTGGAGTTTGCCCATAGCGTTTGCCGCGACGACGAATACGAGTCGCTGACAAGTTTCAGCCATCATCCTTTTGGCAAACGGTTTGTATTGGAGGTACCCGACAACCGCTATCACGATACTTATCTGAATGTACGTATCGATACGCTGATGAACATGATTGAGCGGTCGTTGCGCAAAGGGCATCCCGTATGCTGGGAAGGTGACACCAGCGAGGAGGGCTTTTCGTTTTCTAAGGGACTGGGCAAGCTCACCCATACACAGACGGATAAGATCAAGGAGGGGCAACCTGCCGGCAAACCTTCTGCTGCCCGTTGGCAGCAGTGTCGCCAGCACGATTTCGAAATGGGCAACACCACCGACGACCACTGCATGGAAATCGTGGGTATCGCCCACAACAAGAACGGGCACCGCTTTTTCATCTGCAAGAATTCATGGGGCACGATGAACCCGTATGGTGGTTTTATGTACCTGTCGGAAAACTACGTGCGGCTGAAAACTATCGCGGTCTTCATCCCCAAGGTTGCTATTTATAAATAATTACCGTATCACTATCTTCTGTTTCCCAGCTACATAGACACCAGGTTGCAACTGGTGCAACTGGCTCATATTGGTAAGGGTGGCTACGTGGATGCCGGTGAGTGTGTAGATGTTTAGAGGAAAGAGAAGAGAGGAGCGCGGATTGGTAGCGTTGGCATTAGGGATATCCGATATCGACGTGGGAGCATCTAACTGTTGATAGCTGCGGTTGCCGTCGTAGCTGAACCAACTGTCTTTTGTGATACCCGTGATGTCGGCCGTCTGACCACCCTTTCCGTTATTGAAGATGATGTTCAGGCGTGTCACGTTCGAAACGGTCTGACTGTAGTAATCGGTGTTACCAACGGTAACCGTTGCCGTCATCAGCTTGCCTGGCCACTCACCGTTATACTTGTAGATATTGTCGTCCCATATATATAGATAAGGTGCGGTAGTTGCCGTCACATAGATGGTGATGTCGTGGGCATCAGGGTCTGGTGCTGGTGTCGGTTCCTGATAGTCGCCGTCGTCAGCACTATACCAACGGGTGGTGCCCGTATCCGTGAACTGGGGCTTGCCGCCTTTCGCCACAGGCTGCGAAGCGTAAGCATACATCCCGTCGTCGCCAACCTTTCCTGGTCCGTCGAGCACCCATACACGCAGGTTGCCTTTTCCGCTGCAGGTCGCTGTCAGACTACCGTTGGTCACCACTTGTTCCTCACCCGTCACACACTCGCGGTAGGTGCCGTTCAGGATGCCTGTAAAGGTAGCGCCGCCACTGATGCATACCAACGCATAGCTGTCTTCGTTTGAGGATTGTTGGGTGTAACGGCGCTTGAAGGCATAGCCTCCATCTTTGCCTGTACAACCCGCGAAGCTATACTGTCCTTTGCGCAAGGCTGGTACTGCCGCACGGATCTTGTTCAGTCGTATGATGTGTTGAGACAAGTCGCCGCCCAGCGTCGTTGCCACATTCCCTTCTGCCTGATAGTTGCCAAAATCGGATGCTGTCACCTCGCCCTTCAGGTATTCACCGAAATAAGCACGCCCCGTATCGGAGAGCGGTCCGTTAGGTCCTTTGTCTATCTCCTTACCTGCCTGAAACTCCACCTCGCTGCCATAATACAGACAGGGGATGCCTCTGAAGGTGAACATCAGCGACAGGTTCTCGGCCCATTGTGCCGTTCCGCCGTTGAAGCGGTTCTTGTAGCCGTTGTCCTGCGGGCCGTAGTCGTGTGAATCTACATACACCACGTTCCACGTGGCATCGTTGTACCAACGGTCGCCCTCCTTGGCCAACGCGATAGCCTTACCCGCATTGCTGAAATTATAATGAATGGGGAAGTCGATGACGTGCAGTCCTGATGCCTGCGAATAGTCTGGCTCATGGTAGTCGTTGCCGTTCAGAAAGGCATTCGTAGATTGGAAGTCGGTCGTGCTGCTGCCGCCATACTGTGCCCATTCCGCCTCACAAGCCTTGAGGTTGGTTTGCTGGAACGACTTACAGTCTTCTGTCACCATGATGGATGCCTCCCACTCCTGCTCGTCTTCCGTCCAGCCGTAGTCGCTGCCCTTCCACGTATAAAAGAAAGGTGAGCAAGCCACGCTCTCATTGCGATAAAGCACCGTACCCGATTTTGCGCATACCTCACCAAACAGATAGAACGGCTCACCGCCTGGTCTGCGGTTGCGGTATTCCTCGCCCAACTGCAGGAAATACGGCACGAACGCCTGGTTGAACGTCACGCGGGGGATGTGTCCGCTGGTATCGATACGGAAGCCGTCAACACCCATCTTGATAAATTCGCCATAACACTCACGCAGATAGCGGTAGGTCTGGGGATTCTCCGTGTTGACATCCACACAGTCGCCGGCAATCTGTGCATACCAGCGTGTGTGGTCGTCCCAGTTGAAGTTGCCGAAGTGGTGGTACAGGTTACGGCTGTCGTGGTTCTGTCCGTCCACATTCTTCATCATCGCCAACCGCTTCTGATACTGACTGCCAGACGGAAGCATCCAGTAGCTGCTGCCTCCGATGACTTCCTGTGGCAGCATCGAACTCTTGATGGTCGCCTGATTATGGATTTGCTGGTCGCGCTCGAACATCCGGCAGAGTGTCGCCTCACCGAAGTTGCCGCTATGGTTGAGCACGATGTCGAGAATCAGCTTCATTCCCCGTGCATGAACAGCCTCCAGGAGGTCGCTGAACTTCACATCCTCGTTGGCACCCCACTCCTGTCGGCTCTCATAGCGCAAATCTACCTTTGTAAAGTCCATCGCGTGATAGCCATGATAGTCGTAGCCGGAGGCATTCTGCACCACAGGCGTTATCCATATCGCCGTAAAACCCAGCGCCTTGATATAGTCCAGCCGTTCGATCAGTCCTTTGAAGTCACCACGCCAGCACGGATCCTTCGTTTCAAGCTGCGCCGCCTGATTGTCCCAGCACATTACATTATTCGTCTCGTCGCCGTCGTAAAAACGCGTCGTGATGACAAAATAGATGGTTTCGTCGCGGAAATCTGTCCGTCCACCCTTAAACCCGTCGTCAGCAACAGCCGTTGTCGTTCCTATGCAACACAGCAGCGCCGCTATCCATATCCATTTTCGCATGATTGTATGTCTTTAGTTATCGGCAGCAAAGATAAACATTCTTTCCCTACCACCCATCACTACCCTTCCCAAAAACATCCAAAAGTGCGTGCAAACGATAAACCAAACTTTTATCCTCTTTGTCAACATGGGCTGCTAACGCGTTACGGCTTCAGCCTTCAGATGTCACTCACCTATCCCTGTGGCATCTTTCCTATCGGTATCTTTGTTATTTTTATCAAAAATATAATAGAGAATAAAACTAGAAATGACATAAGTTGAGAAAAGAGAAAATCTTTTTTTACTTCAAAAAGATTCATTAGTATTATATACGACACCGTTTCAAGGAGAATAAAAAGCAAATTGTAATCAAATTTTTTTTTCAAAGAAACAAATTTTCATCAAGAACAAGAATAATGAATTAATTGGGGCATATATTATCAATGCCGTTGGTATTGCTAACACATAAAAAGGACTGGTAGAATCTGCATCCAAGAGCAAATCTATTCCTAAGATTATTGCAGAGACAATATATACTTTAAAAAATGATTTCATCTTTTTAAATTAATTGCCATTATCAATCTGATCACCTATTGATTTCTGACAGCAATATCGTTTTCCATTGGAAAATTAGTTCTAAAAAATAGTTGACCATCTTCAAAAAACACACAAAAATATCCTTCGACTTCTTTGAAATAATACTTTTTATCAAACACATTACGGCGCTTGTCATATACGATGGGCTTTCGTTTTATGAACAAATCGTATAGATTTGTATTAATGTCTCCTAAAAGTTCAAAAGTAGTACCATCAATATAAACAGAATAAAGAGAATCATGTTGTAAAACGATGGGCATACTAAGACATGTGTAATCACTCAGAATTCTTTTGGACTGTTTGTAAAAATAGCCACCCCCATTCGCATTCAACACCTTTAACAAATCATTCTTCTCAAGGAGGAGTGTGGCATATTCCAACTCATATCTCACGTACGCCTTTGGTGGATAATCAAGTGTTCGGCATGATACGAATGCCAACATAAATATGATACTAAAGATTACGGGGTCGGTTCTGTTGATCATTTTTTTCTAACTTTTCTTTATGACGAGGGCAAAAATACGGACTTTTCCGTAAATAGCAAAATTTTGGAGCAGCGAATGCAAAGAAATGCGAGCATTTCATTTGTTGAGTCTAATTAGGTGGTTAGTTGCTATTCGAGTCCGTTCTTCTTCATCAGCTTCAGGTCACGGGCAAAGTCAGGCGTGGTATCAATCTTACAATTCATTGAGCAGGTCCTCCGCATTGATGCCCTTGAGTTCGCCATCCTTCATCTGGCGCAGCTGTCCGAAAGCATG
>Ga0326511_10004135_pt1 | contig 11616 bp, 15 predicted proteins | sample 0_2496_0518_D_FD_203701 | JGI IMG/M metagenome (GOLD analysis project Ga0326511, IMG submission 203701) | Bovine rumen microbial communities from UC Davis, California, United States - 0_2496_0518 | ecosystem: Host-associated > Mammals > Digestive system > Stomach > Rumen | place: USA...
AGATGCCATCACCATAAACATAAGCGCTTGATGTTCTCTTTCCGGTGCTATCATACTCATCAAGCCAGATGCCTTCGTTTGAAAACTCGGCCGTAACCTTGGCATTTTTGTTAAGAAGCTGCAGAGATCCGTAGGCATTATTTAAGCCGCCGAGGCTGAGCACGCCATCCAGCGTCCAGCTCTGAGCATAGTCGCCATTGACGCCATTATCAGAGAAGCCAATGCCGTTCTCGTTGATCCGGAGCACCTTTTTGGCTGTTTCGATGCTCGGAGTATCAAGGAAAAGCAATTCCTTCCAGCTGCCGTCCGTGTTCTTCACAGCCACGACATAGCCGTTACCTTTGGTCAGCCAGGAAGTCCCTTTGCGCACTTCATCCGTGATAGATGCCTGCGTTTCTTCAATAATTCTGCCCTGGTCAACAAATGTCTTGGCAAAGCTGCTCTTTGCGTCTCCAATGGTGACCTTGTTGTAGCGCTCCCTTAGAACGTCATACTCATACGCGATCACTCTGGCCTGTTCATCAATGCCAAGCTTGTCAAAGTGTACTGTAACGGTATCACCCAGCTGCACCCGTTCCAGAGGAGCAACATCCTTATAGTCCTCGGTCTGCCATAAAGCGATAAAGCTCACGTCTATGCTCACAGAAGGATGGCCGATGTTATTCTCGGTAATGTACTGCTCGGCTCTTGCCCTGAGCTGTGCGACTGTGGGGATCTCATCGAAGTCGGAAGAAAAGTCAACCGTCTGAATACGTAAGAATGGGAAATTCCCGGCAGTGCTTGCCAGCACATACTTCTCCGGAAGCGTTGTTACTTCCTCGGTATCATTGTCGATGTAATACGGGCAGACGCCTGTGTATGTGCTTTCAATGTTGGTTTCCTGCTGTGCGCTGATCAAGTTCTTCCCGTATGAGATCCGGACGCCGTTATCAGATCCGCGCCTGGTCAGAAGCCTGACTGTCCAGTTATCCCACTCATAATCACCGCCGTACCTCTGCAGGACAGAGCCCTGGACACCGCCAAGCATGGACCGGCACGGCAAAGGCTCTGTAAAAGCTCCGCCTGTTGTGATGACCTTCTCTGTTTCAAAGGTAAAAGGATTCGTGTAGACGCTTTGACTGACCAGCTTTTCCAAGCAGTCAGACAGGGAACTGTAATTAAAGGGCATTACTGGGATCCAGTTGAGCTGATAGCTTAGATGTCTGGCCGATACAGTCACACGTCCGTCCATGGCCTTGCTGATCTTGTAGATTCGAAAAGGCTGCGGATCGGCTCCGTCATACGGCTGCGCCAGGATGATATTTGACACGACAAGATCGCTGAATCTCTGACCGCTGACCGGGTAAGACATTTCAAGCTCAAAGATGCCATTAAGTTCCTCACTGACCACACAGCTGATAGCATCCAGCCGTCCGAGTCCGTTAGAGCTGTATTCTGTTTCGTTTGAATCAAAAAGGATAGGGATCATACTGTCCACCACCTTGGCATGATCTGTACACTGTCGAGGCCCGTATATTCGATCGCGTTCTCACCCGGGACCAGCTTCGGAAAGTCGTTCGTGATCAGGCTGTTTTTGTTCTCACTGCCGAGATACGCATCCTGCAGGTCGCAGTCGATGTAGATCTGTCCCTCGTTCCCTTCGATAACCATCTCTGTGCCATTTATCACAAGGGAACCATTGCCGGAGCAAATGATCAGAGGCAGCGCATCGAACCGCGTCGGGTTGTAGATCACAGATCCGGAGGCGCAGGTTCGGACAGCTTCTCCTGACTTTAAAAACCTCTGCGGCTTACAGTCAAAGGACAGCGTAAAGGCAGCCGCCACCCTGTCCGACGTATCTACAGCAAAGCCTCCGGCATAACGTGCCAGTCGGAACTCATCCGGGTGCAGGTCGTCCTCATAGCGTCGATATGCTGAAGTGCTTAGCAGCCAGTTCCGCAGGCCGTGCAGATTTAGCTGCATGCCCGTCGGCACATAACAGCTGATAGCCCCTTCAAAATTACGAAAGCGCCCATTATCATAGACAAGGGCGCCATTTCTTCCAGGGATGTCGACAGTCTCCGTGTCGCGTTCCGGAGCGTTGAACATGTTTGAAGATGCTATATAGGTATTAAAATCTGCGGAGCTTACGCCATCCAAAGTAAAGATTTTTCTCATGCAAACACCGCCTGTTCACGTCTGATCTTTCCGTTTATTCTGTCTTCGATAATATCAGCCAGCGCGTAAATATCCTGACCCGGAGCGCCATAAACATAGATATTAAAGCCTCCGTAGCTGACTCCGGCACTGATTCCGCTGCCTCCGGCCGTATATGCCATATTAGCATTAACAGCGCCGGACAGATCCGTTACATCATCCATCGCCGCGCTGATCAGACCCTCGTTGTCGGCAATACCTTCCGCAATACCTGCGGAGATATTTTTACCGACCTGGTCACGCATGACTTTAGAAGGAGACGCAATTCCGAGGAATTCTTTGGCAGCGTTTAATGCCTTCTTTGCGGCATCTTTAGCAGCCTCTGCGATCGTTCCGGCTGCATTCTTCAGACCATTCGCAATGCCCTCGACGATGTTCTTGCCGACCTCGCCCCAGTCGGTATCGGAAAACTTCTCCTTGACACTGCTGATGATCTCCGGGACCTTTCCGACAATGTCGGGGATAGCCTGGATCAGGCCTGCTGCCATCTGTCCAACCAGTTCGATGCCCTTCTGCAGAAGCTCCGGCAGATGCGATGCGATCTCCGTGAGCAGATCGGCAATAACACTCGCGATAGAGGTGATCACTTCGGGGCCATGGTCGAGCAAACCCTGAGCCAACTGGCCGACCAGCTGCACGCCGCTCTCAAGCATCTGAGGCAGATTCTCAAGGATGTGCGACAGAATATCCTGAAGGATAGCACCAATATTCTCGATAGCACTCGGTGCATTCTCCATGATGCCGCTTGCAAGGTTTGCTATCATCTCCCAGCCGGACGATATAAAGCCCGGCAGAGATTCTCCTAACGTGCTGAGCATATCAGACATAATGCTCGAAGCGTTTTCCCAAAGCTGTGGAGCGTTGTCTATGACCGCCTGAGCCAGCGACATGATCAGCTGTCCGCCGACCTCCAGAATGCCAGGTACAGCGTCCGCAATCGTGGCGATCATGTCCTGAATGCCCTGGCTTAACTGTTCGACGCCTTCTTCTGTATTGCCGGCAAAGAGCAGGCCGAGGCCGTCCGTGACTTCCGTCATCGACGGCAACAGCTCACCCATCAGAGCATTTCCAAGTCCTCCTGCAGCTCGGCTGAGGGTCTCCATGGAATCCTGGAACGCGGCAGACGCAGCAACCATGTCATCCGACATAATCATGCCGTACTGTTCCGCCATCTCCATCTGTTCGCGGATCGCATCGGTGCCGCCGTTGAGCAGCGGACCCATCTCAAGGCCTGCCTTACCAAGCAGTTGCGTTGCCAGCGTCGTTCTCTCTGTGCCTTCCTCCATGCCGGAAAGCACCTCGATCGTATGCTGGAACAGGTCCGCCTGGGACATACCTGCCGCTTCTTCCTGAGACAGTCCGAGCTTTTGGAATGCGTCGGAGTTGTTCTCTGCCTGAGCGGAAAGGGTCTTCATGCCGTTCTTCATAACATCGACAGAGGTGCCCGCACGAGCGAGGACATAATCCCATTTTTGATACTCTTCGGCAGAGATGCCGATCTTCTGTGACATCTTGTCAATGTTATCGCCGTATTCTGCCACGCCTTTTGCTCCGGCGATCATCGCGCCCGACATAGCAGTGGCAGCACCGGCGACAGCAACGGCACCGCCTCCGACTACTTTGGCAATGCTGCCGAGCATTCCGCCTCCGGCTTTATTGCCGGCATCTTTGCCGGCCTGTTCTGCAGGGCCTCCAAGTGCCTCTGACAGCTTTCCGCCGATGCCTTCCGTTGTCGGTATTATGTTTATATAAGCATCGCCTAATGTAGCCATGTTATTCCTTCCATTTGCGGAGGAAATCCTCGCCGGAATCGAATCCAGCAACCTCTCCGCTATTTCTGTAACCAGTCAGTGCTTCATAAATTGAGTTTGGCCTTTGTATGCTGTCATGATTTGAAGCAAGCATCCATATCAGCTGATTTACACCGTCCACAAGCAAAGCCAGCAGAGCGGTATCCGTCTTGACCTTGCTTCCTGACAGTTTCCGCTTTATACGGCTGTCCATGCCCAGCCCGGACGCAAGAGCCGCGGCGGTTTTTAACGGCAGTTCTCTGTAATCGTAAACGCCATACGTTTCCGCAAGGTCACAGATCAGAGCCGTCTCATCCGCCGCAAGCATCCCGGCCAGGATGATCAGTTTTTTTCGTTGCCTCCCAAAGCTGTCAGGATCTCGAGAAATTCGCTCTTCATGCGTGTAGCGCTTACCTTACCATCAACGCGAAGATGCTCCTTTAAGGCCTGATAGCCGTCTTTCCCGAGTATTGCCATAAGCACCTTGATGGTCGCCGCCTGATCGCCAGCGTCTGCCTGGACCATAAGCTCGAGCAGTTCCCAGTCGTCGGTAAAACTGTCCTTATCGATTTCGATCTCAAAGCCTGACTTTGTTTTTACCAGCATGTTCTACCTCCTGCGCTTATGCCGTCTTACTAAGCAGCCTTGATATACTCGTAATGAGTATTACCGCTTGCATCCGGATGACAGGACACGGTCGTGTCATAGCCAACGGCGGCGGAGTCGGAATAGGTTACGTTTCCAACGCTGGTCACCTTTCCGGACGGGATCACGATACGCTTCTTAGCGTCATTTCTCATGATCATATCAACGACCCAGCAGCAGTCTTCCAGCTCTTTGCTGTTTGCATTGACAGTGATGCCCGCGGCAAGAGAGCCAGAGACATTGTCGTCGCCGTAAACAGTCGCAAGCACATTCGGATCAAGGACCTCGAGCAGGGTGAACTGATACGTATCCGGCTTATCGGTCTGGATGTCCATAACAGTATCGCCGCCCCATGCCTTGATGGCCGTACTGGTCGCAGTGTTCGCGTTAACAAGGCCCGCGTCACTGACATAGCCGAGGCATACAAAAGCCTCATTAAGAGCGGTATCGACATCAGTCGGGAGCGCGGTCCCAAGCGGCGCTCTATAAATCGCACCGCCGATCTTCGGCTTTCCTGCACTTACATTAGATGTATTGCTCATTGTTTTCCTCCTCAGTAATGAGTGACCTCATATACTGCTTTATATCTGTACGATTTTGAAGCGGTGAAGGTCGCGTTATAATCGCCCGCGTACCTTGCTCTGGATACCTCTGTGAGCGTCACAGCGTCATCCATAGCCGCCTTTAGTGTTTCGCAAAGCGTTGCCGCTTTTTCCAGAGATGTAGAAACGCACTGGAACTCAAAAGTTGAGCTGTAAATCCAGTTTGTCCTGCTCGCTCCAATCTTTGTTATCACGATGAACTCATCAGGCGCCTCTTCTGGGAACTCCATATAACACGGCACCAACATATGTTCATTCAGATAGTTGAGTATTGTATTCTCTATCATTCCTTTACACCCGTCACAATGCCGTGAACACGGTCAAAACCCACAAAGACATGGGCCTCGCCGCCTTCCTCTGCAGCCACCTGTTCGGTAAACTCGCCGACGACAGCGGCCATTTCTGCAGATTTCAGAAGCTCCCCGACGCCTGCCGTATTGACGATAACCCTTACATCACTCATAACGTTCCACCGCGATGTTTTTGCCCCAGCTGAGCGGGATCAGATCTTGAATGCCGGTCTGAGAAAACGAAATAGATCTGTATACTCCGGCAAATGGAGCAGGGAGCACGATCTTGGCGTTTTCCCATTCGTGGGTGTCGCCCTTCGGGATTCCAAGCCAGTAAACGATCTTTTTCCCAGTCAGATTCTGGACCTCAAGCACTTCAGTGGCAGCAGGCTGTCCAACCAGGACATTATCGACATCAACAGGCGTTTCTTCATAGACAGGACGATTAAACCCATCTACGCCGGTTTGCGTCTTAACCAGCAGTTGAATCGTTATTCCATGCAGGTGCATCAAATCCCTCCAATCCATACCGCTGGCGTCTAAGGCCGAGCCGTTTAAGGTCGTTCCGCATGATCGCTGCAGCAATACCGCCGCCTGGTATGGCATAGGTACCGCTCCACGAATAGCCGAGACCGCTCTGCGATTCCTGAGACATCGGGTCCCCACTATACGTCTGCCGCATTACGCGGATCACAATGTCCACCGTAACAAGTTTGACCACATTCGCATAAACCGCGCTGTCCGTGATCATGGCATCCAGGTCCTTGCTTACCTTTTGGGCTTCAAAACGCAGCGCGTCGGATACCATCGGGAGCAGCGCGTCAATGCGTTCCTGTTCCTCAGCCGTGTAGGTCATCCCTGACAGCTGTATCACTTCCTCCACGGTTGCAAATGCACTCATTTTTTCTTACCTCTTGCTGTCTTCTTTCCCTTGCCCTCTTCGGCAGGCTTCGTAAAAGAATCAGCGGCCAGCTTATAGCCAGCCGCCTTATATTCTTCAACGCGGGACTCATCGACCTCCATCACCGTGCCGGTGATATAGTTAATAAAGCCCACTCTCATCTGATCAGGTTCCCGTTGCAGCTGCACCAGTCAGCAGATTGAAGCAGGAAGTGTCAGCGCGGAAGCCGCACTCGATCTCTGCACGAACAGCAACCATATTCTGCTGCCACAGGTTGATGGTGGTATTGCCGCTGACCAGAGTCGCGGAATCGGAGAAGGAGATCTCCACACCGGCAACAGTACCATACAGAGCCTTGCTCCAGTCGCCAGCCACGCCGACGATAGCGGCAGCGGAGGAAGTGTTGGCCTTATAGATCGCCTTGTTGAAGTAGGTCGGTACGCCAAGTACACGATCCACGACTCCCTCATTCGCGGATGCCATGAACAGCGGACGGTTCTGACCATCAACTGCAGAAAGCAGAAGGCCACGAGCCTGTGCACCAAGTGCGAGACCGTTCATCACGCCGCCATGGGTCGCAATGTCGGTATCAGCAGCCACAAGGCCGAGATAGGTGCCGTTGTTCGCGTTCAGAATGCTCTGCGCAGTGCAGGCCGCGAAGGTGTCAAAGTTGTTGCCGGGTGCCTGGGTCGCGCCGATCACAGTGCTGTCGAAAACAGCCGCCAGAGCTGCGGGCAGTCTGCGGACCAGTTCCTCGTACAGAGCAGATGCATCACGCACAAATTCCTTGGAGAAAGTCTCAATGACAGCAATCTTATAAGCGGTCATCAGCTTAGTTGCCGGATTCGCGTTAGATACGGGCTTTGCTGCGGTTTCTGCAACCCATGCTGCAGTCGGATCGCTGGTAATTACCGGGATGGTCAGACCGCGTCCCGGAAGGGATACCTGACGAGCCAGACGCATGATTGCGGACTCCTGCTGTGTCTTCTGAATAATCTCATTGCTAAGGTCGCTCGGAAGCGCCATAGAGTTGGTAGTTCTGTTAATGTCTGCCATGTTAATACCTCTTTCTTAAAAATTTGATTTAAACCAGCTTTCAAACTGCTTGCTGGTTGATGTTTTTCCAGGCGGTGTTTCGCTGCTTCCGATCGGAGTGGAAACGGGCTTTCTTGCCGCCGCAAAATCTTTAGCTAAATCTTCAGCATCCTTTTTCCAGGCTTCCGCGTTGTCGCCCTGGAGGCGTGACGCATATTTCACATCTAACCCTGCAGCTATGGCAATTCTCGTTTTATCCAAGTCGGTCTTGTATCTTGCCCCTTCTGCAATCGTTTCGTCCTTGGCCTTGATCGTTTTTTCAGCATCGGCAACGGCTTTCTGCAGATCTTCAACCTGTTTCTGAAGGTCTGCCATTGCTTTTTTTGAGTCTTCCGGAGAAATCCATCCTTCATACTTCTTGGCAGCGGATTCCTTTGCCCGCGCGACTCTGTCCTTGATGACCTCGTCCAATTCTTCCTGTGTTGTGATAACCTTTTCAAGTTCTGCCATTTTTTGTAACTCCTTCCCATTTAACCGGTTGGTATCCGTCTTTTTAGTAATAAAAAAGCACCGCCGAAGCTGTGCCTTTAAAAACTAACTCTTTGAACTTTTTTTGCCTTACTTTCCGAACATATCCAATAAGCCAGCGATGTGGCCTCGATCAGTGCAACCTCATACTTATCATCAAGTGTTCTGTAACCGAAGCCGCCCTTGCTGCCAATGTTCCGGTGCTCGCAATTGCTGATCGCGTTCCGAAGCGCTTCTTGGTCAATGTGCCGGATGCCGTCATTGAATACAGCGTTCTCAAACTTAGCATTAGCCGTAATAATCTCCGCAACAGTTGGAATTATCGGCGCTTTCAGCTTGGCTGCCTTCATGGCATCCAGAAGCATCTGCTGCCCTATCTGGCCATCTGCTATCACGCCGCCGCATTTCGGATTCTGCAAAAACGGAATAATCCAATCAATGCCGCTCCGGAGCGGCCTGCAGTCGATTGCCTCGACAAAGACCCGACCGTCTGCGGTCTTAGCAGCGATTGACAGACAAGCGTGAAGGCCATCGTTCCCGAATTTGATGCCAAAGAAACGTTTATCCAGCAGATCCGGCGCTTTTGCTACCTCTGTAGATCTCCATTCGTCTTCGGTGATCGCCGATTTAAGCGAATACTGGAACCAGTAGCCGAGGCGCTGGATCAGGAAATCCAGTTCATCCGCCGGTCTATATTCCGCTCGGATCTTACGTTCGTCCAGATGGTAACCCATTGACGGATTTGTCTGATACCAGAGCTTCCTGTCCATGAGATCCTTTGGCTTTGTATCAACAGACCATTCAGCCCAGCCCGTATCATAACTGTTACCGGCTAGCGTATCCTCCCGCATCTTCGGGAAGACTGTGCCGACACTGTTGACAGTCGGCGGCGTTCCGCAGAAAATCGTCTGCGGATTTTTGGAGTCCGACACGGTATAGACCAATGCGGATTCGTGCGCTGTTGTATATTCCTGAGCCTCATCGATCACAAGCAGATCAAAGCCTTCGCCTAGACCGCCATTGACCGTCCGTGTCCGGAACACCGCTTCGCCGCCTTCTGTCAGCTTTATGGACTCGAGGCCATACTGTTTGGTTAGCCTGTAACTCTTTGCGGGCGGTACTTCGTTCTTTTTAGCTCTGCCTAATTCAGCATAACCGGAATCAGCAAGAATCTTGACGAGCCTGTCCCATGCCTGGTGCGATGTGGTCGTTCTGTGCGCTGTGTGGCATATCTTTTCGCCATTCACAAGCCCCCACAGTTCGCGCATCGCTATCACTTCGTTCTTGCCATTTCTTCGCGGCACAGAATAACCGAATTTCTGATGCGTCCACAGGCCATTTTTATCCTGACCCATGATGTCACGCACAAGATCAGCCTGCCACTTGATGGCTTTCCTGCCGCTGCCATTGTACAGTTTTACGGCTGCACTGCCCGCGCTCTTTTTGTAAGGCAATATGACGGATTGAGTTGGAGTCTGGCATCCGATTTTACCAGACATTATGCTCCCTCCGTATTTGTGTGATTTGTGTCCTGTTTAACCGGGGCCGTCTCTGATCATCCTTATCACCCGTTACGCCGTTCCGAGCCTCGACCGGCGCTCCTGTCTACGCTGCTGCGCGTTTTCTTCATATCGTGCCTGATCTGCCCGGCGGCGTTCGACCGTGGAGCGGTCAACCATCCGCCTTGTGTGAACATTCTGGACCATCGTGCCAACGCCCGGATCAAACTCGACAATACAGCGGCAATTTTCGTGCCTTCTGTAGACATCGCTCCCGCCGCGTTTAACTTCGTCATAATCATACGTTCCGGCCAGCGCCTCACACCATTCGCAGCATTTAGCCTCAGCGGTCCGGATAATGACCGGATGCCGACCGGCGCTGTACTGGAAATCCATATTATCAGACACAGAATCATCCAGGATCGAAAGCGATGCGTTCTCAATCTGGGAGACAAGCGTCTGCGCCAGGCCCCCGACATCTGCCGCGTTGGCGATCTCTTCGGCGAGCCCGTCAATCCGGTCCTGATTCAGATTCGGAACAATCGGAGCTAATCCAAGGCCTGCCCTTCTGTTAATGGCCCGCTGCACAGATCCGGCGGCAGAGGATATCGTCTTATAGTTTTCCACCATCGTAGGCTGCAGGATGGCCGCCGCAAGCTCTTTGTCAATCGTACCGGCAGAGGCTTCAGCAATGAGCTGCCGGCTGATAGCCTTTCCTGCATGGATACCAGTCCTTGAAGCAAGACCGTTCGCAATGGCATAGGTCCCGCGCCCGTCAGCAATGCGTTTCTGCAGTGCCTGGATCCGTTTATCAGATTTCACGGCCGCCTTGTATGCTTCCAGCGCGGTCTTTCCGGCTTCTGCGTTCATGGATTAAATCCCCGTAAGCTCTCTAAGCTTCTTTTCGTCAAAATAGTCCGGGAATGCCATCTGGATCTTTCCGACAGCATCGCCGATGCCGGACAGTTGTGATACATCCGGCTCAAAGATCGGCTCCCACACAGTCCGAGTATTGTAGACGCTCTGCCTCTTGTAGGTTTCTCCGTCACGGACGCACGCGGCAATGAATCCGACATTCAGCAGCCCGGAACTGAAGCTGCGCTGTGCTTTCCTAGCGGTCAGTCTCAGCGTCTCGTGCGATGCCTTGATTGCTTCCGCACTTGACGGATTCGTTGACGGCATTCCGAGGTCATCCAGCGTCAGGCCAGTCTCTCCGGCAAACAGCCCGGCAAGCATCCGGATCTGATCGGTATAAGGCAACATGCTTTGCTGACCGAACTGACCGACCTGCGGCAGATTGCCGTCTTCGTCTCTGTCGATCCTCAGAAAAGCAGACATAACCGCCTGCCAGGTATCGAATTTTTCAGCATCCTGGCTGAGCCCGAGGACGTACCGCTGCGGGTATGAATAGAACTCTGATGCAATACAAGAGCGGCGGAGCGTCCGCATCGCCTCGGCTGTGAGGTCCATACATGCCCGGCTGATCCGGCTGTGCCCAAATGCCCTGGTTGCGTCCGGCCTGTAAATCATCGGGACAAGCAGCGGATGCGGTGCTGTGTTCTCAATCGAATAAGGTTCGTCATCTTTCGGATAAAAGTCCGTTCTGCCTGGCACGAAATAAGCTTCAAGTGTCGGCTTGCCGTCTGAATCACGTTCAAGAACCGCATAGCCCTCCAAAAGCGTATATGTAACCGGGTCAATCACGCCGGTCGCGTTCATGCCATCCAAAACACGCAGGCGCGGGAATCCGTCAGCATCCGGAGCGATATAAACGAACGAACAGCTGCCGATCAGCGCCGCCAGGATCGCGGAATCAATGACGATATCCGGGTTATTAAGCCGGAATATCTCCATCATGTCAAATCCGTCGTTTTCGAACTCTCGAAAAACCAACCGGTCCGCCATCGAATCAACAGCCTTGCCGCACCATCCAAGCACGGACTGCATCCATTGGAATTCTATCGGCAGGCCCTTCTTAAAGTCCCGCAGCGTGATGTGCATGTCGTAATATTGGTATCTAAGCCGCACTCTGGCCGACTTTGCTATCAACTTTTCTTTAAGGCGTTGCATACCTATCAATTCTGCCATTGTAACCTAAATCCTTTCACGTTTCTGCGAGAAATCTTCCCA
>Ga0326511_10004137_pt1 | contig 11614 bp, 6 predicted proteins | sample 0_2496_0518_D_FD_203701 | JGI IMG/M metagenome (GOLD analysis project Ga0326511, IMG submission 203701) | Bovine rumen microbial communities from UC Davis, California, United States - 0_2496_0518 | ecosystem: Host-associated > Mammals > Digestive system > Stomach > Rumen | place: USA: California...
GGCTCCGATGCTATGGAAGGCGCCTTGATTGACTACCGTTCCCGCGAATGGGTGCGCGTCCACATGGGTGAGGAATATGTCCCCGGAAAGCGCGAGAAGATGATTTGCGCCTCCGCCTCCTGTGCCACGTTGATTCCTATCATCACTTATTATTGGCTTGACACGGACGGCTGCCACGTGACGACCTTCGTTAATGAGAAGGAAGTTACAAAGACCAACGATGCAGGCGAGGAGATCTCCTCCGCCTATGTCCTTCCCCTCCACCGCATTCCCATCTTCCCCGTATGGGGCGAGCGCACATGGGACGACGGAAAGGAAACCTACACGGGCCTCATCAGCAAGTCCGAGGCCGTCCAGCGCATTGTGAACTATGCGATGACGCAGCTTTGCGAACGCCTTGCGCTGTCCCCGAAGCCGATGTGGAAGGGCTACATCGAATCCTTCAAGGACCTGGACAAGTATTACAAGAGGGCAGGCACCGGTGAAAACACAATCATCCCCGGACAGCGCCTTGCAAATGACAATACCACCACGCTCCCGCTTCCTGAACGCGTGGACAACACCGTCCAGTTTGCGGATGTCCAAGGCATCATCCAGGGAACCCTCGGGATGATGACCTCGATTACCGGTGTGGACAGCAGGGGCCTTGCAGACGCCGAGACCGACGTTACTGCAACCGCCGTGATGTATACCGCCAAGGTCTTCCAGAACAATGTCCGCCACTTCTTCAGTCACCTTCGCACCACCTTCAAGTCCATCGGCGATTGCGTGATGGTCCTTTTGGGCCATCCGGGTGTGCATGTTGATGTGACGCAGGGCCCCGACGCCTACGCGGAAAACCAGGTCGCACGTCAGGAACTCACCGCCTTGATGGGAGTTGCCGAGCCGAACCAGAAACGCGCCATTGTCAATGCCATCCTCAAGACCCATCCGGACAACGATATTCTTGCCCAGCTTTACGGCGACCTCAATGCAATGCAGGCGCCCACGCCTATGGAAGAACAGGCGCTGCAGACGGTTGAGACGATGAAGAAGGCCATCGAAGGCAAGGATGCGGAGATTATGCAGCTGACCGCCCAGGTCGAGACGCTGACGAAGCAGCAGGAGAACCAGGACAAGTCCTACCTCTTCGAGCTCAAGAAGATGGAGCTGCAACACCGCTTCGAGATGGAGAAGATCGCGCTGCAGGCCCGAATCTCCAACACCCCTGCGGATGTCGCCAAGGCAGAAGCCGAGGCGGACAAGGCCCTCCTCGATGCCGAGAAGTCCGCCGTGGAATTGGACAAGGCTAAGACCGAGGCCATATCCGAGCAGACCCGAATTGTGAATGATATGTTTAACGCGGAGTTCTAAGTTATGAAGATCCAAATCGGCAACGAGCCGTACCTTTATCGCCCGACGGGCCTTCCCATTGAAGGCCGCCTCACCGTCTTCAAACTCAATACAGATGTGAAGGTAAAGACCTACACACTGGAAGGCACCGAGTTCGTGCAGGCCGCCAACCCCGTCCTGCTTCATTCCGGACTCCCGGACGACTCGCTGTTCGTCGATATCGGCCTCTATACCCTTCGCGTGGAGCGCTATACCGGTCCCGAAGGCCAAATGTCCGTGGACTCGCCGGACCTCTATTTTGAGATTGTTGACCAGTATGAGGTAGGCCTTGACTTTGACCCGCAGTCCTCGAGCGGGAACGTTGTTGATACCTTGGAAGAACTCCAGGATTGCGCCGTCGAAATGAAGTATGTAACCGTCCTTTGGCACACGACCGAAGGCGATTGCGTTCCCCGCCAGTACATTTGGGATGCACAGTCCCAAGACACCATCGATGGCGGCTATGTGGTAGGATCGAACAAGTCCGACACCGGGCGCTGGATTCTTCTGTGGGGCGATGAAATTATCCCCGCCTCCGTTTACGGCGTGACACCCACGAATGAGGGAAACATCCTGATGGCGCTGTCCTACCCGGACACCGTCGGCTCCTTCTTTCTGAAGACGGCGCCTTGCGTGCGCTTCCAGCCGGGCAACTATACAATCGACACCGGCTTCTCCACATCAAAGGAACTGTGCTTTGATGCCGGTACAAAGTTCACTGCGGCAACCTTCACGTGCCCTCGTATCCGCGTGTTCGGCGGAAGTTCCGCGTACATTGCGGACTTCGTCTTCACTGACAAGTCCTTCGAGGCACATTCGTCCTGGTTCCGCTCCCTCGGTGCCTTCTGGGCGTGCGGCGCCCATACCCTTGTGGTTGACCCCGAGAATTACTTTGCGAGCACTCTCATCCGGACAAACATCCAGGTGACGGGCGCAATCATTCAAGGCAGGACGCGCCTCCCCGCGACCTACGGAACCAACAGTTCCCTCGTCCTGAACGGCTGCGTCATCTTGGGCGAGCGCCTTTTCTCCCCGTCGCTGGATATCCTCCACTTTATGGGGATGGAGTTCAAGCAGGAGTGGATGACCGCCACGAATTACGCGCAGTACGACTTCGGTCCTACCAACGAGGGCCATCGCCTCCAGTTGAGAAGCATTGAGAACAACCACATTTACCTCAAGAATTTCCCCGCCTCTCCGAACACCTACCTGAAGGCAATCCTCGCCGATGGGAAGGTTTCCCTTGATGGCGAAGGCAAGACATTTACCGCAGGCCTCGCGACGAACACGCAGCTCACCGAGATTCGCAATGTCCAGTATGAGGGCTACGTCTCCGACAGCGTTTGTGCCGTATGGGAGAATGTGTCCATCACAGGCACCCTGACATTTACCGGGGCTATGCGCACGGTTTCGATGAAGGGGTGCTCCTTCGCCCTTTCCGGCGACACCCTGGCGCTTTCGAATTTGGGACTGACCGATTGCGATGTCCGCTCCGGCGGAAACTTCTGTCCGAGCTACACGGCCATCTCCGTAAACGGAGGCACCTTCGCGGCAGCCGTTGTCTTGTCGGACAATGCCAAGCAGACCAGGGCAAAGAACAAGGCGCTCTCGTTCACCAATTGTGTATTGAACCCGCGGGATAACCCGTTCTGGGTCAATGTGATCACGATGCGCGGGTGCACCTCCAATGCGCATGTATACCTCGTCCCGTATTCCGAGAACGGTTCCTTCGGTATGGAAGGCACCTTCGTGGATAACCACTTCGTACAGGGCGCCCTCATCGAATGCAATGTCAAGGATATGGCGGCCGAATATATGGTCTACAACGTCCTCGCGGCTCTCACCTTCGTTGGCAACCGCTTCGACCAGGAAGATCCTCGCGGCATTGTGATGCCTTTTGTGACGCAGGAATTTGACTTTAACAGGACATTCCTGGCATCCGGTTCTGGTGCGGCCAGCGTCTACAAGGACAATATCGGTAAATGCCCTCTTGAGACGCCGAGCAAATTGTTCTTCGCGTCATCGATGGTCGGCTCGCAGATCGTAGCCGGAGGTCTCCATTATCTCCCGCCCTCCACCTATGCCCAGCGCGTGTGGAATTTGAGTACCCTCACCGTGTGGAAGCCCGGTCTTTTGGGTATCCAGTTCGAGCCCTCGGGCGACAGCTGGAATCCGATAAATGGAAGGGATGCCCGTGCGCATTACGGCGAATTGCTTCATGTTACCCGCGTGCTTCAGTCGGATGCCGCCAATGACCAGTTCTCCTGTGTTCATGCGTGGAGCGACATCGACGGCTTCAGCGACGACCTGGAAGTCTTCTATCCCTAAGGCGTCGACCGTAATTTCAAAGTGAAGAAAAGGATTGAATATGGCCTTTAACTATTTGCTTGACCCGTGTATCCAACACCAGAACCGTGCAGGCGTCAACAACGTCCACGGCTTCTTCAAGGTGTTTCTGTTGGAAACCGACGATATCGCGGAAACCTACAGCGACTTTTCCGGAACATTGAACCCGGAACGCATTGAAATTGACAACAATGGCCGCTGTGTCATCATTGCGGACGACTCGCGCCCTTACCGCGTGGAGATGTATCTTCCGAACGGTGACCTCGTCTATACACAGGCGCCTATTTGGACCATCGCGAGCGGTGGCGGCGGCGCTGCACTCACGGACATTGAATCCTCCGATGGATCCATCAGTGTTGATAAGACAACCGTAGGCGGAAAGACCACTTTCGATATCGGCGTCAACCACGAGGATGACCCCGCGTTCCTGGACTGGATTAAGTGTTCCGGGTCCTCCGCGTCCTCCGGAAATCTTGTCCCGAACAAGGCGGATGGCACGATGTCCGTGGGAAGCCTTGGCGTGGAACTCTCCGCCGATATGCTTTACCACGTGACGGGTATTGTCCGCGGGACGAAGGATGGCGTAGGCCCCGACTATGATAGTATTGAGGTCCATCTGTCCCTCAACGATGGTGAAACATCCACGGAGGTGCAGACGTTCACCTTTATCGTGGACAGAAGCCTCGGTCTTCCCCAGGACTTCAATTTCGATGCGGACATCAAGGCAGGGTCGGTGGAATCCGAACTGGTTGTTTCCGTCACGGGAGCCGAGGCTGGAATGTCCTTCTCGTTGCCTTTGCTGGACATTCATCGCATCTATAGTGGAATTCCGAAAATTCCGGGCGGTATCGCGACGCAGGGATGGGTGGACAACAACTACCAGAAAAAGCTCACCGCGGGGACCGGCATTTCGATTGACCCGGCGACGGATACCATCAGTGCCACACCTCAGGTTCAAAGCGACTGGAATGAAGCGAACACTTCCAGCCCCGCATATATCCGGAACAAACCCGATATGGACTCCTATGCAACGAAGCAGGAGGTGACCACGGGGCTCGCCGGAAAGCAGGACACCATCAGTGATCTTGCGACTATTCGCTCCGGTGCAGCAGCAGGCGCCACGGCGGTACAGCCCGGTGATTTGGCGACAGTCGCAACTAGCGGCTCCTACAATGATCTGTCCGACAAGCCTTCGATTCCCGCCCCGGTGACCGTGGACCAGCATTACAATGCCTCCAGCACAAACGCTCAAAGCGGTACGGCCGTTGCTGAGGCATTGGATTCCTTTGAGGCCCTCCCCGCCTCCACTGTGGCGGATGCCGGAAAGGTCCTTCGCGTCGACACGAATGGCGACCCGGAGTGGGCGGCTGACGAATCCCAGCAGGTCCAAAGTGACTGGGCACAGACGGACAGCAGCGCCGTTGACTATATCAAGAACAAGCCTAATCTCGCTCCTGTTGCAACTTCCGGATCCTACAGTGATCTGTCCAACAAGCCGAGTCTTGCCGCAGTGGCAACCAGCGGTTCTTACAACGACTTGAGCGACAAGCCGAGTATTCCGCCCGCGCAGATTCAGTCCGATTGGAACCAATCCAACAACCAGGCAGTCGACTACATCAAGAACAAGCCGAACCTCGCCACGGTGGCAACCAGCGGGTCGTATAACGACTTGTCCGACAAGCCTTCGATTCCGGCGGCACAACAGCAGGCCGATTGGAATGAGGCAGATTCCGCAGCGATTGACTACATTAAAAACAAGCCGGATCTGTCCGGCTTCGCCACAAAGACCGAGGTGACACAGGGCCTTGCCGGAAAGCAGGACACCATCAGCGACCTCGCCACCATCAGGTCGGGTGCAGCCGAAGGTGCTACCGCCGTCCAGCCGGGCGACCTCGCCGCTGTGGCAACGAGTGGCTCCTACAACGACTTGTCCGATAAACCTTCCATTCCGGACCCTCAGGTTCAGGCGGATTGGAGTCAGTCGGATAATACAAAGGTTGACTACATCAAGAACAAACCGAATCTTGCATCCGTTGCGACCAGTGGGTCGTACAACGACTTGGCCGACAAGCCTTCCATCCCGGCCGCGCAGGTTAATGCGGATTGGAATGCGAGTTCGGGCGTTGCCGAAATTCTGAACAAGCCCACGTTGGCAACGGTGGCAACTACGGGCGATTACGATGATCTGAGTAACAAGCCGACTATTCCGGCAGCCCAGGTGAATTCCGACTGGAACGCTTCCTCGGGGGTTGCGGAAATCTTGAACAAGCCGACGATACTGCCTTACAAGCCGGTAGTGGCAGGGACTGGCGTTCGTATCGTCGACGACACTGCGAACAATCGCATAGTAGTCGAGGCAGACGAGACCGTGCTGTGGGAAAGTAGCACTTGGAGCGATGGCGGTGACGTTGCGCCGGGCACGAATAGTTCAACCTTGAGCGAGGCAATCGACAATTTTGAAAGAATATGTGTCCATTATAGGCGTAGTAGGTTATCTTCAAGGTCCCCGCTTATATCGCAGCAGATGGGCGAATATGACGTTTCAGTTATACGCAGTCAATCTGATAAGTGCTTGCTTGCTGCCATATTCTTGAGCGGTGCAGGTACAAATCTGTATTTGGTAGAAACTACCTTGACATTCAACAGCAATAATTTGGGATTCTCTGAAACTCAGGGCGGGCAAGCATCGTTCGGATCTTCTTTCGTAGTCGGGACTTGCTACCTACACCCCTATAAGATTGTAGGCATCAACCGCATCGCAAGCAACTAGGGGGGTGTCATGTCTGACCAGTACATGCTGAGTTTCGGGAATAACGCGGTGTCGTTCGGCGGCGCGTCCGCTGGATGGACTCCACCCTATATCCCGACCCCGAACAATATGGTGAACGTTGGCGGATGCTTCCAGAATTGCACCGAGCTCGTGGACGGCGCGCTTGACCAGTACGTGTACTGGTCCACCCACAACACGAACATTTCAAACCATTCTGGTACTTTCACAGACGCGGGCGCCAATACGGTGGCCGGTTTGGCTGACTTGAATCAGATACCGGTGGGATGGGGCGGAAACCTCGTGCCTGCATCCAGTACTTGCACGGCGACCAAGGTCAATGCATCGACGTGGAAACTGGACCCCGCAGGCACAGATGTTCCCATACCGTTCGCCAGCCTTACGGGGGATCTCTACATATTCACCACGTCATCGGTGTCGTCGTATGCCGGCGTCAACATGAGAAAGTCCAACATCTGGAACAAGATGCACTCGTTCAGTACGAGCGCCGCGACATACTACTACCCGATGTTCTTCCAAGGGGCGTACCCGACTGCCTCGAGCTCGCAAGTAACGCCTACCTGGATACGTTGCAGCTCAATGTACAACGGTATGCTCACTGCCTCGCAAACCCAGGGCGATATGCCCGGCACTTTGGACTATGGTACCTACGGCGCTATGGGTTTCGAGTACGGGACGTACAACCAGGGCGCACTTACCTATTTCGGTTTTCTGGTCGTGAACGACCCGGCGCTAATCAGCAACGGTACATTCGACCCCACCACGAGTGCGTTCGGCATACACTCGAATACGAACTTCCGCAACTCCGTTCTCAACTGGTTCGTGAGTTAAATAGGGAGAAATTATGGCAGCAAAAGTTTTTACAATCGGCGGCGCCGCTATCTCCTACGGTGGATACCGTTTAAGGGATACCGGAAACGGGTCGCTCACCATCTCAAAGACTGTGAGTGGAAGCGGCTTCGATCCATCCAAGACGTTTAAGCTGACCGTCACATTTAGTGCCCCGGTCACCTACAACGGGACAACTTCGGCAACCCATACGTTCAACCTCGCACACGGACAAAGCGTGACTATCACGAACATCCCCGAGTTTACGTCCTACGCGGTCACCGAGACCATCACATCCCAGGATACTTTTGAGGGGTACGCGCTCTCCAGCATAACTGGTGGGAGCGGCGTGGTGAGGGACGGCACGGCGGCCACAGCGGCGGCGTCCAACACCTTCACGGAGCCTCCGCATGTGACGTTCCGGTTCCGATTCAGCGATGGGAGCTACGACCCCACGGTGTCGTTCGCCACGACCGGGTACGAGCCCTGTAAGTATGTCTGGACGCGTGTATCGTCTTCTCCGAATGTATGGGACTGCCGATTGTACCGCCGCACCCCGATATCCTTGGCCTACTATGTCGTGTCCGCATTCAACAGTTATGGCACTCAAAGGTATTTCGGCTCATACCCATCTGATCAGACCATTGTCCTGGTGGACGCCGACCTTTCCGGGTATACCGAGGACGTCGACTACTTATTTGATGGTTGCACCCAGCTTTCCACCATCGAAAGCTTTAGGGGGACTTCTGGTGTCACATCCTTCCATTATGCCTTCGCTGGGACAGGCATCACCAGCTGCCCTTTGTTTGATACCTCGGCTTGTGAGACCTTTGCCTTTATGTTCTCGTGGTGCAGGAGCCTGACCTCCTCCCCGCTGTTCAACACCTCCGCCGGGACGGATTTTGAGGCGATGTTCAATAACTGCGATAGCCTTCGCGCCGTTCCCCGCCTAAGTATGCCGAACGCCGAAAGTGTGAGTTACATGTTTTACAAATGCCGGCGTGTGGCATCCGGCGCCCTGGCATTGTATCAGGATCTCGCCGCCCTTCCTGCGCTGTCCGCCACATCCACGCACACTCTGTGTTTCGGTGACTGCGGCACCAATACGGTCACGGGCGCCACCGAATTGGCACAAATCCCATCCGACTGGAAGTCGTAATTTCAATTTGAAAAGAGGTTTGACCACTATGAGCGAAGCAATTAAGAAAGTCCTTGCAAATTGTCCCCAGTCCTTTTCCGACCCGGAGAAGGCGCAGGCACGTAATAACATCGGCGCCCTTGGCGGGGTAAAGGTCCAAACGCCCGAGGGCACCTCCGAGCTTGTCCCCGACGCCGAGGGAAAGGTGACGGTGGACCTTACACATGTTCAGGAGCAGGTCCAGTCCGATTGGGCAGAAACGGACACCAGCGATCCTTCCTATATTCAAAACAAGCCGGACCTCGACCTTCTCGCCACCAAGGCGGAACTCACTTCGGGTCTGGCGGGGAAGCAGGATACGCTGATCCCGGGAGACAACATTACCATCGTCGGTAATGTCATTAACGCCACCGCTGCGCCGCAGCAGCAAGCGGACTGGAATCAGTCCGATTCTTCCGCTGTCGATTACATCAAGAACAAGCCACAGAATCTGGTCCAGGATGCCAACTATGTCCACACGGACAATAACTTCACCAACACGGACAAGACCAAGCTTGACGGCATCCAGCCGGGGGCCGAAGCAAACGTGCAGGCGGATTGGACCCAGTCCGACACATCTGCTGACGACTATATCAAGCACAAACCCAACCTTGCGACCGTTGCCACAAGCGGGTCGTACAATGACCTGTCCGACAAGCCGACAATCCCTGCCGCACAGGTACAGAGCGACTGGGCCCAGTCGGACTCCACTGCGGTCGACTATATTAAGAACAAACCGGCGCAGATGGAAACCAAGCCGCTGGTGGCGGGCACCGGCATTGAATTTGTGAGTGCCGCGAATAGCGTCACGATAAACGCCGAGGTAGCGGACGTTACACAGAATGGAACATCCGTGGTTAACGCCCAGGGCGTGGCCGAGATTGTGACCAGGGACGTGCCGTCCTCCACGTCTGCCGATAACGGGAAGGTGCTCAGTGTTGACAGCTCCGGTACGCCGACATGGACCACCCCGAGTGGCGGTCAGACTTACACGGCAGGTGGCGGTATCTCCATCAGTCAGAACAATGAGATAGCGGCGAAGGTGGATGGGACCTCGATCGTCATCGACCCCACCACTGGGGAGATGTCTGCCCCTGGCGGAGGCGGAGGCGGTGGTTCGACTCTCCCTAGCTATTACGACCGTATCGAACAGAAAACGCTCGACGGTTCTATGGCAAGTATCGTGCTCGGCCCTATGCTGACACGTGAAATGCAGACAGGGACTTTCAACCAGCGTGCCCTGGCTTATTCTGCATTGAACGGCGCCTACCTCTATGGCAGGGGAAATGCGGGCATACGGCTAATGGATTTCGTCGACAGCGGGTATGTCCGCCTGAGCCGCAGCGGAACGCGGGCGGATAACCCAACGTATGCCATCTGGTTCCCGTGTACGGCAAATTCGGACAACTACCTAACACCGATAGACACGTCTGTGTACTTGAAGACAAAGTCCACGTACAACTGGAGCGCCACGAACTACGGCCACTACGTGTATACGTCTACAGGGTCGGAACTTGCATGGTTCGACCCCAGGGACGCCCGGTTCCCGGCCCCGTTCAGTGCCACCGGTGAAATTGACACGACCCTGTTTGACCAGGTCGGCGACTGGTCAAACATAACGATGCCGCAGCCGTGGCAGTGGGTGCTGGCTTTCCAGGACTCCAACGGCAATTTTGCGCGTTGTGGTGGCGACGCTAGCGAGAACTATACAGAGTTGTCCGTGGCATACCCGCGTTCTTACTATAACGTAAAGCTCAAGCCAAGTGGCGGCCTGTCGGAGAACAGAGGCGCCGGACTCTATGTAACCAACCCCCTACCGTCATCGAGCTCTTCCGACGAGAACAAGGTACTGACTGTGAACAGTTCCGGTTCCCCGGAATGGGTTACTCCTTCCGGCGGTGGCTCTCTCCCCGCCTATTCGTCCGCCGACTCGGGAAAGTCCCTTGTCGTGAACGGCAACGGCGACGGGGTTGAGTGGGACCGCAAAATTTCCGGTGTGGTGTACAACGGGACCTCCTCCTCCGAATTGAGGCATATCCGCTTAAATACCTACAACAACCCGAGCACCCCGGGCCTTGTCGCCGCATTCCCGGTAGGCGCACAGGGAGTCTCGTGCGGATTCTTGATGCCGGACCCCGGATTTGTCGCCGACGAGACCGTTGACAAGGTGGCGAGGATCGTAGAAAACCCGAACAACTCCGGCGTCTGCATGTTGGAGTACCAGGACGACGCGGCAGTCATCTCCCCCTTGGAGAAGGTCTCGATTAGCACGTCCACCAACCCGTACCAAATTGACGCCGAACCCGGCAAATGGTACGAGATTGTCTGTTCGCAGTCGACGGCTCAAAGCTGGCACATCTACCTCGAGGCAAATTCCACTGTCACCAAGAACACCGTGCACACTATTGTCCGTATCACGAGGACCGATGCCTCCGTGAGCTGCTCGCCTTCGCTGGTCTGGCACGACGAGCGTGGCATCGTCCACTATGAGCAGTGCGACCTTACGGGCTCGACCTCGTACTACGATTTCGACTGCCTTGTCCGCAAAAACGGGTATACGGTTGAAGGGACTCCGTGGTCTTTTGCAAGGGTAAGGAGAATTTAAAGATGCGTACCGAACAATCGAAATGGCGTGAATTCTTACAACCGCTTGTAGTGGGGCTTGTCGCCCTGCTTTCGGCGGCCACCTTGTACCTTCAACGCAGCGGCGCCGAGACTGCCGACGCATGGCAGGGGAAGACCGACCAGCGGCTGGAATACCTGGAACGGCGTGCCACCCAGCGTGACGTGGACTTTGATAACCTCCGCGTGATGATGGGCGATGTGCGCTCGGACGTGTCCTATATTCGCGGGCTGCTGGAGAAGCGGAAGTGATCACGGTGGTCTTCGTCCTCGTGGTCCTTGTTGTCGGTGCCCTTACCTTCAATCCCGGCGATTGGGGCGCAAGGAAATAAAGAGTTCCTATCACTCAAATGGAGTAGGGCCCGCCATTATCTGCGGGCCCTTTTCATAAACCGCAAATAACGCGTTTTAAGGCGTTAAAAGCCGTAAGGTATTAACCCTACGGCTTTTTGGTTTTATGCGGTTATAGGCGCGTTTATGTG
>Ga0326511_10004138_pt1 | contig 11613 bp, 8 predicted proteins | sample 0_2496_0518_D_FD_203701 | JGI IMG/M metagenome (GOLD analysis project Ga0326511, IMG submission 203701) | Bovine rumen microbial communities from UC Davis, California, United States - 0_2496_0518 | ecosystem: Host-associated > Mammals > Digestive system > Stomach > Rumen | place: USA: California...
GACCTGCCATTAGCGAGAGCAGAGCGAAGCTTGCTTCAGCTATGCCGAGCGTCGCGGGGCTCGACCGAAGGTCAAGCCTGCCATAAATATGATGACGTGCGCCCAGGAGCTGGCGCTACGGAACAAATGAGTAAGAAACGAATATTAGCTATTGGCTTTTGGCTATCGTCTGTTGCCGCGTTGGCACAGACGAGTGACATCTGGCGTCAGGACAGCTTACAGGAGGTGGTGGTTACCGGTACGGGAACGCGCCATCTGCTGAAGGATGCCCCGGTACAGACAGAGGTTATCAGTCAGAAGATGCTGCAGCAGTATGGCGGGAAGAGTCTGGAGGATATCCTCGCCGGGCTCACCGCATCGTTCGCCTTCAGCGAGGGCGACATGGGCAGTCAGATGCAGATGAACGGCCTTGGCAACAACTACATCCTCGTGCTCATCGACGGCAAGCGCATCCACGGCGACGTGGGTGGCGAGAACGACCTCTCGCTCATCGACCCTCATAACATTGAGAAGATAGAAATTGTGAAGGGCGCCCAGAGTGCACTCTACGGCAGCGACGCTATGGCGGGTGTCATCAACATCATCACGAAAAAGCATACCGAGAAGGGCCTCTACGCCGACAACAGTACGCGCTACGGCACGCACAACGATCTGCGTCAGCACAATACCGTGGCCTTTTCCTTTGGCAAGTTCAATTCCCAGACCAACTTCCAGCTGCAACGCAACGACGGCTGGCAGAACACCGCCGAGGAGTTTGCCGAGGGAATGGTGTTCACCGACAGCAAGAACAAGACGGTGAACAAGTTCCGCAACTGGCAGCTGGCCGAGCGCCTGACCTTCCAGCCAACGTCTGCCTTGCAGCTCTATGCCGAGGGCACATACTACAAGAAGAACATCCTCAGGCCCCAGGACGGCCGCCATCCCAGCTGCGACGTCTACACCTATGACCTGCGCTACAACAATGCCTCGGCGTCGGTGGGAGGAAAGTGGTATTTAAGAGGAGAGAGGAGAGAGGAGAGAGGAGAGAAAATAGGCGAGAGGGATGTCGTGACGTTTGACGTGGACTGGAACAAGCACGCCTACTACTACGACTATACGGCCAAGCACTACGACTATGTGCTGTTGCAGGGCGAGGAGTATGGTGACCAGAACGGCGAGTGGTTCTCCGTGGCTATGCTGCCCGGACAGAGCAAGCTGCAGAGCGACCAGCAGCGGCTGATGGGACAGCTGAAGGGCATTTTCTACCTGCCTTATGGCCAAACGCTGAACGCCGGTGCTGAGTACCGCTACGACTACCTGAAAGCCCCCGAGCGTACGGAGACGGGAACGGCCGATGACTGGACGGCAGCTCTGTATGTGCAAGATGAGCTCAATCCGCTCCGCTGGCTGAACATCACCGCGGGCCTGCGACTGGTGGAGAACGGCAACTTCGGCCTCCGTCTGACGCCCAAGGTGAGCACGATGGTCTCGGCCGGTGACTTCCACTTCCGGCTGGGCTGGAGCCAGGGCTTCAAGGCACCTACTGTCAAGGAGCTACACTACCGTTACCTGCACCTGATGGGCAGCAGCACGTTCTTCAACATCGGCAACATTGACCTGGATCCGCAGACCAGCAACTATTACTCCGCCAATGTGGAGTATCGCGGCAGGAAGCTGACGGCAGCGGTCACGGGCTACGTGAACAAGCTGGACAGGATGATTGCCCTGGTGAATGTGCCTGTCGGCGAGATTCCCGCCGGTGTCACCACCGCCTACCTCGGCGACGGAAGCAGTAATGTGCAGGCACGGATGTACAAGAACATGGACGATGCACGGACGAGTGGCATTGACGTCACGTTGTCATACAAACTGATGAAGGAGCTGACGCTGAACGCGGCATACAGCTACCTGGACACCGAGGCCCATCTGTACGACGAGAAGAAAGACCGTACGAACACCGTCGTCATCGACGGCACGGCACACCATAAGTGGAGTGCCTCGGCGATGTACAGCCATACGTTCACGCCCTGTTACAAGCTGGGCGTCAGCCTGTCGACACGTGGCAGCAGCAAGCGCTACTACGAGAACAACGGCGACGGGAAGGCCTTCCAGATATGGCGCATCAACACCAGTCACGACCTTGGCAAGGCGGGCAGGATGCTGGCATACAGGGTGGAGCTGGGCGTCGACAACATTTTCGACTATGTGGACCGTACCATGCATCCTTACCACCTGGGCAATAACACGTCGGGGACGACGGTGTATGGCACCTTCACCATCAAGTTCAATTACGGCAAGAGCGTTAAAAACAATATTTATTCACCTAAACAAAATTCTAACAATGATGAAGATTAAATCTTTTATCCTGGGCGCTATGGCCTTCGCCATGGTCGCTCCCGTCTTCACCGCCTGTAGCGATGACGACGATGACAAGAAGGAAACCGTAGAGAAAATCATCTACAACATGCAGTCGGAGTACAGCTACAACGACTCCATCGTAGCTGCCCAGAAGGCAAAGAGCGGCAATACCACAGCCGTCCTGCTCGTGGCTTTCGGCTCGACGTGGAACAATGCCTTCCTGGCCTTCGACGCCACCAAGGCAGCCTACGAGGCAGCTTTCAACAACAAGGCTGATGTCTATGTCTGCTTCTCGAGCGACATCTGCATCAACCGTGCCAGCGCCGGTGAGAACACCGACGACAACGGCAACATCGTGAAGCGTGACTACTACGAGCCCCGCTACCTGCTCCACGCCATCGGTGCTGCGAAGTACAGCAAGATCTACGTGCAGTCGCTGCAGGTCATCCCCGGTGAGGAGTTTGCCGCTGTGGTCGCTTCGGTCAAGAAGTTCATGAACAACGGTTACATCGCCAGTGCTCACCTCGACGACGAGTATCTCGCCAAGTTGGCCGAGGACGAGGCCATCTTCCTGGGTATGCCCCTGCTGAACGACCCCGAGGTGGACGTTCCCGAGGTGGCCAAGCAGCTGAACGCCCTGTATAAGGACGAGGCAGCCAAGGGCGCCGTCGCTTTCATGGGTCACGGTAACCCCGACACCTACGACACCTTCAAGGCTAACGTCCGCTACACTCAGCTGGAGGAGGCACTCCAGAGCTACAGCCCCAACTACTTCGTAGGAACGGTCGACATGCCGGGCAACTACAAGCAGGACGTGATGGAGCGTATGAAGGCAAAGGGTATCGACAAGGGTAAAGTCTATCTCCACGCCCTGATGTCTATCGCCGGCGACCACGCTCATAACGACATGGCCGGTGAGGGCGAGGACTACTGGGACGCTGCTGAGCCCGAAAGCGAGGACAACAGCTGGTACGAGTTCTTCGGCAACAATGCCTATGAGCCCGTCGTTCCCGTGGTGAAGAACCACCCGCAGGGTCTTCTGGAGCTCAGCGGCGTGCTGAACGTCTGGATCAACCACACCAAGAACGCTGAGTTCCTGGAGGATGCCTATCACAGTATGTATCCTGAAGAATAAAACTCTCTCTGTTTGATGAATAGTAAATTTATCGTGTTCATGGTGGTACTCCTTTCGGGGAGTACCGCTTTTTCGCAAATACACAGGATGGAACGGCGCGACACGTCGATGACCAGCCGTACCTACAATCTGAACCCTGTCGTCGTGACGGGCTCTGGCCACCACCAGCGCCTGAAGTCGACGGCAACACCCGTGCGTGTGCTCTCCAGTCAGGAGATCAACGAGCAGGGCATCAGCACCTTCGACGGCGCACTCACCCGCATGATGCCGCAGGTGTCGATGGCGCCCAACTCGATGGGCTCGCAGCTGCGGCTCAACGGTCTTGGCAACAAGTACATCCTCATCCTGATCAACGGTCAGAAACTGTCGGGCGACATCTCGAACAATGTCGACCTGAATCGTATCAACATGGCACGCGTGAAGCGTATCGAGGTGCTCGACGGCGCGGCCTCGTCGCTCTATGGCAGCGATGCTATTGCGGGTGTCATCAACATCATCACCGACCAGCCGACACAGGATCTGGTCAGCGTCACCTCCGACACCCATGTCTCCGGCCATGGCGTCCTCACGCAGTCGGTGACACTAGACGTCTATAAGAACGGCTTTGGTTCCTACACGTCGTTCTCACACGACCAGGCAGACAGCTATCGTAACAACGACCTGGAATACGTGAAAGGCTCCGACACAGAGACACAACCATCGATAGCCCCGCTCTTTACGGGCTATCGCACCAACATCCTCGGACAGAAATTCACCTATGCCCCCGACCAGCACCTGGCGCTGAACGCGGGTATAGACTACTCATACAAGAAGACCGACCGCCCCAATACCGCCACCGTGCCCGAAGGTTCTCCTTCAGGAACCACGGCCCCCACCGGCGGCACCGATTACGAGATGCGCTACAAGGGCTTCCGCTGGAATGTGGGCGGCATCTACAAGTTCACGGCGAAGAATTCCCTTCAGGCCGACTTCGTGACTGACCGCTTCCGTTACGGTAAGGAGTACGACGTGGAGACGAAGACGAACCAGGTAGGCGACTACGTACAGTCGAAGAAACAGCGCATGATGGAAGGACAGCTGAAGGCCATCCTGGGACTGACATCGAACTCGACCACCATCGTCGGTGGCGACTGGCGCAGGGACAACCTCACGGCTACCAGCGGCAACATCGACCAGCACGTCTATTCGCTGGCCGCTTATGCCCAGCACGAGATGAAGTTTCTGAAGGATTTTACGGCTACCCTCGGACTGCGACTGACGCACCACGAGACCTTCGACCAGCACCTGACGCCGAAGGCCACGCTGATGTATGCCCCGGGAAACTTCCGGTTCCGTGCCACCTACTCAGCGGGTTTCCGTGCCCCGGGACTGGACGAGCTCTACTACCATTACTTCTCCGTGAATCGCGGTAAGGCACAGATTAGCTTCGGTAACCAAGACCTGAAGCCAGAGAAGAGTCACTACGTCGCGCTGAATGCAGAATACCGTAACGAGGTGATTGCTGTCAGCGCAACGGGCTACATCAACCGCATCAACGACATGGTGGTGAAGCAGAACGTCGACGTTGACGACGACAGCCGCAGGATGCTTATGGCGGAGTTCCCGGAGATGACACAGGAACAGGCCGACAAGATGGTCTCCTATGCCCTCTATCAGAACAGCGACAAGGGCGACGTGAAGGGCGTGCAGGTCAACGTCTCGGCGAATCTCTTCCAGGGCTTCAACCTCTCTGCCAACTATGTCTATACCTACGCCAGGACGAAGAGCGGCGAGGAGTGGACGGTGCTGGAACGCAGCATCCGTCATGCTGCCACCATTGCCGCCAACTACCATCACTCGTGGGGCCGTTACGGGCTGACGGTGAACGTGAACGGCCGTCTGCAGTCGAAGACCTACTACACGGGCAGCTATGAGGATGCTCCCGGCTTTGGCGTGTGGAACCTGAATACCACCCATGCTTTCGATATGGTGAAGTGGGCTTATCTGGAGCCCAGCGTCGGTGTGGATAACATCTTCGACAAGGTTGACCGTCGCATCGACTCGTCAACGCGTAAGTATGCACTCTACTCGCCGGGCCGTATGCTGGTGGTAGGGCTGAAAGTGAAGTTTAAGTAGACAGTTGCTATGGGAAAGATCATCGTTGCCGGCATTGGACCGGGCTCCCCTCAGGACATCACCCCCGCCGTGCTCGAAGCCGTTCGCGAGGCCGATGCCATCGTGGGATATCAGTATTACTTCCAGTTCATCCAGCCCTACGTGCGGGAGGACTGTCAGTGCATCGACACGGGCATGAAGAAAGAACGCCAGCGTGCCGAGCAGGCTTTCGAGTTGGCGGAACAGGGAAAGACAGTGGTGGTCATCTCCTCCGGTGATGCAGGCATCTACGGCATGACACCGCTGATCTACGAGATGCGGCGCGAGCGTGGTAGCGACATACAGGTAGCGTCCCTGCCGGGCATCTCCGCCTTCCAGAAGGCGGCCTCGCTGTTGGGCGCCCCCATCGGCCATGATATGTGCATCATCTCGCTCAGCGACCTGATGACGCCCTGGGAGGTCATCGAGAAGCGGATTGTAGCCGCTGCCGTGGGCGACTTCGTGACCGCCATCTATAACCCGAAGTCGCATGGACGCTACTGGCAGCTGTACCGTCTGCAGGAGCTTTTCCTGCAGCATCGTGCCGCCGATACCCCAGTGGGCTATGTCCGTCAGGCGGGACGCGAGGACCAGGTCGTGAAGGTGACCACACTGAGCGCGTTCGATCCCGAGGATGTCGATATGTTTACCGTTATCCTCATCGGCAACTCGCAGTCGTATGTTGCTGACGACAAGATCATCACACCTCGCGGTTACTATCGCGCGGTTGCTCAAGACCAAGGCAAGGTTGGCCAGAATATCATGATTGAATCCTTCCGTACCATTTCTGGTGAGTTGCATCGTCAGGACTATCCCCTTGACCACAAGTGGGCGTTGCTCCACGCTATCCATACCACCGCCGACTTCGATATGGAGAACATCCTCTATACCGATGAAGGCGCTGTGGAGACACTCTACAAGAAAGTGCAATCGGGAGAGCTGAAGACGATTGTGACTGACGTGACGATGGTGACGAGCGGCATCCGCAAGGGTGCCCTCCAGCGACTCGGCATAGAGACGAAGTGCTACCTCTCTGATCCACGCGTAGCAGAGATGGTCAATGTTCAATCTCCCAATCTCTCAATCTCTCAATTGACAAGAACCCAGGCCGGTATCCGTCTGGCGGTCGAGGAGCATCCTGACGCTCTCTTCGCCTTTGGCAATGCCCCAACGGCACTCATGGAACTCTGTGACTTGATACGTAAGGGGAAAGCCCGTCCGGCAGGCATCATCGCTGCCCCCGTGGGCTTCGTCCATGTCCGCGAGTCGAAACACATGGTGAAACCTTTCCGTGACATCCCGAAGATTATCGTCGAGGGACGGAAGGGCGGCAGCAACCTCGCTGCCACGCTCTGTAATGCCATCCTCACCTTTGACGATGCTGAACAACTGAAGCCGGGAAGAGACCTGTAAAAGTTGAAAAGCTGAAAAGATGAAAAGTTGAAAAATTGAAGAATTTGTAAAATTGGAGAATTGAAGATGGTGAAAAAGTTGCATCCAGTGATGTTCGTAGGAACGGGTAGCGACGTCGGTAAGAGCATCGTTGCCACGGCGTTCTGTCGTATCCTGAAGCAGGACGGCTACCGGCCGGCTCCGTTCAAGGCACAGAATATGGCGCTGAACAGCTATGCCACCCCCGAAGGCTTCGAGATAGGTCGGGCACAGGCCGTACAGGCGGAGGCGGCATGCATCCCCTGTCATACGGACATGAACCCCCTGCTGCTGAAACCTAACTCCGACCATACCAGTCAAGTGGTGCTCCACGGACGGCCTATTGGTAATAAAGATGCCTATGATTTCTGGAAGCCAACCCCTAACCCCTCCCAGAAGGGAGGAGAACTGGATTTCCGTAAAGAGGTGTGCGATGCCTTCGACCGCCTGGCCGCCCGTTACAACCCCATCGTGATGGAGGGGGCGGGGAGCGTCTCGGAGCTGAACCTGAGAGACCGTGACCTCGTGAATATGTCAATGGCCCGTCATGCGAAGGCCGACGTCATCCTCGTCGGCGACATCGACCGCGGCGGCGTCTTCGCCTCCGTCTATGGCAGCATCATGCTCCAGACACCCGAGGACCGCCAGCTCTTCAAGGGCATCATCATCAACAAGTTCCGCGGCGACCTGCGTCTTTTCGACGACGGGCGGCGGATGCTCGAAGACCTCTGCGGCATCCCCGTGCTGGGTGTCATCCCTTACTACAAGGATATCCACATTGACGAGGAGGACTCCGTGGCCTTAGCCCAAAAGAATCTCTCAATCTCTCAATCTTTCAATTCTCAATTAATACAAGTTGCCGTGGTGTTGCTGCGTCACATCAGCAACTTCACCGACTTCGACACGCTGGAGCGTGACTCGCGTGTGAATCTCTTCTATACCAACAACGTCGATGACATCAGTCGGGCGGACATCATCATCTTGCCCGGCACGAAGTCGACACTCGACGACCTTCTGGAGCTGCGCCGCAACGGCTGTGCGCAGGCCATCCAGCGGGCACACCGCGACGGCCGTATGGTGGTGGGCATCTGTGGCGGCTACCAGATGTTGGGACAGACGGTAGAAGACCCCGACTGCATCGAGGGCAGCATCACAAGTCTGCCGGGCCTCGGTCTGCTGCCCATCCGCACCACGATGACAGCCGAGAAGACGACGCGTCAGGTGACATTCCCGTTCGATGGTCAGGAGTGCCGTGGCTACGAGATCCATCAGGGCGTGAGCGACACTGATGAGGCTATCCTGCAGACAGACCACTGTGTCGGCACCTACATCCACGGCTTCCTCGACAATGCCCCCGTCATTGAGTACTTGCTGAAGAAGTTCCAGGTTTCGAGTTCCGAGGTAAAGCCACAGAGTATTGCCGATTTCAAAGACGAACAGTACGACCGTCTGGCCGCCCACGTACGCCAGTATGTCGATATTGACAAGGTGTACCAGATTCTGACCGATGACTAACGCCATAGCCCTGCTCATCGGCTGGGTGCTCGACCTCCTCTTCGGCGACCCCCAGCGGCTGCCGCATCCCATCGTGTGGTTCGGCAAGATGATCGCTTTCTGTGAGCACCGCCTGAATAAAGGGAGTCATCGCAAACTGAAAGGCGCTTTTGAGGCTGTTGGCCTCATCGCAGCCACTTTTGGCATAGGAACAATTATCAATTGTCAATTATCAATTATCAATTTTGTTATAGTCTTCTACTGCCTTGCCGGCACGACGCTTATCCGCGAGGTGCGTGAGGTGTTCCGTGCCGTCGACTGCTCGCTGGAAGAGGGTAGGGCACAGGTGGCCCGTATCGTTGGCCGCGACACCTCGGAGCTAACGGCCCAAGAGGTGCGCACGGCGGCGCTGGAGACGCTGGCCGAGAACCTTAGCGACGGCGTCATTGCCCCGCTGTTCTGGTTCATGCTCCTCGGCACACCGGGGATGTTGGCTTACAAGATGGTGAACACCCTCGACTCGATGATTGGCTACCGCACGGAGCGCTACCGTGACTTCGGCTGCTGGGCCGCCCATATCGACGACATCGCCAACTACATCCCCGCCCGACTGACCGCCCTGCTGATGATTCTCCCTCGGCTAGTCACTCTAAACTATCATGGCGGCAGAAAATTCTTCACTCTTCACTCTTCACTCTTCACTTTCGTCCGAAAATTTGGACGCAACCACGCCTCGCCCAACAGCGGCTACCCCGAGGCAGCGCTGGCAGGCATACTCGACTGCCGTTTCGGTGGCACGCACACCTATTTCGGTCAGGTCTTTGAAAAGCCGTATATCGGCCAGAACGACCGCCTACTCACCACCGACGACATGAAAACAGCCGTCCGGGTAAACCGAACGGCTGAAGTATTGATGGTGGCGATGGTCGTCGTGGTGTTGTGCCTAATAGCAGTTTACAATTAACGACAGGTAGAACGACAACTCTACCAGCAGGCAGACGGCACCGCAGCAGTCGCCGGTATAGCCGTGCAGTCGGCGCCAGATGAGCAGGTAAAGGAAATACATCACCAGACAGGGCGGGAAAATGAGTAGCGTCCAGTCCACCAGTTCCCAGTACATCCAGCAGAATAACGCCAGTGGCAGCAGACCCTGTACGGCGAGGCTGATGCCCGCCTTGACGCTGGGCTTGCGGTAGACGGTGCGCGACTTCGCCGTCTCCTCCGTCCGGGCGTAGGGCATCATCAGGATGAGTTGCGATGTCACCATCTTACTGAACGGGTCGGCAGCGATGACGGCGAGGGCAGCCATCTTGACAGGTAGTGACAGCAGACAGACGAAGAGCAGGGCGAAGTAGAGCACCAGGGCGATGACGCCGTAGGTGCCTATCCGCGAGTCCTTCATGATGTCGAGGATGCGCTGACGGTCCGTGCCACCGCCGCCGAAGCCGTCGAAGAAGTCGGCCAGCCCGTCCTCGTGGAGGGCTCCCGTTAGGAGCAGTCTGACAACGATAGCCAACAAGATGGCCACCGTGTAGGGAAGATACATGCTGCCCACCCATAGCGTTGCAGCCATCGTGCTGCCGGTGAGCCATCCCGTCAGCGGCCAGTGCTCGATGACGGTCTGGTAACACTCGCGCGGCGGCTGGCGCAGACGCCAGAACGGCAGGCGTGTGAAGTAAATGAACGCCGCGAGGATGCGGTCGTACCAATGGGTCTGGTCAATGTCTATCTCCATATCAAAAGTATTTCGTGATGTGTGCGTTCTGGAAGTTGTTCATCTCGTTCATCATACGTACGGCAGAGTCGACGATGGGGTAGGCGCAGAGCGCTCCCGTACCCTCGCCCAGTCGCAGGCCCAGCGACAGCAAGGGCTTGGCTCCGAGGAAGTCGAGCATCCGCCGGTGGCCGCTCTCGTCACCGCAATGCGTAAAGATCATGCACTCCTTGGCCTCGGGCTTCAGCTGACAGGCTGCCAGTGCACAGGCCGTCATGATGAAACCGTCGACGAGCACGAGCATACGCAGCTCGGCGGCGCGTAGCATCGCCCCGATGGCTGCCACCATCTCGAAGCCGCCGAAGTAGCGGGTTATCAATGCACAATGCTCAATGCTTAATGCATAATTGTTTTGTGTAGAGTTTAGAGTGTAGAGTTTAGAGTTTGCTACCGCCTTGGACAGGACCTCGTACTTATGGCGGATGCCCGCGCTGTTGAGGCCGGCGCCAGCACCGATACACTCTTCGAGGGGGATGTTGCAGAAGAGGTGCATCCAGATGCTTGACGGCGACGTGTTACCGATGCCCATCTCGCCGATGCTCACGATGTTACAGCCCTTCTTGGCGCAGTCGTCGACGAGGTCGGCGCCCACCTTCAGTGCCTGCTTGTACTCTGTCTCGCTCATCGCCGGTTCGTAGAGGAAGTTCTTCGTACCCCGAGCCACCTTGCGGTCAATGATGCCTGGAACTAGTGACAGGTCGTAGTCGACGCCTACATCGACGATGCTCAAGTCAAAACCATGCTGTCGGCAGAACATATTGACACCGCCGCCACCACGGGTGAAGTTGATCATCTGTTGCCAGGTGACCTCACGCGGACTGACGCTGACACCCTCGCGCTCGATGCCGTGGTCACCGCCCAGCAGCAGATGGCAGGGGTGCGTGAGCCTCGGTTCCAGCGTCTGCTGGATCAGACACACCTGCATGGCCAGCTCTTCCAGCCGTCCCAACGATCCTTTCGGCTTGTTCAGGTTGTCAATCTTGGCCTGTATCTCCTCAATTCTTAATTCACAATTCACAATTCACAATTCTTAATCGCCAAGGCGATAACTCTTAATTCTAAATTCTTAACTCTTAACTCTTAACTCTCACGGCAATGCCGCTGACCATGAGGATTACCTCGTCGGCTTTTGCGGCGATGTACTGGTTCATCCAGCCCTGAAGGTCGGTGAAGCGGCGTTGCAGGGCGTTGGTGCTGACACCGCCGGAGCCAATCTCGTTGGTGACGAAGATGAACGTCGCGTCCTGTGCCGTGAAACGGTCGAACTCCGCCTTGGCAGTCTGGAGAACCTCTGAGACCTCTTGTGTTT
>Ga0326511_10004139_pt1 | contig 11613 bp, 5 predicted proteins | sample 0_2496_0518_D_FD_203701 | JGI IMG/M metagenome (GOLD analysis project Ga0326511, IMG submission 203701) | Bovine rumen microbial communities from UC Davis, California, United States - 0_2496_0518 | ecosystem: Host-associated > Mammals > Digestive system > Stomach > Rumen | place: USA: California...
TAGGCGGTGTGCTGGAGGATGAGTGTCGCCAGCTGATGCAGGACTTCTTCCGCAAAAAGCGGTAAGAAGAACGTTTACTCTTTTTATTTCAATACCACCTTTTTATGGTTTTTGATATAGACGCCTGGTGCGGCATGCGCTTGGCTGACCTGTTGTCCGCTTAGGTCAAAGAGCAGGTGCCCATCGGTGTTCAAGACTTCCTCTTTCGTGGGGACTGTGATGCCCATTTCAGGATCTTCGCCTGGAAACCCACTGGCTTCCTCGACCAGAAGCTCGCCTCCACGGATATATACTTTTAACGTCTTATTGCTCAGTTCAATCTCCTTGGTCAGCCGTTTGCCAGCATCAAAGGCGTTCACACTGATGGTGTTCTTCCCTTTCACATCGTTGCGCAGGTAGATAGTGGTAGAGTCGCCTGCCTCCTGAATAGCAGTCAGTCCGCTGCCGTCGATGAAGAACATCAGCGTGTTCACTACCGAGTGGTTCTGCTTTGTCTCAAAGGTAGCCGTAGCGCCCGCCTTGCTGATGGTGGTCTCAACGGTAAACACGGGCTTGCCTTGACGTGTAGAGACATCGCTGAGTTGACACTTCTCGCTGCTGACAAAGTTGCTGAGCAGCATATAGCGCAGGCTGTCGGTATCGGCGACGATGGCACCGTTCCATCCTTTTGGAGTGTTCAGTTGCTGTCCTTCCTGGAACATGGTCTTGGTGTTGGCAGCAGTGATATTACTATAGTACGTGAGCGCCCGACTGTCTACGATGTCGCCCTGCTTGAGGCTTCGGGTCGTATTGCTGTACAGCGTGTAGAGCTTGGCCGTGTTGATGGAATTATTGTTGGCACGTTCGCCAAAGGCAATGTCCTTATAGACACCTGTTGTGCTGAACGACACGATGCCGAGAGCATTGTCTACGTTGACCCACGGACCGTTCAGGGTGGTGAAGGCCGAGCCGTCTGTCTGTTTATGACCATCCTTCGTATAGAGCGTACGCTTGGTCTTGGTCAGTTCGTCTACGCTTATAGCCATCAGTCCGCCCTTCTCCGCAGTGATGGTGGTGTTCTGGCTGGCGCGTACATAATCCAGATAGATGACGGCATTGCCAGGCGTGGAATAGATGGCGAAGCGGTTGTTGAGCGCAGCATCGTTGGTGTTCAGTTCACCGTTCATCACGTAGCTGTTGCCGCGCAGGTCGTAGTTGCCACTAACCACAGGCGTAGCATTGGTCTTCTTGCCTGATACCTCATACCAGCCCAGGAAGTTGCCCGTATTGTTCGCACGGAAGGGCACTACAATCTTGTTCTTGTCAATGCTGTTGGCTGCGATATAGCCTGTATAGCTGTTGAGACCTTTGCTCCAGGAGAAGCAGGTGAAACGGGCATCCGTAGCAGCGCGCACGATGTTCTGTGAAGAGAAAACCTTCGCTTGCGAGAATTCGCGGTTGAAGATGTCCCAAGAGGTAGGCTCGATGTTGGCGGTAGACAGCACCTCGTGCATGAGCCACGTCATCATCACGCGATGGGCCTCCACACCCATACGGCGGGCGCCCACATCGGCACGCAGCAGCCACGAACCGTCAGCAGTCGTTGTCTGGCGCGCCTTGATCATCTTGTACGCGAGGTTCTCCAGCAGCAGGGCGTGCGGATCGCGGAGGAAGCAGGCATTGGTAGAGTAGCTGGTGATCTGGTCATAGAGGAACAGGCTCCAGTCGTTGCCGTTGGGCATGGCCAGCTCACCGTCAGCGAGTGCCAGCCAGTACAGCACCTCCTCCATCACCTTGTCGTTGTTGTGCATCAGGGCGTTGGTCTTCCATCTCTCTTCGCCGTAGATGCCTTGCTGGAACAGCTTCAACGCCAGTGCTGCCTCGCCCAGTTCCTGAATCACTACATTCTGATAGGAGGTGTGGAAGTAGTTATGGTTCTGCAGCGTGTAGTCATCGTAGAGAGTCTGGCCCTTATACAGGTCTTTCACTGTCTTTTGGTCGTAGTCAGGATCGATGACTGTCAGGTCCTTGGCATCATCTTTCTGTGAGTAGCTGTTGATGGCGAACTCTCTTAGACGGGCAAACCATCGGGGGGCCAGTTCGTCGTTGGGAAACAGTCCTAACGTAGCTGCCAATACGTCTGCCTCCCAGCCGTTCTCCTCTGCCTTGGTGTCGCCAGCATAGCCGGTGGGGATGGTGCGGTTCAACTCGTAGTTGCATTCTGCCTTCAGCAGTTGGTAGATGTATTTCTTCTGTGCGTCAGAGAGCTTGTCCCACTGGAAGAAGGCGGAGTAAGCCACACTCATGGCCCACAGCGAACTCTCCCATGCTACGTCGCTCGTCGAGGTGCTGCCCCAGTAGTTGCCGCCAGCACATACCTTCAGCTTGTTGGCCTTATGGGTGCTGTAGGCGAATACCAGGCTCTTCATAGCCATCGTCTCCAGATCAGTCCAACTGATGCCCGCAGGCAGTGTCACCTTGCCCTTGCCGTATTTCACGAGGAAAGCACAGATCATCGAGAGGTCGGCATTGGGGCGCACACCACGCTCATCATTGCCCATCGTGTTCTCGCCCTTGAAGCAGCCGCACGCCTCGTCGATGCTGTTGGGCCACTGACATTCCTGGAAGTCGTTCTTCAGGTAGGTGGCGAAGTTCGCAAGCATCTGCAGCAGGTCTTTCTTCATTTCCGGCTCGGCAACGAAATCACTGCTCACACTGCCTTCTGTAGGACTCTCCACATCCTTCTCCGTAGGTCCCTCCGGCTCTATATAGTCATCGCTCAGTCGATAAAGCTTCACCTGGTCGAACATCACGCACGAGCCGCCCGACTGCCATGAGATGTCGAAGCCGATGGTAGCGTTGCCGTCAGCCTCCTGTTCGAAGTTTAGCGTCGCCTCTTCCCAAGCCATCGTGGTGTAGCAGCCCGCTGACCCCTGGTTGAATGTGAACGAACTCTTGGCGCTGGCAGCCACCATGTTGAATGACGACGTGGCACTGTTGGCATAGGCAGAGCGCACGCTGGCAGCCAACTGGTACTTGCCCTTCGGCAGTGCTGTCAAGGTCTGTCGCAGTGTGGTCGTTCCTGTGCTCCATCCCATTCGCAGGTAGTAGGCCTGACTGCCTTCGGCAAGGGTGGTCACCTTGCCGAAGTTATTGTCAGTATAACAGTCTTTCGTCACGATCAGACTCACGGCATTGGCACTATTGACCACTGTCCATCCTGCAGGACCGGTCACGATGTATCCGCGCAGTCCGTCGGCGCTCTCTGTCTTTGCGGTGAGTGCTGTCACGTCATCGTTCTCAAACGATGCGTTGGTTAGATACTGGTGGGTAACATCCGTCTTTTCGCCAGCCGCCATCATCGTCAGCGCTCCTGTCAGACAGACAAAAAGAAACATTAATCTACACATAAGTTATTAGTTGTTAGTAATTCTGATGGCAAAGATACGAAAAAAGATTGTAAAGAGCAACGAATTTTGGGAATTCTTTGGAAAATAGTGGAAAAACGGTCACTATCTTTTTGAACAGCCTTACGCCCATCCACAATATTGATGCCCGTACAAAAACATCCCCCAGCGCTTCACAGCGACGGGGGATGTTTGGTTGAAATATATGTAGTCAGTAGTTGTTTTTTGTTATCCGAATGTAAAATCTATTTATCTTTATTTACTAACATGCTTTTTATCGGGGCAGGTTGAAGGCCTTGGTCATCTCCTTCATCTGCGCATCACTCATGCCCTCGGGCTCGAAGCCCATGCAGCGGGCGTTGATGTATATCTTGGCACTCTTGGAGAGTACGTCAATCTGATCGAAGGCGTCCATGACATCTGTGCCCTTGGCAAAGACACCGTGCTTCTCCCACATCACCACATCGTATTCCTCCAGCTCTTTCAGCGTGGCATCAGCCAGGGCGTTAGAGCCAGGCAGGGTGTAGGGGACGATACCCAGACCCAGTGGACAGAAAGCCTTGGTCTCTGGGATCATGGACCAGAGAATCTTGGTGAGCACGTCCTTGCCCAGGAAGGCGCGGTTATGGCTCATGGCTACGAGCTCGATGGGGTGGGTGTGTACGGTGGCTTTATAGCCTGATCCCGTCTCTATCTGATGAGCATGGACGGTGAGATGACTAGGCAGTTCGCTGGTGGGCATAACAGCATTGTCGGCAATGATGACATAGCTGGCGCAGTCGTCGAGGATGCGAATCACTGAACCGTTGTCCATCGGCCAGCGAGCCAAATCGCGCATGCGCTTGCCCGTACCTTTACAATAGAAATAACAGCCTTTCAGGGCGGGAAGGGTAACGCCAATCTGCTTGACATCGCTGATAGGAGCCATCTGACGAATTTCGTCATCGACATACTCGCTGATGTTGACAGTGATATTTCCACCGTTGCGTTCAGCCCATCCATTCTGCCAGAGGTAACCGGCAACTTCTGCAATCTTCTCAATCTCCGCTTTCAGGGCGGGACGTCCTTCTAAAATACTTTTCATCGTAGAGTAGTGTTAATTTGGTTGCAAAGGTATGCGTTTTTTTCGATGGAACACTTGCTTTTTTTGATTTTTTGTCCCGAAAATATGATTTTTTGATTGATTTATGTCAATTGAGGGCGAAGATGGATGATTTTCGGTAAAATATTTTGTTATTTCTGAAGTTTTGCGTAATTTTGCGTGCAACTAACGTCAGAACAATCATGCGACAACTATACAGAACGGGGCTTCTGGCAATAGCGGTGCTGCTGATGCCGCTGTTGGTACTGGCTCAGAACTTGACAGACGAATTGTCACTGGAGATGATTCCCAGTGGCGATACGGCTAAGGTGTATACGAAAGAGAATCCCTTGATCTTTGAGGATGATGAGGACTTATGGCCCTACTCGTTTCTGAGTGAGAACCATGAGGAGATGGGCTTCAACATTGACCTGGTGAAGATGGTGTTGGAGAAGCTGGATATACCATACGTCATCCGGTTGAAAGAGAGAAGTGAGGTGCTGGAGGATCTGCGGACAGGTCGTGCGGACTTGTCGCTGGGTATGGAGGCAGGCTTCCATAACCCGTATGGCAAGTTTGGCAAGACGGTGATACAGCTGTTCACTCACAGCGTGGTATGGCCAAAAGGCAAGCCACAGACCATTTTCACGCTCGACGACCTGAGCGAACAGAAGGTGATGGTACATGACGGAAGTTTCAGCCATCATCTGATGCAAGACCGGGGGTGGGGCGAGAATGCCATCCCCTGTGGCGACATGAAGGAAACTATCATGCAGCTGTCGCAGCGCCAGAACGGACAAATGGTGTGGAATACGGGTTCGCTGCGCTGGCTGCTTCGCATCTATCATATTGACGACCTGCAGATAGCACCTGTGGATATGGAGGACGGAACCTACAAGTTCATGTCGAACGACGAACATCTGCTGGCACGAGTGGACAGCATCGTCAATGTGCTGGCAGCCGACGGACGTATGAGTTCGCTGCGCACAAAGTGGTTCTACCCCGATCAGCTGTTGACCCACGTGCCCTCCTGGTTCTGGAATATAGTGAATGCGGGTGTCTTGCTCGTAGCCTTGCTGCTCGTGGCAGTGCTGCTGTTGCGTAGGAGTGAAAAGAACGCCATAGAGAGTGCCCGTCAGCGCACCAATCGCCTGTCGCTGATCATGAACTCGTGTCTGTTGAGCATCTGGCTCTATGATACGGAGGAGAAACGTTTCATGTGGGTAGACAAGACGGGCAGTATAGGCAGTAACTATAATGTGGAGGAGTTTATCAAACGACTGGGTCGTGACTCCTACAACACGTTGATAGCGGGAATGGCCAAGGTGATTGAGAAAAAGGTGCCCACAGAGACGGTTGAACTGATCTCGCATCCAGAAGACCGCCCATCAGTAGGTAATCGTTCGTACAGGGTGACAATCAGCGTGTTGCGTCAACATCATGGCAGAGTGAAGACTGCCATAGGCGTCTGTGCCGACGTGACAGACGAAATCGTCACAAAGACGAGCATGCGCGAAAGACTGATGCATTACCAGTCGGTGTTCGATATCGCTATGGTCGACATGTTCTGTTATGATGCCAATGGCAATCTGATAGAAATGAACGAGCGTGCCCAGCGCACGTTCGGCATGACCTTGAATGAGGCAAAAGAGCGGAAGGTGAACATCTTGAATATCATAGGAAAGGACGAATTCGACAGCAATAGCGATGATTACTTATATGCCAGCATATTCATGGATCGCGAAGATTTCAATCGTGGACAAAGAACGTCTACGGTTCATTCAAACATGGTCTATGAGTTGCAGCTGGTACCTGTGCGTAGTGCCAACGGCAAGCTGAGAGCACTCTACGGGTCAGGACGCGATGTGACGGAGGTGGTGAATACCTACCGTAAGGTTCAGGCGAGCCTGCAGCGCGTACAGCATGCCAACAAGGAGGTGACCGACTATGTACAGAACATCAACTACGTGATGGGTGTGGGAGGCGTTCGTCTGGTGCAGTACTCCCCGCGCGACCATACACTGACCATCTTCAGCAGTCTGGACACCGTACAGCACACGCTCACCCAGTCGCGCTGTATGAGCCTCGTCGACGATCATTTCCGCAAGACGGCTATGCGCGCACTGAACACCATGGACAGCATGTCGAACAAGGTGGTGGATGCTGAGATTACCACCCATCTGAGAATCAAGGGACATCCCCTCTACCTGTACTTCCGTTTCGTGCCGACATTCGACGGCAAGGGAAATGTAGTCAACTATTTCGGAATGTGCCGTGATCAGAGTGATATCAAGATTACAGAGACCCTGCTGGAGCGACAGACGGCTCGTGCCAAGGAGGTGGAAGACCTGAAAAACTCCTTCTTGCGCAACATGAGCTACGAGATACGTACGCCACTGGCTACGGTGGTGGGATTCGCTGAGCTGTTCGAACAGGACCATTCGCCTGGCGACGAGGACTTGTTCGTCAGCGAAATCAAGAACAACTCGTCACACCTGCTCACACTGATCAATGATATCCTCTTCCTGTCGAGACTGGATGCCCACATGATTGAGATGAAGAAGCAGACACTGGACTTCTCAAAGACCTTCGACGGCTATTGTCACATGGGATGGGCACAGTATCAGCGCGAGGGCGTCAACTATGTGGTAGAGAACCACTACGACCAACTGGTGCTGGATATTGACGATACCAATATGGGACGCATCATTGAGCAGGTGGTGGCGAATGCTGCCAAATATACCACAAAGGGTACGGTCAGAACGCGTTACGACTATATCAATGACAAACTGATGATTGCCGTTGAGGATACCGGATGTGGCATGTCGGCAGAGACATTGGCAAAGGTCTATGAGCGATTCGCTTCAGGCGACCATCACGGTACGGGATTGGGACTGCCTATCTGCAAGGAACTGCTGGAACAGATGGGTGGCAAGATTGAAATCACATCGAAAGTGGGCAAGGGAACGACCGTCTGGATCACCCTGCCCTGTGAGGCAATGTCGGTAGACCGACGACAGGAAATCTGACAACACCATCAGAAGACGAACAAACCTAAACGAAAACAGAAGATTACGCGATATGAGCATATCAGTTGCTACACATACAGAACATTATCAACCCCCAAGGGCACGCAGACTCGGCACAAGGCTGGTACGTCTGTTCTTGTTGACGCTTGTGACGCTATTGCCCCAAGGCATCAGGGCCGACCTGTCAGAGCGGTATACGGAGAAGATGCCGCTTGTCATTGTAATCAACCAGGACTTTCCGCCATACGAGTTCAGCAACGAAGGAGAACCTGAGGGATATGTCGTTGACGTGCTGAAGGAGATACTGGAGAAAAATAATGTACCCTATCGCTTCGTCATGAAACGCCGTTATCAGGGCATGTACATGTTTGAGCATAACGAAGCAGACCTGATGGTTGACCATTCCCAGCGTTTTACTGCCCATTCGCAATATCCTGGTGCAGATTATTACGTCATCTCACGAAGTGTGATAGAGTATTATAAGTTGAGAGTGGCTGCTCACAAGAAATGGACGCCTATCTCAACGATAGAGCAGTTGAAAGAGACCAGGGGCGTGATGCTGCGAAAGGACGACCAGGCCACACAGGACATGGTGAAGGCGATGATTCCTGACGTGGCATTTGAGAAAAAGCCATTAAGGGAGGCCATGAAAGAGATCGCAGCGGGCAAGCAGAAATACCTGGTATGGGGCGAGGCACCGCTGAACTATACGATACGCAGCCTGGGACTGACTGACGAGGTGACGCTCGGCTCCATGACGGTTCTGTCGGGTGAACTGCATTTCGTGGGACACGACAAGGAACTGATGGACATGATCGATGACCAGTATGCACGCATGGACCAGAATGGCAATCTGCAGGAACTGCACGACAAGTGGTTTCATCCGGAGCGCGTGCGCAGCAACAAACTGTTATCCATCATTGGCGTGGGATTCGGTATCCTGGTGTTCATCGTGCTGTTGGGATGGTACAACAAGCGCATCCATAACCGTAAGGAACTGGCGCGACGGAGGGCCGAAGACTTGCGCACCATGATGCTTCAGGCTCTGAAACTAGGCGATTATGCCGTTTGGGGCTATGACTTGCACGCACAGCGAATCATGAACCTCTACGGCAATAAACTGCCAGAGGGAGGCATCGGCAGAGAGGAATTCTATGACCATATCCATCCTGATGAGCGTGCTGTCTTCCAGCATGAGATCCGTCAATTGATTGAGACGGGAATGGGGTCGCTAGTGCTTGACCAACGATGGAAACCCTTTGACGATCCGAAGGATGTAGATGAGCAAGGATGGGTGGCCCTCAGAGGACATGTCATAGCTGAAAAAGACGTTAACGGCAGGGTGAACATGCTGGTGGGAACGGTGAAGAACGTCACGAAGGACTATCAGGACGAAAGGAATATCGAAGAGTTGTCGGCCCGCTTCGAGAAACTGTTCCAGACCACGCTCGTAGGCATGTCGTTCTATGACAAGCAGGGCAAACTAGTGGGACTGAACGACAATATGCGCAAGATATGCGGATTTGAGGAGGCTGGAGAGGACTTCTTCCGTAAGACAAGTCTCTTTGAGGCTCCGATGTTCAAGGGCGACCTGGATCCTTATCATCCCAAACATGTGCATGCCTGTCAGCACATGTACTACCCTGATGCAGGACTGGACAAGTATCTGGAGTACCGCATCATGCCTACCTATGAAAATGACGAGCTGCAATACTATGTGGTGACAGTGCGCGACGTGACTGCTGAACGCAACATGTATATGGAGATCTATCGACAGGATCTGGAACTGCGAAAGACTGTTCAGAAGCGTAACCGATACAGCGAAGAACTGCGCTATCTGTTGGAGAATAGCAAGATATGGGTATGGCGTTCGGATATGGAAAAGAAACTCATCAGCTTCTCGCGTTCGCTCCATGTGCATGAGTTCTCGATGACGTTTGATGAATTCAGAAGCCTGCTCTATCCCGATCAGACGGAGCTGGCTATGAAGGAGTTGGGCAATATGAATGGTGAAGACCGCAACCTGAATGTGACACTCCATTTCAAGAAATCGCCCGTTCACACAACAGCACAATGGGAAGCTATCAACGGCGTTCCCGTCTACGATGAGCAGGGTAGGGTGACAGGTCATTTCGGCATCGTGCGCGACGTGACCACACTGATGGAGGTGCAGGAACAGCTGCGACGTGAAACGGCAAGGGCTGAAGACTCAGGCAAACTGAAGAGCGTATTCCTTGCCAATATGACCCATGAGATACGTACGCCGCTGAATGCCATCGTGGGCTTCAGTGACCTGCTTCAGGTCATCGACAACAAGGAAGAACGGCGCGAGTTCATGCGTATCATCCGTAATAACTGCGACATGCTGATGCGACTCATCAACGATATCATTGAAGCATCAAACATGAACCAGTCGCCGCTGACCATCGAGGCAGACAAGGTGGACTTCGCTGTTGCCTTCAACGATGTGTGTCAGACGCTGGCGCAGCGCGTGCAGGAACCAGGCGTGGAGTTCCTCGTAGACAATCCGTATGAGAGCTTCGTGACAACTGTTGACAAGGGAAGACTTCAACAGGTCATTACCAACTTTACGACCAACGCTGTGAAGTACACCCACGAGGGACATATCAAGGTGGGCATGCGCTATCTGTCGTTTGAAGAACTGAAAGACGTTACCAAGGATTTGCAGCTGACTGACCAGCAGATGCCGTTCTCAGGTATCTACCTCTACTGCGAAGATACGGGCGCTGGTATTCCGAAGGAAAAACAGGCATCAGTGTTCGAACGCTTTGTGAAACTGAACGATTACGTGCAGGGCACTGGCTTGGGACTGAGTATCTGTAAGAGCATAGCCGAACGTTGCGCTGGCAGAATAGGCGTGATGAGCGAAGGAGAGGGCAAGGGCTCTACCTTCTGGATTTGGATTCCCTGTGAGAAACGAAGCGAGGTGCTCCGTACATCATAACAATGAAATGTATCTCCATAAATAATATATACCATGCAGATCAGTAAATACATGCTTGCCAATGAGCGAGACTCAGAATGGGGACTTACTGTTACTACCATTGGCTATGAGGACATCGGACCTCATGATTCATACCCTACGAAAGGTCATGCTGACGGCTACTATTTTGAGCTGGAAAGAGGGCGCGTGCTCAATGAGTACCAACTGCTCTATAATCCTGAAGGGGAGGGCATCTTCAACAGTGCCAGCGTCAAGAATGTTCACCTCAGAGAGGGTGATATGTTCCTGCTGTTCCCTGGCGAGTGGCACAGCTATCATCCCATCAATGGCGGATGGAAAAGCTACTGGATTGGCTTTAAGGGGCGCAATATGGATGAACGCGTGAAGGCGGGCTTCCTCTCACCATCGAAGCCTGTCTATCACATCGGATTCTCAGACAATATAGTCAGCCTGTATAAGCAGGCCTACGATGCGGCACTCGAAGAGGCTGCCTATTCACAGCAGCTCATGGCGGGTATCGTCAACCACCTGATAGGCATGATGTATTCGCTGGAACGTAACATCGAACTGAAGACGCGTAGCCAGGTTCATGTGGAAATGATTAATCGTGCTCGGCTGCGTATACGTGAATCGTTGGAGAGTCCGCTGACCATTCAGCAGGTGGCAGAGGAACTGGGTGTCAGCTACAGCAACTTCAGAAAACTGTTTAAGGAACATACGGGCTTCTCGCCTGCTGTCTATCAGCAAGACCTGCGACTGCAGCGAGCCAAGGAGCTCCTGTCTACGACAGATATGAGTATCAAGGAAATAGCCTACCAGCTGAACTTTGAATCGCCTGACTATTTCTCAGCGAAGTTCAAGGTGAAGACAGGCAGACGCCCCAGTGAATTGAGGAATCTATAACCTGAAAGGAGATATTAAAAGACTGAAGGGAGTTCCAATCGAACTCCCTTCAGTCATCTTATCGGAAAATTGCTTTTTCTCTTATCGGAAAATTGCTCTTGTCTTGTTAGAAAATAGCTTTCTCCATCCAATAACAGAGGATACCAGCCAGATAGCCTACGAAGGCAATCCACGTGATACGTTTCATATACCATCCGAAGGTAATCTTCTCCAGGCCCATGACAACAACACCTGCGGCAGAACCGATGA
>Ga0326511_10004141_pt1 | contig 11611 bp, 13 predicted proteins | sample 0_2496_0518_D_FD_203701 | JGI IMG/M metagenome (GOLD analysis project Ga0326511, IMG submission 203701) | Bovine rumen microbial communities from UC Davis, California, United States - 0_2496_0518 | ecosystem: Host-associated > Mammals > Digestive system > Stomach > Rumen | place: USA...
TTCGCCATCAGCATAAGCATCGTAGCCCTCCGAATGCGCATTTCGCCCATTGGCTTCTGTTTCATTGCCCTCTGCATGTGAATGGTAGCCCCTCGCATAGCAATAAAAACCCTCTGCGTGTGATGAATCGCCTTGGGCATAACAAGTATCGCCCTCTGCATGTGCGCAGTCGGCTGTTGCTTCAGTGTAGCCACCCTCTGCATGTGAGTATCTGCCTGTAGCTTCGCATTTTTGACCACTCGCTACTGATGCAAGCCCCGATGCCACACAGCCGTTTCCCATGGCTTTGCTATAATTGCCAGATGCTTCGCAGTCACTGCCTACAACGAAACTCATCGCACCGACTTTGCTATCTTGCTTTCTTTCTCCAAGTGTGAACGCCTTTGTCAACGCTGAATTTGTGGTGTACGTTAGCGTGACAGTTTCCTCGTTCGGTATGAGTTCCCCAGAAAAATAAACAGATGTGCGTGCCGATACATAAAACACGCCCAACACTTCTACATTGTTTATGTATATGTGCTTTATGCGTATGGCTTTATTTACTAAAGTCTCGATAAAATAATCTGTATCCGTGCCGTTAGCTGTTGCCGTTACAGTTTTTGTAGTTTCCGCGTCATCAGTTATGTAGTATTCGATCTTTATTGCATCCCCATTGGCGGGTGGCGTTAAGAATCGTGCAAAGTAGTTGTAGGTTGAACCACTTGAAGTAGCACGAAGCAGATAGCCTTGACTTGCGGGATATTCATAGGAACTACTGCCCCATGAGACTGTTAGCGTTGTAAACGGGTATGTCAACGCAACAGTTTGATATCCGTTGCGCCCTATTACTCCGATATTTCTAACGAATGTTTCTGCGTTTGTATAGTATCCGTCATCACCTCTTAGGTCAGAGAAATACACATACTCCTCGCGTAATGAATCAATCAGCTTGAAGTGTCTCTTCCCAATTTCCGCATGGCTTTCTTCTGTCTTGCCTATCTGCGCACCATTTGCCTTGAACGATGCAAGAATCACCCCGCCTGCACCAATGATGTAGGTACCGGCTGTGGTATAAGTCTGTCCTTGCCCCGTAGCAATCAAGATCCTGTTACCGCCCGCATCTGGGATTATCCAAAGTCCCTCTGACGTAACAGCCAAATGCGTAGACACATAGTTGTTGAGCGATTCATCTATGCTCAGTTCGTAATAGGTTGATAGGTCTGCTACTTTCGGTTCGCTTACTATACTGTAGTGCGTAGATCCAACAACATAATCACCCTGCGCATCTTCTATGAAGTACACATGTGATGGGTCGATTGCCGTATCTGTGGTGCGTGTCATGGTGCCATGCTCAGTGATCCAATTAAGAGTCTCTGTAACGCTCTGCACCGTAGATAAATTACCTAACGCCCTTGTTGCGTATTCACTAGCGTTATTTGCTGATGCTTGAGCAGACTGCGCTGACCGCTCTGCATTATCTGCTGAGGTCTTTGCTTCTTGCGCCTGTTGCAGTGCATATTTAGATGCATCATTGACAGTTTTCACGCTTGCCAATGATATTGTGCTTTGTGCTTTTACCGCCATTATCAACTCTCCAATCTTGCTGTCACATTGATAGCGTCTACATTCATGGCTTCTGTTATCGTGTAAGTTTTGCCTGTGCCGATTATGGTTGTTGGGTCATCAAAGTTATACCAATTGATTACACCCGCATTGGCTACCGCTTCATCTGATAACTCAGTGCCGAAAAGGAATACATGAGCGGTCAAGGTGGTTGCTACTGTAGTCTCTATGAATACATCACCTGCACTTGATGTGATTTCCAATGTGTACGCAGGATCTTGAACGAGATTTGCAAAATCAGATGCAAGCTGTGCTACCTTGTCAGATATTCCGCTACTTCTTAGGATGTATTCTCCAATAATTGCTGACCTTGTGCCCTCTGTCACGCTTGTTTCAATTTGCAAAATCCTTGCGTCAAGGTACAGACCGCCCTGGTCATCAATTACATTGATTCGGTCACCTATCCTTACATCATCTGGTAATGATGAAAAATCTACTTCATAGTTGACACCTATTTGTGACAGCCTTTGCAGTTCTGCCCTTGCTTGACCGGCTAACACAGCTTTGTCGGTAGTGTCGAAATTGAACGAACCTACCCACAGTCCATCTTTGTCTATTGCGCTTGCCCATCTTGCCATTGCTGACTTATTGCGCATCTGACCTGTAGCCTTGTCCACTTCATACTTATCCCCTGTTGTTGGGTCTGTGTATGAATAGGTGTAGTTCTTAAGGTTTATAGGCGTATTTGCTCCGTCAAGTGTGCCACCCGTTACCTTGAGTGCTGTGACAAGATTGGCGATAGATTTAGTGGTAAGTATCTTATCTATATCGTAGTTAAGCCTTAACTGCGGTATTGCTTCTTGGACGCCCCTTTTAGGCACTACATTCACTGTCTTTGCTTCTATCTGAAGCTGATAAATCGTAAATGAATAATATAATTCGCAATTAAAGAGATTAGCCACAGAAAGCAATCTCTCTGTGGCTGTTGACTCTCCATCCCATTCATATGCTCTTGAATTCGTTGGTGTTCCGATTAGGTTAAGCGTCCAATCACTTGGCAGGAAGTACCGCATCATGTATGAGATATTCCCTGTAAGTTTGACCGCAGGGCACATTGTATTCAACAGGTCTAATCCTGCATCTTCTGCATAAAGTGTGATTTCCTGTGCTTTAGTATCAAACTCCGTTTCAACGATCTGATACAGTGAGTCATATACATTTGCCCTGTTACTCGCAGAAGATTGCTTCAGCACGTACTGACCCACCTGCACAGCGTTCTCAATACTGCCCCTTGTGTCCAGGGTGTATGAGATAGTGCATTCAAAGGTGTTTACGCCTGTCTGCAAATCTTCTAAAGAGTGGTCTTTGGAAATCCTGTACCCCGCAGGGAGTGTGGTTGATGCGTGACCCACTATGTTTAGATCCCTATCTGCAAAGTAAACAATCATATATACACCTCGTTGTACTCTATCTCAAATTGAGGTTTGTAAGCAGGGTCTACCCAATCTGACCACGTTGCTCGAATATAGTTTGTACCCGCCACAAGTGCGAATGTCTCCCAATCGTTGCCCAATGCACCATATTGCGGTTCTGATTGCCCGCCAATGGTGCCATTTCTATATACAAACACGGATGCGTCATTGCAGTCTGCTTCTACAATATCGCCAGGTGTGAATACGTTAGGCTGTTTAGCAAAAACGGTATTAGCTGTTTTCCTAAACATGATTGAATGCACCGCATTGGTGTGCATCGCAGTGCCTTTTGTACCCATATACATTGAAACTTCTGTAGATGTAATAAACTCAGCGGATGGCACTTTGAATGTCCTTTTAGGCAGATTTCCTATACGGAATGAGAAAGCCCCGCCTTTTTTAGAGATGCTTGAATTCAAGTTGCTCTGCGTATAACTCCATCCCTTTCGCACTTTTCTGGTATAGGTCTCTACCTGGCTTATCATGTTTGAGAACAGGTTGCCACCACCGGCATTACCGCTACTACTACCATTCTTCTTGTTTGTTTTTACATATACGATCTTCTTATACGGCTCCTGTACATATACAGGTGTACGCTGACAATATCCGAAATTCTTATTGTAGTATGAAACATCAATGCTGTCTCTGCCTACTATGGTGTTGTTTACTATATAGTTCACTGTGGCTTTGGTGCCGTTTGAGGTCTTATCAATGACGAAACCCGCCACCATAACACCATCTGCGCTTCTTGCACCACACTCAAATGTGCCTGTTTGTGATGCTTGGCTTACACACAGCCTATGCACCAATGAAATATCAAAGTCTGCTGATTCTGCAAGAGTTCTACGCAGTATCGCACCATGCCATCCTGTGCCAGATCCATAGGACGGTTTGGCATACATTTCCGCATAGCCTTTGCCTTTGTTCCAATATGCATCATTGATACGGCTTGTAGAGAACGAACCTGTTACTGCACGGTTGCCCCATGTGTGACCGCCGGTAGAAACAAATCCGTTTGTTGTCGAGAATGTTTTATTAATGAGCGTAGATGCCCTTGACAAGTCGTCACGATCTATTACATCTGGGTTGCCAAGCTGAATGATATTTTCATTACCATCTACAAAGGCAACAAACCCGCAGTCACCATCCTCTGTGTATTCACCGCCCTCTTCAGCACCGGCAAAGGTTGCTCTTAGAACAGGATATGCAGGATATGCACCGCCATAATCTATTGTCCATGTTGCAGAGTTGTCGGTAACTTCCGCATCATCCATTGTCAGCGTAATAGGATCTATGCTTCTTTTGAATGGATATGCGCAGTATATTTCCCATTCACCCTTTACAGAGTTGTTGCCCTCTTCCACACTCGCATTGAAAATTGGTGTGCCTGTATAGAATCGGTCTTCTTCATCATGGAAAACAAAATCTGCGCTTTCAAGTGAGAGGATATTATTAAGCTGATTAAATCTATCTCTGAAATCACTGTTGCTTTCTGCAATGAGTTGAAAACCTATTGTTATGGTTCTTGCAGGGTAGCGTCTTGACTTGTATGTTTCTCCATCTGCTGTGCCTACGGAATATGTGTCAAGTTCTACGCCAAGAGACTCTCTGCCCTTTGTGTATAGCGTCCTGTATCCGCTCACTAATTCTTCAAGGTAACGTCCATTTACTGTCATTGCTTCAGCGGGAATAAATACAGACTCTTCTGCGCTTATTGATGTTGTATCTTTGAAATCGTACATTTATCTGATACCTCTCATTCTGTTCTGCCTTGTTTCCCTTGTATTGAGCGCATTGGACATATCACCCGCTACTGCGTGTGCGAATTCTCTGCCATTCACGTACAGAGGTACATTTATCTCATATGATGCTCTGGTGCCGTACTCATAATCTGCTGATGCTTGCATATCTGCCATTGATGCCCTTGGCACTGTAACAAGATTAAGGGATGCAAGTTCTACCGCTCTGTTCATTGACTCAATACCAAGAGCAAAGCCCTCACCTGTATATTCGCCAAGTTTGTACATGACCTTTGACGGGGATGCGATGCCCAATACTTTCTTGACAGCTTTTGGTAGTTTTGAAGCAAGTGCCTTTACTCTGGCTATAACGCCATCAAACTTGGATTTGATACCGCCCCACAGACCTTGAATAAGGTTAGATCCTACAGAACGCAGGTTGCCAAGCCCCGCTTTTATTCCGTTCCATATTGATTTAGCCTTTGCTCTTGCGTTGCTAATGACTGACGAAAATCTTGCTTTCATCGAGTTCCACAGACCGCTGATGTAGTTGCGCCCTACACTTGCAAGGTTGCCAAGTCCTGTTTTGATGCTTTGGTAGACTTTCTTGCCGTATGACAGTGCCTTGGCGAACAGCCTGTCTACTACATTTGCCATGCCTTTCATCAGTGCGCCTATCAGCTTGACACCGGCTACAAGCATCTGCGGTGTTGCCTTGACGAATGCCACTACAACTTTGGCTATCATGTCCACAGCCTTGGCTGTTAATTCGCCATCACCTTTATCAAGTCCCTGTACAAACTTGGTCAGTGCATTAAGCCCTGCCACTATCATCTGCGGTATCTGTTGAAGCAGACCGCCTATCAAGTTTATTACCCATGAAACGCCTATAGGGATGAATTGCTGTGCTTTTGCTCCTAGGTTAACAAGCAGACTTTCTACCGCATCGCCCAGGGATTGGTCACCATTGATTACTGATACAATGGCTGTTCCAAGTGAATCTATCGCAGGTACAACGCTCTGGATCACGCCAGAAATGCCACCGAATCCACCCAAGGCTTCATCAATTGCGTCCATGACATTTGCCATGTTTCTCTGCACACCTGCTTTGACATTGCCTATTGACATCTGTATGCCGGCACCTGCGCTCTTGGCTTGCTCTGCCCAAGATGTAAAACCTGCACCGCCCTCTTCAGACATCTTTATCATGGTGTCTGTCACTTCTTCCATTGTGACATTGCCGTTCTTCATGGCATCATACAGGTCACTTTGAGACTTGCCCGCACCTAACATTGCTTCTGCAAGTTGGTTCATCTGAGCAGGTGCTGTCTGTACCAACGCTCTCCAATCCTGCAAGTCTGGTTTGCCCTTAGCCATTGCCTGTGTCCATTGGTTGATAGCAGATGCTTGCTGTTCAGCAGGTGCGCCACCGCTTGCCATTGCATTGTTGAGTGCAAGTGTCAGCTTTGTGGCTTTGTCTATGTCTCCTGTGATCGCTACAAACTGTTGTGTCTGTGATGCGACATTATCAAGAGTAGTCGGAAGAAATTCGATGCCATCAGCTAATGCGTCAATTGATGCTTTCGCCTCTTTCGCACCAAATCCAAGTGACTCCATGACTTTAGGGTAGTTGTTCAGTGTGTCGAATCTTTTTACCGCTCCATCTACAGATGAATTGATAAGACCGAATACCGCACCAACAGCCTTTTGCCCTATTGCCATCCAAGCACCAAAGCCAAGCCCGCTCTTGAGTTTTTGCCCAAATGATTCTGTTTTATTGACCGCTTTATCCATTGTGCTTGAAAAGCCCTGGTCTTTAGCGGTCAGTATCGCTTCTATTGTGTGCGCTGACATTTCCTGTTAGCCTTTCATTTAAATCTTTATATCGCTGTTTGAGGTCATCGACATTGCCACCTTTAAGCTGTTTCAGTTTCTTTGCGTAATCAAAGAATGAATCAAAAGTCGGATATATTGGCTGAAGTTTCTTGCCTACTTTCTTCTTGGCTGTTGCTACGAATGCAAGCCATGCATTCAAAGCCAGATCTCTTTGATTGTCCAACTGTTTATAGGCTTCTGCTTCACACAGCATTCCATATTCTGCTATGGTCAGCTTGTCTACCTCATCAAGTGATCTAAAGCCGAAATATCTAAAACAATTCAATGCCACCTCTTTATAGAGCGCATCAAAGTCTACTTCTTTTCCTCTGCGTCCATCAGACTCTGATACACTTTCTTGGTAGCATTGGCTTTGGCGAAAAAATCAATCACCATGTCAAACACTCCATCAATGTCTGTATCTTCATTCTCAATGAATTCATACAGTTCTTTCTGATTCAGCCTTGGTGTTTCGCCTTTATTGGCTATCATCAGTACATCACAGAGTGCTTCTACATCTCCATCAATCACCTGCGCTATAACGAACTTAGCACCCGTGTTGATAGAGTAGTTGGAATTAGGTATCCTGCTTGTTGCCCTCGCATTTATCGCCTTAAGGAACCCAAGACCAAAATTAAAACTGTAAGGCTGTCCGTTCATTGTGATTTCGAACTTCATTTCTGTCCTCTCTTTCTGCGAAAAAAGGGAGAGGTTTTACCCTCTCCCCGTCTGCTATGCCTGTTTTGGTGTGTCTACGAATGTGTACTGACCATCATCCTGCTGTGCGGTAGGCACTGTTACATCGCCATCTGCCCCCTTGCCGTTGATACCGAAAGTCATGGAAACTTCTACGTTATCGTCAGCCGGTGATGTTACAGTAAACTCTGTAAGGTATGCTTCATAATAGGTGCCCTTGAATTTGTTGTTCCCGCCCGTTGCAGGTTTATCAAGGTTTGCTTCCCACAGGTCAATAAGTGATCCGTTAAGAATAGCTGTTTTCAGCTTGTCAATCATAGGGTCATTAGCATCCATAAGAGAAGTACATGTCTTCTCAAGTTCTGGGACGCTTGCACCCCTTACAGATCCATCCTTGGTTGCTGTTGCATCAGCGTCAGCAGAGATTGACAGTTCGTCCTCTGTAGTAAATGCGATCCTCGTGCCATCTACTGTTGATGCTTCAGAATGAATTCTGTACAGATAAACAAGGTTCTTTCCTGTTACTGCGCTCATTAGAAATTATCCTTTCTTTGAATAAGAGAATCGCAGACTTGACCAACCGTGCATCAAAGGCGGTGTGGTTGTGTTGTCTGCTAGTATTTGCTGTTCTGTTTCATTACGAATTAGTGACCACTTGTAGGTAGAGGTTTCTTTGAGTGTGCCACCCACATTCATTACCTTATCCATCATCTCTGACAGAACGCCACGCTTCTTCTCATCGTTGTGCCATATATGCACTATCAAAGTCACATAGCCGTAATCATGTGTTTTAGCACTCCCAAATTGCTGTCTTGTATCTGCAAGATAATAAAAGGGATACTTTGTACCCTTTGGTGGTAATTGACCATCATAGGCATTTAATTGCGTCTTAAAGTATGTGAATAGTTCCTGCTGTGCTGTCATTTGTCTGTCACCTTGTCGAGATCCCCAAGAAACTGAGGTCTGACTCTTTCCAACGATGGGTCAAGGATTGGTTCTGCGCTCATGTACCTTGTGCCGTACTCTGTATAAGGGTTGTAATTCATGGTTGCACCCACAGCTACAGTCATACCGCCATCACGCACCTCTGTGTTGATAGAGGATGCCGTGTCACCTGTGGAATAACCTTTTACATAGGCATGGGTTGTCTGCTCTTTCATGTACTTGTTCAGCCTGTCACCATTCACTTTTACGATGCGTTTTACATCGTCCTTGGTCACATTAGGCTTCAAGGCTTTAACAAACTCTTCCATGCCGTTCAGTTTTACATTAACGCTCATATTCTATGAAGCACATATACATCCTTGACTCTTTTAGGTGCTATGTAATCTACTTTGTACGCTTTGCCATCTATCACAATGTCTGTGTAATCATCAGTTATGTGATTCTGGAATCGTGCTGTTATCGAATCCTGCATGACTCCACCATAAACAAGCGTCATCATGCGTTCTGTAGTCCCGTCTACACTTGCATAATGCGTGACTTCGCTTACCACACTTGAAGTGTAATTGCCGGTTGATTCGTCATACACATCTTCCATCTTCACAAACTTGACGGGAGTATCAAATCTCATATGAATCTCATTCTCCCTACATACTGTGGTGGTTCTTTCTGTTTGCTCAACCACCCATTGATCTCTGCCATGTACGGCTTGAAGTCATCTTCTTCTGTCCATGACATAGACTCACCCTCAACATTGTGTGACGATAGTCTCTCGCTACCTATCCTGTTGAATCTGACTACTGATACCTCTACTACTATGTACTCAAGTTCAGTAGGCACAGCATCGACTCCCAATCTTAACAGGAGTCTTTGCTGTGTCATGCTGATTATCTGATTGAGTAATGAGGTAACCTCATCTGTTGGGTCACTGATTCCAAGTAATATCAATACTTGTTCTAACATAGGCTACCTCTTTCTGTGATTAGCTATTGGCGATAGTTCCCTTGACTACTCCTGCAAGTTCCTCTGCATAGAACTTTGCGCCTGTCATCAGCAGAGTTTCAATTGATGCTCTCTCAAGCACTCTGCCATGAGTGATGCCAACAAGTCCTGTTTCATCTGCTGTCAGTTCAAATTCCTGTCCTACTGCACCATTAGCCGGTACATATGCACAATGCAGGTTCTCTTTAGCTGTGGAGATTACAGTACCTGCTGTGAGGGATGGGATGATGAACAGAGTGCCAAGACCAAGGAAATCTTCTACATAAGTCATGCCGAATGCGTTCTGCATGGAGATTGAAGCTGTGCCAAGATAACCTGCTACATCCGTGCTTGATACAAAGTGTACAGGCTCTACATCTGCATCCTCAAAGTATGTCTGAAGTGCATTCCAGTTGTTTGCAAGCTGTGCCTGCAATGTAGCACCTGCTGTTGCTGTGCCTGCGCCTGTTGCAAGGAATGTATTGAAGTCAGCCTTGACTCCCTTTCTTACCTCTCTGATAAGCGCACGATCTGTATCATAGATAGCGTTCTCTCTGCCACTCTTCTGGATAGCTTCTGCTGTGGTCAGCTTTCTGAATTTCTTCAGAGTCATGGTGATAGGTGTTGCCACTCTCTGTGTTTCTGTGAGTGCAATAACATCACCCTCTGCGACCTGCGCAGGTACAGTGCCTTTTACGCTTGATTTATAAATGTTGATTGTGTTGCCCTCTGCAACAGCATCCATTCTGGTGATACCAAGAATTTCAGCAAGCGCACGATAAGAATTGTGGAGTTCGTTTACAAGATCGATTGAAATTGCAGGTGCAATATCTGTCGAAACAGTTGTGTTAGTAATTACTGCCATGATTAGTTCCCTTTCTGATTAAATAATTCCATATTTTCTTCTATGGCTTTAAGCCGTTTGTTAGGGTCTTTGATTGCAAAAATCTGTTCCCTTGTAAGAGCAGATGTACTACCTTTCTTTGGGTTACCACCTGCAAGCTGTGCCTTTACGCCTTTGTCAATCTCTTCCTTGAGTAGCTTACTGAATGCCTTGACAGCTTCATTGGTCTGCTCTGCGTCAGAGGTGACAAGTACACTGATAAGAGCATCAGATACATTCAGACCATCATTGGCAAGCATATGTCTTGCGGTGGTCATCATCTCTGACCGGCTCTTCTCTGCCTTGAGCGCATCAAGTTCCTTTTTCAGTTCAGATACCTCATAGTCATAGCGTTCTTTCTCATTCATCTTTGCAAGTTTTTCAGCTTCAGCTACTTCCTTTTCACGCTTCTTCTGTTCTCTTGCAAGCCTGTCCTGTACGATCTTGTCTACTTCAGCATCTGTGTACTTCTTTTCTGGCTCTTTGGCTTCTGCTTTAGGTTCTACCTTTTCTTCTGTAGTTTCTACTTTCTGCTCCATCTGCTCATTAGTTTCCATAATTAGTTCCTTTCTTTTAAGTTGTAAGCTAAACTACCCATAGCTTTTTAAGTGTTCAAGGCTTGCACTAATTACCCATAGCTTTTAATGTCTTCAATGCTTGGACAATAAAAAAGAGCCTTTCGGCTCTCTGTTTATCTTATTCTGTTGGCTGATAATGTTGGCAATCGCCATCCTTGTAGTAAATGTCATTCGGTATGGCATCATCATACATAGGGCAAAAGTGCTGTGTCTGCTTATCGCTCACCGGCACAGCATCGTTATAACTCTGTCTGAATTCGTCATAGCGTTCATCATAGAACACACATTTACTACATAATGCCATTGCTTAACACCTCTACCATTAATGATTCAATATAGTCTGGCAATGTGCCACCCATTTCTCTCAATGCAAAGCACTCTGCAAAAAATTCACTTGGCTTTGTGTTTGCGTATTCAGATATTTTGTAAATATCGCCTGTCTCCCTTGCTTTTTTCAGCGCATCTTTCCACCGCTCGTTCATATACCACAGTTTGTTCTGCCATTGGTAATTAGGATTTGCCCTTTCATTGTTAATCATGCCGAAATACTGATCCGATAAGATGTGACCATACTCATGGGTGACTACACATTTTAGGTGGTCATCGTACATCGAGTGTACACCCCATCTTTCAAATTTGATTTTGTTTTTCAGCTTTTCAATGTCGCTCTCAATCCTAAACGGCATCTTCTTGCCTGCCCATCTTTCTTCCATCATCCTTATTGAAGCCTTGTTCATTGCCTTGTTTAAGTCAAAGTTTAATGCTTCATCGGCAAGCGTCTTGCCTAATTTCTTGCCATTAAATCCCAAGTGTTGGTAGTTAGCGTTCATTACACCTTTACCACCAGATTGGATGTTGGCAAGTTTGTTGATTGGGTATTTTGATGTCAGCACAGACAGTTGC
>Ga0326511_10004142_pt1 | contig 11609 bp, 9 predicted proteins | sample 0_2496_0518_D_FD_203701 | JGI IMG/M metagenome (GOLD analysis project Ga0326511, IMG submission 203701) | Bovine rumen microbial communities from UC Davis, California, United States - 0_2496_0518 | ecosystem: Host-associated > Mammals > Digestive system > Stomach > Rumen | place: USA: California...
ATATTCAGAGGGGGTGCCATTTTTTAGACCCCCCCCCTATATCTAGAAATGTTTAATGCCTACTTGGTCCTGATTTCATACATTTGAAAAGGATCCAAAGCAACAAATTCTTTCATTGCTCTTTCGATTTCCAATTCATTTTGTTTCTCAGACAGGTCATCAGAAGTAACAGCAATACGAGCAAGCAAGGAGTTCGTATTGTAGCCTTTTTGCTCGTCAAAAGCTAGCCATTCATCCCATTGTGTGAAGGGACTGTATGGATTGTCCTTTGTCGAGAGCATACCCCCCTGGGGGTTATCGGTTGCGGTGTCCCCCTCCCCATTGTTACCCATAGGGATCCCTCCTTTCTTTTCAAATGAATAAAGTTTAAAAAGTTTTAGAATTTTTAGAAAGACTTTTGAATTCTAAAGTTTTACTTTCAAACTTATTCATTTAGTTTAGAAGAAATTGTTGAGGCAGAAACACCAAAACGATCAGCAATTTCTTTTAATGTGTAACCAGAATTTTTCATTGTTCGCATAACAGAAACTTCAGAAGATGAGAATCCACGAGACTGTTTAGGAGTTGCTCTTTTCCTAAGCGCATCTAAGTCAGTGTTATTCATGATCTTAGTTAGCATGTTGTTGGAAATAGCGCCTGATTGAATGGCTTCCCATTCACGGTCTCCTATAGTAACAGGTATCTTTTTAACACCCATCTTATCCCTAGCATCTGCTAATGCCTGATTTCTGATCTTTTTCTCCTTATCCTTGTCCCCTTTTATGGTAGGATCAGCCTCTAATTTTGCTCTGTAGATGAGGCCTGCTAAATTCTGGGCCTGCCGTTCCCTGGGCGCGTTCTTCTGGGCTACCTTCAGCTTGGCATTAAGTACCTCTACCTCCTTGGCATAGGTCTTAGCAGCACTGGGGCTATAAGGGGTTGATTTTGTATGCAAAGATTCAAGGCGGGCCTGGTTAGCCATGGCCTTAAGCTGGTTGGCATACTCTGCATAGTACTCCTCAACCTTACGTCCAGAAGACAGAGAATAGGCATCTTTGCCGCTGTTAAAGGCTTCTTCCATTTGAGTAGACTTAATAGTGCTTGGCAATTCGACTAAGTTTCCGTCTTTGTCACGCTTCTTATAGGTCTTACCCGTGTTCTTATACACTATCGCACCAGTTTCAGGATCAGGCTTATAGTTTGCCTTCCGGTCAAGGACTCTTACTTCTGAGCCTGCTCTGGAAATCAAAGTTGATGCACCAGTATGTCCATGTCCATCGTCCTGGTATTTCTTTTTCAAAGCAGCAATGCCATTGTCAATTGCAGATTGCTTGTAATTGAGGTGGTGCTTTTCAGCATCGATGATTACCATAGAATGCCTAACGGCTCTTGCAATTTCATCTGCATCAGCACCTTTGATCTGCATGTCAGTAATCAAGTTTGTTACTTTGCCCATCTCTATCTGCTTGGTTCTGTTAGACAATACTTTCATGCCTTCATACTCAGGATAGGATTCTTTCGGATCAAACCCTTTCAACCCTTCGAGTGGCTTAGATGTTCTGATCTTAACATTCCTAGTAGGAATAACCAGCACACTATCACCATCGAAGTCTGCTCCGGACAAACGTTCAGCAACACGAGAATTAATCCCGACAGCATCAGTTACATTGTTCATAACTTTAAGTGCTGACTTGTTTTTGTTGTTTACTGTTAATTCCGGAATTTCAAAGATGCCCCCATGAGGATAACGGACAAGAGCGACCCTTTCTCCATCATTATACGTCGGTGCGTATATCTCGTTATCCTTGAGGTCATCTATCGGTAGTATAACTTTCCATGATTGACGCGGTAATGCGGCAGCATGTAAAGTTACAGCGTTTGAGTCGCACTCACTTGCAAATGCTTCGAGAAGTTTTCTCTTTACTGCAGGGTTTGTGCATTCTTTGATCTTTTCAAACTCATCCTTCTTTGTTGCAAGGGATAAGTTGATCTGTCTCTTTGCAAGTTCAGGAGATTGTTTCGATAAGAACTGAGACGCAAGTCTGTCGTTCCACTGATCCCATTCTCCCTCTTCTCTACAAATATTCAGAGCTCCTCTCTGGCCACCAGGTTTGATGTTAGAACCAAATGGATTGTCCTTGTCGATCTCACCAGTAAGAGGATCTTTCTTCTGTTTCTTAAGAACGTCCATCTTATCTGTGCCGATATGCTTATTGGTGTTGAATATAATGTCTACACCAGGCGGCATTTCATCAGCACTGTACATAGCCATACCTTTGAGATAGTGAGTTCCATCAACAGAGATACGAACCTGTGCATAATGAGACTTTCCAAGATCAAGATCTTTAACTCCAGGTCTTAATTCGATAACACCATCTTTATCTTTTCCACCTTCTTCTGCATATCTGATCATAACTCTGTCAGACGATACATCTTCGGGCTTTCTAAGACCCAAAACTGATTTTCCGTTGTCAACAAAGTAATCTTCCATTGTGTGGATCTTATCTCTGTTTGTGACAACGTCTTTGTATGTTGTTCCGGGAGGGCACATAACAGTCACGTATGTCTTCTGACCATTATTAATACCCAACTGATCCTGCTGGATTACGATCTTTTCATAGCCTTCTTCTTTAAGCTTCGCAATCGCAGCATTCATTTTTGTTCTCGAAACACCAACTTCGATCTCTGTGCCAGGGCCAACATCAATATAACCTTTCTCATCTACATTCTTTTTGATTGTGTCAGAGATGTTGGCAATTGTGTTGGCTCTGCTCTCTAAAGTCGGGTTAAGGAGGTTTCTTACGGTACCTTCAGTAACACCAAGAGCTTCAGCAATAACCCTGTTGCTGTCTCCATGATCCTTCATCCTAATAGCTTTGGCCCGATCAGCAGCTGTTTTCTCAGCTTTTGATATTGAAACTTTAGAACGAAGTTCTGCAACAGACATTTCCAAATCTCTTGCGATGTCAACTTCAGATTCCCCAGCATTCTTTCTTTCTCTCACATACTGATTGAAATATAATCCGTCATGTTGATACGGATCATCTCCAGAACCCCAAGGATAACGACCTGAATGTCGCTTTGTCCCATAATGGGCAAATGAAATTTCTTCAAGAAGCATTGGATCAATCCTCCGATTTTAATTCTTCTATTATTTTATCCGCTCTAATAATCTTGTCCATGATGGGTTTGATTTCTTTTGCTGTAGGATTCTCAGTTACGATTTCGCCATACTGATAAACCCTAAGTTCCATTTCAGTTTCAAGAGGATCAATTTGATACTCAAGAAAGAATAGTGCTGCATAAACCTGTAGCTGATATAATTTCTTAATCGCCACAGAGGTTCCTGTTTTTAAGTCGTGAATGCGAAGAAAGTACTTGTATCCAGAATCAGAATTCGGATTCTTCCGAAACGAAATTGCATCGGCAGTTCCAAAGAAGTTCTCAGAATAATATAATATTACTTCGGGTGACATCTTAAAGCCAATCGCATCGTTTACATAACGACTTAAGTTGATCTTTGATCCTGGGAGCTTTTGTTTTCGCTTGATACATGTTGCTGCGAATTCATGATCCTCAGTTCCCTTTTGTTTGGCAAGCATATTGGTGTAAACTGTTCTAAACTTTTCGTCATCGTAGTTTAGCCACGAATGACCGCTTGCACTAAATGGTGCATGTAACCCCTCAAGATTTGAATGATCTCTCCATTTCATTTAGTACCTCTTCCTTGTTCTCCGGAAATACAAAAGAGGCATAAGACATCTTGTTCATCTTCTTAATATAATAGTCCTGATTTGGACGATGAGGTTCATCTTTGCTCTTCTTGCATTCCAGCGCAGCCCATTTGTCACCGTAAAATACGGTAAGGTCTGGAATACCTTGTATGTACCTGCAATCATTCTTAAGAACTATACATCCTTTAAAACGATCCTTGATGTCTTTGATAAGGTTCGCTTGGAAATCTCGTTCTAACTTTCCCAATTCAAACCTCCTTTGGACAAAAGTTAAGAGAGCGTGTACCATTTACACGTCTCTCTTCAACTCATTTTCCCTTCTCTCTCATCATAAGGCATGTTTTTTTTACCTTACCAGTATTTATGCGGCTTTCCGGATTTCATTTTTTGGTTTTTTGTTGATTTTGGCGTATGAGCTTTCGTTGAAATTCTGTTTCATCTGAAGAGCTCTTCTTATTGCCAAGTCGATCTGACTATAACTCCTAAGATGATAATAGTACAGATCTGTATACTTTGTGTTAAGCCTGTTGATTCTTCCTGCTGCTTGGGTCATAACTTTGTAACTGTAGTTCTGTGAATAGAATATAATTACATTTGTACTTGTACAATTCCATCCTTCGCATCCAGCTGCATATTGAACAACATACATCCAACGATCGCTTTCTGGTAATGGATCATGCTTATGTCCATTCCATTCAGCAAACGGAACATTCATAGTATTCAGAACTTCTCTTATGATTTCAAGTTCATAATCAAAGTTGTAGAATATGATTGCTCTGTCATGCTTCTTAACTAAATCACAAAGTTTCTTAATTCTGGTCGAATCACTATTGGTTACCTTACGCTCAAGGTAACACAACTTTCCAGTCTCTTCGATCGGTTCGTTATCATAGAAGTTCCATCTATCTCTCTTAATAGTGCGATATAATTCTTTGTTGTACTCAACAGGACAATCAATATGGTGTTCGACAGCTGTTCGCATATCTTCCATATTAACAAGAATCTGATTTCTATATTTTACTAATCGTCCAGTCTGTATGTATCGTTCTATCTTCGGATAAGATGTGTATCTACTAAACACGGCATGTTCTCTGTTAAACTCTGTCTTGTTCTTGTAGAATCCATTTGCTACGAATACTGGAATATAATCCGACCATGTATCGCCTGGTGTTGCAGATAAGAGAATCCACTTATTCTTTTTTGAAATTTTGTAGAAACTCTTTACCCAAGCTCCAGAACCAACTAATCGCTGTTCGTCAAAGATGAAGAACGCACCACACACATTCGTATACTTTTTAATGTTATTCCAAGAGTCTATAGTTACACATACTCCACCTGGATTAATCATCGGATCACTTGTAAGCCCGATCTTTGAACATTCTTCCATCCAACTAAGATCATCTCTTTTCTTAGCTGTTGTGATGATGTACAAATCTCTCGGCATTGTCATATCGTGAAGACCGAAATCTAAGGATGGTATACCCAGACCGCCACAGCATACCTTAATATAATAGTATACTAAAGCGGTCCGAGATTTACCAACGCCAACATCAGCTCTTAGAATACATTTGTCGTGCAATTCTTTTACAGCTTTAATTTGATGCGGGCCGAATTCGATCATTCTCCGAACGGAAGCTCCTCTTCATCTTCATCCAGGTCAGCATACATTTCTTCCAGCTCATCCATTGCGATAGTAACGTAGAGCGTTTTAACATATGCTTTAACGCCAGTTTCGATTCCTCTTGCAGTTTTCATTTCCCAGTTGTAAGGTCTGAGAGTTACATCAACGTTCTCGATCTCAGCAGTATCCAGGATACCAACGGAATTTTCAGTTAACTCTTTCTGCTTTCCCCCTCTGATCATTACAACCTTGGGAGGTCTCTGAACATCTTCGCCCTTAATGTTCTTGTACTTCAGCTCAGCTTCCAGATATAATAAAGGATCATCTCCTTCTTCTCTGGGAGCTTTTGTCTTAACCTTCCAGCCATCAGCTGCGATACGATCTGCAATCTCCTGGTTCAGAACAATGCTGAACTTTCTGCAGCCTTCTCTGTTGAACTGGCTTCCCTTTCCTCTGAAATTTCTGAATGTGATTCTAACGTTCTTCAGTGTTAAGTTTTTATTCATGTTTGCTTCCATAGTTTTTATCCTTTCTTATTTAAGCTGCGTTTTCAAAAGGAGGCTCGACTGCCTCTGATACGAAGTAGTCGAAGTCTCCAAATTCTGATATGTGTTTGATTGCATCTTCTGCTAAATGATCAAAGTAGGACATGTCTATCTGATCTTCTTTGTGAAGTTCTTTCACTGTTTCGGATTCGAGGAACCGATAGCCTTTGGTACCAGCAGCGGCATAATACTTATCTTCAGACATACGATATAATATTCCTCCGCCAGCACCTTCTTTAATCGGACAGAACGAACCAACTCTTCCAATGAACTGATAGTCATGCTCATCTTCCGGTAAATGCTCATTCATATCCAAATATAATGACCCTTTTGCGACCTGCTTAATCTCGCAGAAATCTTTGAACTCAAGTTCTTCTTTCGAGAACAGTGTCTTAAATACATAAGGCACCTGGAACTCTGCTCCTGTAGCTGTCCATCCATGACTGTGCTTCTTGTTATCGCCTGGAACATAGCCATAATCTTCCTGACACTTCTCAGCTGTGGTATAACGAGCAATGTATACGGCATCGTTCACAAGACACATCTTCTCATAAGTTGCCTCATGCTCGAAGTCATAGCCATACTTCTTACCAAACTCGATAACAAAGTTGATAATTTCAGGGGTAGCATTCGGAATCTTGATGGAATCTGTCTTGATATGTGCAACAGTAAATCCACGTTCTTCCACAGCATGCTTCAGATCGATCATGAACAGAGCTCCACGCTTTGCAACGATATTGTCGATATTGCGAGGATCTCTCAGTTTATTCTCGAACTTCGCACTTGTCAAACCATAAACAGAGTTAATGGCAATCTTAAGTGCATAGCAAAGTGCATCTGCATCTTCGTCGTTCTCCAAGAACTCTGCCAGTTTACCGTCGAACATCTTCCTTGCATGATCGAAGTTCCTATGCTTAATGTCAATACGCAACTGCTTGAGCTCTGCGAAGTTAGTTGTGTACTCTTCTCCGAAGATCTTCAATATAATTGCGCTTGATGGATGCAAAGAAGCCACATCAAGTAATGCGATGTTCCAGTACATACCAGGACGAGCAAATACATATCCACCTTCTGAAGGATCTTCTCCTCTGTAAATAGACTTGCCACTTACAATCTTCGCATCCGGATTGTATCTCTCTTTATCAATTCCGAGCGGATTGTATTCATAACCAGGGAACTGCTCAGACAGATCTGTGTATATGAACTTGTCCTGCGGATGTCGATCATTTCCAACGATCAATCGAGTTGTATGGCTGTTGGTTGTATCATTTGGTGTAAGACCTGAGAGCTTTGCCAGGATCTGTCTTGCCTTCCAGTCAGCGTGCAGATGATCAAATACTTTCTCAGTGGATATAACATCATTATCGCAGTACTCTGCAACTTCAACCCACTTGTCTTCAGGCACAGGCTGATTCCAATCAAATTCAAGTTCCTGATGATGAATCCCAAGTTCAACTTCCCAACGCTTCAGACTCTTTCTGTTATCGCCGACCTCGAAATCATACACATCTGTATAAGAAAGATTGTATGCTTCCTGGAAGAAACAGTTACGATCTACATCGTTCTTGTCCTTATTTACAATCTTCTTACTCAGCTGATATAATTCCTCGATCGAATACCCGATACTCCTTGCATACATGATATGATTATCATACCTCCGGCAGTTGTATCCGATCAGTCTGAACCGGAACAGATCTTCAACTTCTTTCGGACTCGGATTAATCATTCGTACGCACTGCTTATCTTCTCCGGCATACTTCCAGTTGATCAGGAACAGATTCGGGAATACTTCGCAGTCGAAGAATACAATTGGAGCATCTTTTTCAAATTCTCCACTTTCACTTGCTTCTTCCGATTTGAACTTCATCTTGAGAACGGTCTGTAAGCAAATATCAGACTGATTTGTAGAGTCCATGGCGAAGGCTGTGATTGCAGGACGCATGTCTGTTACGTCATAGTGCATCCCGTTCTTGTATGCCTTCTCAAGCTCTGAGTAAATATAATCTACTTCGGGCTTGGTCGCGCCATGATGTTTCTTCTTCAAACAGTTAATGATAAATGCTCGAAGCTGCCGTTCACTTTTCATAGCTTCGAAATTAACCATCTCTTTCTTTTCCTCCTTAAGAGGCAGTCCCGAGGAAATCTTAGCGATCGGGACATTATTACATTTGGTAAGTCTTCTTCTTAAAGAACTCTTACCCGTAAAGACTTTTACTTCAATGTCTTCTGCATACAAATTCTTTAACTGTTTTACATCTCCAGTATAAATATAATGAAGATGGATACCAGCTCCGCTCTTGCTTAGCTCCGCATAAGTCGGAGGGAACTTACTTGCAGCTTCCAAATTCAAAGCAAAGTCCTTTTCCCCTTTTTCATTCTTTAAGTCGAAATCGATAACGATGTGGTTCTCGGGCAGTAATACATAATGCAACTTTGTTGTATCTATTGCTGCGAGTTTTGTTGTAACATCGTCCCACTTCTTTTCTGGCTTATCATCTTTATTTCCATATTGAGCAAGGCAATTCATGCATTCCTTATCGAATATGGACTTGTCATAGCTGAAATCTATCACATACTCCTGAGTATCTTTAGGCTCAGGTGCTTTTACAAAATCGTATCCGAACTTATTTTCGAGAAAGTTTAAATAAACTTTACGTTCTCCATTCTGTCTTTCAGAATAAGATTCGTAATAGTTCTTTAACTCTTCCTTGAAGTTCTTCATTGAAAATGGATACTGTGTGTTAGACTCAGCTACGTACTCTTTGTAACGCTGCCAAGCTTTTCTCAACTGCATCCTTTCTTTATTATCAATGAAGAAATCTAAGTTGTCATCAATAAAGTTGTAAAAGTCGTTAGTGATTCCCATCATGTTGATAGGTCTGTATGAATTGTAGTAGTTCTTGCCAAGTTTGCAATATAATTCTCGGCAATGATTGGCAATACCTCCAAGCTCAAACTTAACTTGCTCCATCAACTTGAAGTATTTCGACTGCGGTAATCTTTTACCACTCGGTTGTACATCGATGAGTCGTCTTAGGATACCTGACTTGGCATCTGTAATTCTAACAGGTTTGTTTGTACCCATCAAAAGTAACGAACTAAATTTCATCGAATACGTCGACTTGTGCTTCTCGTTAACGATCAGTTGCTCATGAGAAACAATACTGTTTAATCTGCTATTGTCCTCAATCTTTGATAAATCTCCATCGTGCTGAATAGCAACCAGAGGATTGTTCTTGAATGGCTCAAGTGCAAACGTTCCATTTGCCGAACCGATTGCCTTTGCATCAAACGTTGACCAATATCCGTCTAGTACCATTTGGAATATGTTCAATACGGTTGATTTACCAGATCCTGGTTCACCATATAGTACAAAGAACTTTTGGATTTCAGTCGAATCTCCAGAGATTACACTTCCTAATGCCCATTCCAACTTTTCTCTTTCTTCGTCAGAATATAATGTTGACATTATTTCATTGTACGCTGGGGTTTCTATATCTTCAATATTATATGGAAGTTTTTTAGAAATGAAATCTTCCTTTGTAACTTTATCATTCTGGAATGTTACATGCATGTCCAATTGATGATAGTTATCAGGAAGAGATTTGCAGTACTGCTGCCACTCGTTCCATTTCTTGGAATTGAATCGAAGAAGTTTTGTCTTCTTTATTTCATAAGAAGCTCCACTATCTTCTAATCGAGCTGCAACAATATCAATTTCTTTATCTATGATTTCTCCTGCTCTTATTTCATTTGTTGACCATAATCCGGCTTCATCATCCCATACGGCATAAAACGCACGACCTTTGATCATCAGATCTTTCGAATACCGATTAATATAAAAAGAAGGGTAGATTGATGCTTCATTCTTCTTTTTATCAATCTTGGTTTCGATTCGTACAAAATCTAGCATATTTTGCCTCCGGAATATAAAAACATTTTACTTGTCAGTTTGCCAGTTTCCAGAAGCTAGTTTATTTTTAAATTTTATTATATATATATATATATATATATATTATTTATTATTAAAATAAAATATAGCAAAACTGGTAAATTGACACAACCTACTGTTTTAGCAGCTTTGTATCAATTGCAATCTGGCAAAATCTGGTAATAGCATGACATTTTTTAACAGAACTGACAAATCGTTTACAAATTCTCCGCAATCCAGAGTTGCATCGCATACCACAGGTCAACACGGCTTTTGTCAATTCCTGAACGATTAAATGGGAAAATATCAGAATTTGTCAATTCACTTACAATTTTTCTGACAAATTGACCATCGAATCGATCATCAGTGAATTTACTTAACCCGGAATTATTGATCGCGATCCAGAACATTCTTCCCAAGACGTCGCAACCCGGCTCACCGGTCATTTCGATCTCGCATCGTATGCTCATAGCAACCAACATTTCAAGTACACTACACCGATGAGGTCCGAACAGAACTATATTAGGACAGGCAGAAACCATCGCACTGTCGAATTTACTGTAAGAATATCCACAACATTCCTCAAGGAACTCGTTTCGCATGTTCAAAGCATCCGATAAACGATTTTCATCAAGTAATGTTGTAAATTCATACTCGATCTCATTAAGACTTTTCAGCAACTTTCCATACTTCTTATGGCCTCGTTTCTTGAAATCGATCTTATCGAGCATCCATTTCATGTAAGCATCCATCAATGCACCTCCTTTCCTTAAATATAGCGAAAATTTGAGAGGGAATGCGATTAATACCGCACCACCTCCCAAACCTCAAATATAATTATTCTTCGTCCTTACCCCAAGCGAATCCCTGCTTTGTAATGCAGTAGTCAACTCCCTGGGCTTCGTTCCTGACGTACAGAACATCCATCGCGTCATTATTCACGAATGAAACTCCGTTAACAACTTCGTTCAGGCAGCCGCCGATCAGATCCGGATAATCCTCGATCTCTTCCTCTTCATAGGTTGTAACAATTCCGTCGTCCCAGTAATCAAGGTCGATCTTCTCAAAATCGGATCGTCCGTTTGTGAAATCAGCTTCATCAATAATGTAAGGCACTGAATATCCCTCCTCGGCAGCCTTGTTCCGTTCTTCCTGATCGATACGGAGCAGTTCCTCGTCCATGTTGTTGTATTCTTCTCCGTCGTCTTCAGGATGCTGCAGATCTGCCGGATCAACTTCACCAACTTCTTCTGTGAATTCCTCTTCGACGTCTTCGTCAGAAGCTTCCATCGTATCCTTCGGAGAACTTCCTTTGTACATCTTATAGTACTCAGTAACAGGAGGTTTCTCGCGAAGTCTTTTGATATGTTCTCTGCGACTCTCCTTATCTGTTACAAGTACTTTCGTATCATCGACGTCTCCTCCGTCATACGGCTTTGCTGCCTCACGAATATCATGCTTTTCACGATACTCATCGAGCTTTTCGGCATATGCAGCCTTTACCTGTTCGATCTCTTCATCTGCTTTGGACAGATAGTGATCTTTTGTAAACCACCATGTGATGACGCCGCTAATTGCAGCGCCAGACATGAATGCAATAAGTGCGGTGCCTCTTGAATTCATAATATAATTACCCCCTGATTAGTCTTTTTTCCTGAAGTCACGGCTCATGAGCTCTTCGAAGTTCTTCTTGAACTCTGTCAGCTCATTGATCCGATCCCACAATTCGTGTACGATCACATTTGTAGGAAGCTCACGAACAACTACACGCTGCTCTTCAGGACCCAGAGCCTTTGTCA
>Ga0326511_10004143_pt1 | contig 11605 bp, 9 predicted proteins | sample 0_2496_0518_D_FD_203701 | JGI IMG/M metagenome (GOLD analysis project Ga0326511, IMG submission 203701) | Bovine rumen microbial communities from UC Davis, California, United States - 0_2496_0518 | ecosystem: Host-associated > Mammals > Digestive system > Stomach > Rumen | place: USA: California...
TATGGCCGAAGCCATGACCGAATACGAAAAAATTGAGGACGCCCCGACAAACTGAGTGGTATGTATAGAAAAGTGCGTGTCATTCAGACACACACGCACTTTTTCTTTTTATTCTTTTTCTATATCTATTTCTTAATTTCACGCGTGGATAAATATGTACGCAGGTGAGTGTTGCGATTTAGTTTCGATATAGATTCAATTATGAAGCAATTATGAAGCAATTTCAAAGACTCGCAAAAAGTAACTTTTTGCAGACCAAAAAGTAACTAATTGCATTGCGAAAAGTAACTAAACGCAAGTCAATTCATTACGTTTTATTTTTCTACGCCTTACGCGTGTGCGCGCCTTATAATGCAGATAATTATTATAATCTTGATAATACAGATAAAGATTATAATGAAAGAATAAGATGAGTGCTTGCGTGTGTCTTAACGACACGTAGCACTTTGTACAATAAACAAATTCTTATCTAATAATTTGGAAGTTTCGGATTTTCTCCTTATATTTGCAGGCAGAAAGGTTATATCGCTACTTGCGATGGATCCTAATATTGTAGAACTCAAATTAAACTGCGTATGGTAACATAGCGTATAACATAACAGACATATTGTGAAGCGTCCACTTTGATTCTTGTTATCCAAAATCGGCAAATTGAAGATAATCATTAAGAACATAGTAGATGGTTCGCGCCTGATGGCGTGGGCTTTTACTCGTTTAAGATGATTGGGTGTTTGCCGATACCTGGATAACGTAAGCGAAGTAAATTGCTCACGTTTTTATATTATCTATTTGATCTATAGATATTAATGAAAAAAATTTATAGGAATATGAGAAAATCAATTAAAACTTTATTGGCATTTTGTGTTGTTGTGACATTATCTTTTGTGGTTTCATGTGGTAGTGATGATGATAATTCATATGAGAAGTCTTTTATAGGGCTGCAGAAAATCGACAATATCTTATACTTTCTTAATGTGCCTGAACATACTGCAGAGATAAGAGACGGAAAGGAATTGTCAGGAATGGTTAGTATACCATCATCCGTTGTGTTTGGTGGAGAAACCTGTATTGTTAATTCTATAGGAACAGAAGCTTTTTATAGAAACGCTAATATTACTTCAGTAGTTATTCCTAGTAGTGTAAACTCTATTGGAAGATCTGTCTTTGATGAATGTTCAAACTTAAAATCTGTAACTATTGGCGATGGTGTGGAAATCATAGGTAGTAATGTATTTTCCAATTGTAATAGTCTATCATCAGTAACTATTGGCAATAGAGTTGCAACCATAGGCTTTGGCGCATTTGCAGAATGTCCAAATCTATCGTCTATAATTATCCCTGATTGCGTTGAAACTATAAAAGGGGCTGCCTTCCGTAATTGCACAGCTTTAAAAACTATGTCATTGGGGAATGGCATAAAAAGTATTGAAGAGGGTGCTTTTACTAGGTGTACTCAACTAGAATCGATAACAATCCCCAATAGTGTTGAATTATTAGGAAAGAATTCATTCGAAGGTTGCACAGCACTAAAGTCGATATCTTTAGGTAGTGGATTGAAATCCATTAAGGAGTGGGCTTTTTTGGAGTGTACTCATTTAGAATCGATAATAATACCTGATAATGTTACAGAATTAGGAGAAGGTATATTCGCATATTGCAATTCATTAAATTCCGTGACTATAGGTAAGGGAATTACTTCTATACCAGAAAGATTGTTCGACTTTTGTCCTAATTTGACTTCAGTTTCGATTTCTGATAATGTTGTGTCTATTGGCATGGAAGCATTTGCAAATTGTGAAAGTTTGAATAGTATAACAATTCCTGATAATGTATCAGATGTTGGTATATATGCATTCGCAGGTTGTAGTAGTCTTACAACAATAGTATTAGGGAAGAATATTTCTCGCATAGACGAAACCACTTTTGCTGGATGCAAATTAATTAAAGATGTGTATTGCTATGCTGCTATTGTGCCAGACGTTCCAACAGTTGGTTATTTTATAGAAAATAGAGATGCAACATTGCATGTTCCTGCAGCTTTATTGGATCTTTATAAAAATTCTATATTTGGACATAACTTCAAGAATATAGTAGCTATTGAAGAATAACATAGTAGGGGGGGGCAATCCCTTATGTGAGATGAATAGGTAAAAATAACACAAATTCCCGATGGTCGTGATGGATTGTCGGGAGTTTTTTATAAATGTTTCCATGGTTAAGTTAATTAAACCTGTCATTTGCGGGATTTAATTCTGGAACTTGTTACATTTAAATGTAGCAATTGCTGGAATTAAATCCAGGAAATATTGCTATTATATAGCACATTGATAAGTAACAGATAACAGATATAACAGCTAGTTTATATATTTTCTCGCGTACCGCATATAGGCGCGCGGTACGCGAGACTTCTTAGAAATTATCTGTGTATCTGTTGTATCTGTTTCATAGTCTTGATTTACGGTGCAAAGATACAATAAAAATCGCCGAATTCCAAATAATTCGGTAACTTTGCAAAAAAAAAAATGCCATAAGGGGTTTAGTAATTCGGTTTTCATGTGTATTAAGAGTGTATGACAGATCAAAGTAAACTCGAAAAGCTGTTTCGACAGCATTACCGTCAGATGTATCGGCTGGCCACCATACTTCTGCACGACGATGCAGAGAGCAAGGATGTGGTGCACGACATCTTCGCCCAGCTACTTAACGATTCAAAAGATCTGAAGGAAGATACAGCCGAGTCCTATCTGTTTACATGTGTACGAAACCGATGCTTGAACGTGATTCGTAGTCGGCAGATACAGGAAAGGGTGGAACACCTCTACTTTCTTGACCTTGACATGACCATCACACCGACGGAACGGTTAGAAGAAGAACTGAAAGTCCTATATAAGGGCATAGACCATTTAGAACCACCCGTTTGTCGCGACATCATCATGCAGCATTTCCGTGATGGTATCACCTTCAAGGAGATTGCCAATCGTCTGAACGTCAGCGAAACAACCGTCTATAAGCATCTGCGCCGTGCGCTGAATCAATTACGTACTCAACTAAAAAACAAATGAGCGTATGAACAAGACCGATCTATTGCTCCAGATGATGGAACAGCCCCAGCATTATACTGCAGAAGAGTGGCAGGAGATACTTGCCGACGAAGAGTGCCGTGAGCTTTACACACTGATGTCGAAGACCCAGAGTTCCATTGACGCTGCCCGTGCCGATAAGGAAGTCACAGACGAAATGATTGATGCCGAGTGGCAACGGCTTAGTGATGAAAAGCAAGAAGTAAGAAGCGAAAAGTATTCGCTCCTTAAGTTCGCTGCCATGTTTGTGGGCATTCTCATGCTCTCAGGCATTGCCTTTGCAGCCATCCACATCGCCAGTCATTATAACGCACCAAAAGGACAGAATGCGGAGGTTATCACGAACTCCCAGCCTTCAACAGCCAGTCCTCAACTCGCTGAACCTGACACAATTGCGACACTTCAGCCCAAACTCTACGACAACGTGCCTTTAGGAGAAATCTTCGAAGAACTCTCAGCCTACTATAACGTCAAGGTGGTCTATCAAAACGAAGATGCCCCCCGTCTCCGCCTGTTCTATCAATGGAAGCCGGAATATAAACTGGAGAAAGTTGTGGAGATGCTGAACAACTTCGAGTGGATACAGATCCAGACCGAGAATGATACCTTATTTATAAGAACCACAGCCATCCCCGCCAAGGATTGCTAAAACGCTTGCCATGATGAAAAGATTATCATTCATACTATTGTTGTGTGCCATTGTATCTATAGCAAGTGCACAGAAAATCACGCACACCTTTCAGAATGTCGCCCTTTCCGATGCCTTGAAGTACATTCAAGAACAAGCCACTGATGACAACATCACCTTTATCTACGATGAACTCGAAGACTTCCGCGTAACGACTCATATACGAAACAAGTCAGTTTCTGAAGCCATCCTGCAGATTGTTGGATTCTATCCTGTCCGTGTGGTCAAGAGTGGAAAACATGAGATTTATGTGGAATGTACCCATAAGACTGACCGCCATCTGACAGGCATTATCATCGACGAACAGGGACAGCCCGTAGCGTACGCTAACATAGCATTGCTTAACCCTGCCGATTCTACTCTGCTTAGTGGTGGCGTGTCTAACGAGAGTGGTTATTTCGCTATCCCTTACGAACAAGAAAAAACACTTATTCGTATCTCATACGTTGGCTACAGGACCATTTATAGACTATGCGATAAAGATAATGTTGGAACCATCCGAATGCATCCCGATAGTTACAAGTTGAATGGTGTGGAAGTAAAAGGTCAACGTCCGCTAGTTAGAATGAAAGACGATGCCTTTGTGACTACCGTTGAAGGAAGCTATCTTGCTAAAATGGGGACAGGCAACGATGTGCTTGGCCAGATTCCAGGTGTACTTCGTAATGGAGAAAATATTGAGGTCATTGGCCGTGGTACTCCGCTCATCTATATCAATGGAAGGCAGATGCGCAACCCCAGTGAACTCGACCAATTGAGCAGCGATCAAATAAAAGACGTAGATGTGATTATGACACCTGGAGCTAAATACGATGCTACGGTCAAGGCTGTCATCCGTATCAAAACCATTCGTCCCGTTGGTGAGGGCTTCAGTTTCAACAGTCGCACGGTGGCGGGCGTGAACCACTACGTCTATGGTTTGGAGGAACTGAATCTGAACTATCGCACGGGTGGACTTGACATCTTCGGTATGGCGGAATACGAGAACCGCCGCAGCCGTCAGACCAACGACAGCCGACAGGACACCTACTTGCAGAGCCACTATCAGCAGAGCAGTCTGATGCACTACTATAACAAGAACCAGATGCTGGCTGGAAAACTTGGATTCAACTATATGCTGAACGACAAGCATTCCATCGGTATGACCTACACTGTGACCTCGCGCCCCAACAGTCAGACGAGTGATTACTTCACGACCATGTTCATTGACAAACAGACCGACGACCAGATTAAGGGTCGTGGCAAAGTGGACGGCGACGACATCCAGCACATCATCAGTGGCTATTATGCTGGGCAGACTGGCAAATGGTCACTCGATGCCAACGCCGACGTGCTGTTTCAGAAGCAGAACTCCGACAGCCAGACCTTTGAGGATGCCACGCAGGGGGACGACCGTACCGTGACCACCCGCAACGACGTGAAGAACCGCCTCTATGCCGCCAAGTTCGTGGCAGGTCATCCACTCTGGAAAGGCAAACTGGAGATTGGTGCCGAGGGCAGTTACGTTCACCGTACCGACGTGTTCGGAAACGTGGAAAGAATCATCGATGCCAGCGACACAAAGATTGAAGAGAACAGCACGGCGGCTTTTGTTCAACTGATGCAGCGGCTGAACAAACTCACGCTCATAGCTGGACTGCGCTACGAATACCTCGACAGCCGTTACTATGAGAGCGGTGTGAAGATGGACGACGAGAGCCGTACGTACAGCGACCTCTTCCCCTCGTTGATGCTGATGTATCCCCTGAAAAATGTTCGTGCCAGACTCTCGTATTCGCGCAACATCAATCGTCCGGCATTTAGCCAACTCAGCGGCAACGTCAAGTACATCAACCGCTACACCTACGAGAGCGGTAACCCCTACTTGAAACCGTCGTACCGTGACAACTTCTCACTGGCACTCAACTACAAGTGGCTTACGGGAATGATTGACTATGCCCGCGTCCACGACTATATAATCACTTCCTATTCATCCTATAAGGGCGACCCGACTATTGCCCTGCTTCGTAAGGACAACGCCCCTGGCTATGACAACCTCTCCCTGATGGTCTCGGTTGCACCAGCTTTCGGCAAGTATCATCCGCAGTTAATGGTGGCCACGCAGATGCAGAACCTCGAAGTGCAATACCGTGGCGAGACCAAGAAGATGAATAGCCCGATGACTATCGTTCGTTTTAACAACGCTGTCAACCTGCCCTTTGACTCATGGCTCAATGCGGATTTCTCATGGCGTTCGGCTGGCGATACCGAAAACATACACCTCGCACAGTCATGGCAGTTCGACATTAGTCTATATAAAGCCTTCTGGAATGACCGCCTTACTGTCAAACTGGCCTGCACTGATCTTTTTGCAAGCATCCGACAGAAAGCAACTATCTATAGTGATATCCGCGAAATCTACCTTGACAAGCGACTAGACACCCGCAATTTAGAACTTACTGTGCGCTACAACTTCAATCCTGCCAAGAGCAAGTATCGCGGACAAGGTGCTGGTAATGATACAAAAGGACGATTTAAATAATACAACCTGCTTTTTCGGGGCAGTTGCCGGCTTAGAACCGACGCTGCCCTTATTTCTTTTTTGCTATGTTTCCTTGCAAGTTCATAATAATAGTTGTAACTTTGCAGCTGCAAATCTATAGGACGATGGAACATAAATTCAGGAAATCAGATAATGACATTGACTTACAGGCACTACTTGACTTCTGCAAGAAAGAGGGCAAGATGGTGGAATACCGCAAGGGTGAACAACTGGAGCGCGAGGGCGATCCTGCACGTTGGTTCGGCTTCGTAGAGAGCGGTTGCTTCAAATTCATAACACGAGGCTTCAGCGACGGGCGCGACCACCTCACTTGGTTCTCGTTCGAAGGCGAGTTCGTAGCCGACTATCCTTGCGCCCTGTCAGGCCAAACGTCTCAGGCTACCATCGAAGCCATGATGCCCTGTCGTGTGTGGAGGGTTAGCGGTGAGGAACTGCTTGAGTTCTTCCGTCGGAGCATCAAGAACATGGAACTGCGTGCTGCAATAGGCGAGCACATGCTCAACCAGTTCAAGGCACGTTATCAGGACTTTCACCGCGCCGCGCCCTATGAACGCTACAATCTGTTGATGCAGCGTTGTCCTGGCATCGTAGAGCATCTCAACCTACAGGATATCGCTTCGTTCCTTAATGTCACCCCCAAGACTATCAGCAAGATTCGCAAAGAAATCACTTTCGCCAATAAATAGAAAACTCTTTACCTAGGTTAAGACCTTCACCCTCGGCAATCGATTTCCTGGCTTTGCCGAGGGATTTTTGTGCGGTTTCCCGTATCTTTGGACTACGATAAAAACAACTATCCCTTGTTACGTTTCGTGTTTTCAATCGTATCATTAGTAGAAGTATATGGAAATCGACGTGCTGACATCCTCGTTTCTTGGCTTGCGCGACAAGTTGCACCACATCGCCCTGAATTATCTGGAAAGCGATGAGGAAGCCAAGGATGCACTACAGGACACATGGCTGAAACTGAGGAATGGGAGCAAAGTCGAGACCACATCTGAAGCAAAGAATAAACTCGTAACCGTGCTGCGTCACGTCTGCATAGACCACTTAAGGAAAGCCAAATCTATCCCGATTGATACCGTCAGTGCCTACGAAACAAAAGGTTATAATATGGATGTTGAGGATTTGAAACATCTTGAAACGCTACTGCAAAAGGGACTGACTCCACAGCAACGTGAGATTTTTGACCTCGTCACTCACGAAGGAATGGAATACGAACAGATTGCCGAAAAGCTCTCGATGACCGTTGAAGCTGTGAGGATGAATATGAGCCGAATTAGAAAGAAAATGCGTGAAACATATAATAAATTGAATAGATGAAACAGTACACAAGACATATCACTGTAGAAGAAGCCGAACAACTCTGTCGGCTCTATATAGACTGCCAGTTGTCGGTATTGGAAGAGACGGAACTGGAATATGTGCTGATGCAGTCCGGACTGGACTCACCGCTGATAAGTGAAACCAGAACAATGATGGGCATATCTCGGTCTGTCAATTTCCAAATGCCGAAAAAGCATTTGTTCCTGACTTGGGGCTGGCATGTTGCTGCATGTGTGGCCATCCTGATAGGCAGCATCGCCCTTCTGCAAAACCACATTACAAACGAGACGGATTGCATCGCATACGTGGAAGGCACTGAGATCAGTGGTGAAAAGGCCAAAGTCATCGCCGAAGCGGATGTTGCCAGAATGGAACAGTTCATGCGGACGGTGGAAACGCAGAGGGCTACGGAGCAAGCGAAGGTAGAACAGTTTATGAACCACAAAAATAACTCAAGATGATGAAACGCCTATTTATATTATTACTGTACATAGTCAGTGCTGTCAGCATCTATGCCAATCCTCCCAAGTTGAATGTGGAGAACCTCTTCGACGGCAGATACAACAACAATAAGAGTGTGACCATCTCCATCTACAAGAGCAATGGCAACTACTATCGTGGTCTGACTGTCAAGAACAATCCCGAAATCATCAAGCAGATAGCCGAGGCCATAGCCAAAGATCAGCCACGGGCAAAGGACTTCTCCGATTATCAAGGTAATGATGGGCAATATACCTCGCTTCAGATAGTGAACAACGGAGAGACAATATATATAGGATTGCAACGGGATAAGTCTGGTGGAGGTTTTTTCTTCATACAGGGCAAGGAGAAAGCATTTCAATAACAAATAATCAAAGAATATGAAAAGACTTTTGCAAGCCATTTTGGGGATGGCTATACTCCCCATGTGCCTTTTCGCGCAAGAAGAAAATGATTCCACAGCATGGTGGAAACAGGAACAGAACTTGAAAGAGGTTGTAGTTGTGGGACAACGGACAGTGCTGAAACAATCGCCTGACCGCATCGTTTACCTGACACGAAACGATATCTATGCCAAAGGACTGAATGGTATTGAGGTTCTTGACAGAATACCACGCGTATCAGTAGTAAATGACTTGGTGACCGTTGCGGGGAAATCATCCGTGCGGTACATTGTCGATGGTCGGCTGCTGGAAATGTCTGAAGAAGCCATTGTCTTACAACTTAAAAATCTTCAGGCATCTGGTATTGAGAAGATAGAATTGCTGACTACTCCCCCTGCAAAGTATGCAGCAGGCACGAATGTCGCATATATCAGCATCGTCACACGTAACGAGTCATTAGGAACTCGGGGGAACGTTTGGGGACGCGGAATAATTAAAGAGGATTTCTGCTACCAATTAGGTGGAAATATATCACATACAACCCGAAAAGTTGAATTGTCGGCAGATGCAAGTTGGACAGATACTAAAGGCATCAATGACCTTGACCGTACTTATACGTTCATTGACCACATCAAGACCTCCAATCGTCGAACTGACTTCACTAACAAGCAGTTTGGTATCAATGGCTTATTCAAATATAAGTTCTCCGACCGACTAAGTGCTGGAGCCATTGTTAACGCCAGCGGAATTCGCCTGAAAAGTCAACTTACGGATGTGACGATTGACAACGGCACCTGCTTCAACTCATATAACAATTCACCGTCGCGTCCTAATAATGCGCTTACCTTGACGGCGTTTTCCGACTGGCTTTTGGATTCAAAAGGAAAGATACTTAGCCTGACTTATAACTATTTCAACAAATCTACAGAGTCTTTTACCGATGTGACCACAACAGGAAATGATGAGACTGTACGGCTTACTGACGATGCCCACAATAAGTATCACATCCATTCCGCGAAACTGGATGCGGTGCTTCCTTTCGATGGTTTCAAAATGGAGGCTGGACTGGCATATACGAGCATTGGGAACAAGACATCCTTAACTGTGAATCGCTACATCAACAACCAATGGGAAATTGATCCAATGCAAAGCAACGGATTTGATTATGACGAAAATACTGTTGCAGCATACATTAGTGTGGAGAAGAGTTTTACTAAATCTCTTTTCGGGAAACTCGGACTTCGCTATGAGCATACAGATGTCAAGGGGCGGCAAACAATTGGCAACGAAAGCCACAACAATAGCTACGGATATTTGTTTCCGTCCGTAAATCTCAGCTGGAACAATCAGAAGATCGGTCGCTTCTCTGTCTCTTATTCAATGGGTATTACACGTCCGAACTTTGCCGACCTCAATCCATTCCGCTACTACACAACCACTAGCGATTACGTGTCTGGCAATCCCGACCTTCGACCTAGTCTTGCGCACAATGCCGAAATCAACTACAGTTTCAAAGGAGCCTACGCCGTGTTGTATCACTCCTATAACCACAATTCTATTGGCTACGTCACCCGGTTCAACGCTGATGGTAGTCAGTACACCATCCCCGAGAACTGCATCAATAACAGCAAGACAGGTCTGTATGCCTCCTATAACCGCTCGTTCTTCGGCTGGTGGGGCGTGAATGTTGGCGGTGAAGTTTTCTATACCGATGCGAAATCCAATATTGCCGACTTCAAAGACAAGGATGATAACAGCTGGAGCGGAAAATTGGAATTGAATAACACGTGGATGCTCAACCACTCCAAGACGCTTATCCTCGGTTTGCGCTTCAGCCACTATTTCCCGTATCATGAGCATATGGTACACTTCGAGCGCATGTCTCTCATCAATTGCGACATCAGGTATATGCTGCTTAATAATCGTCTTACACTTTCTGCTTCAGTCAGTGATCCCTTTGGCTGGAACATTACTAAGTCCACCGTTTTATATAATGACTATAGTGTCTATACTCGAAATAACATACATTCCCATGCCGTCTCGTTCCGCATCGCCTATAACTTTGGCCGCAACAAAGTGAACGGTGTCTATCGTGACAACAAGGAAAGAGAGTCGAACAGAACGTATTAAAACTTAAAATCCAAAAACTCTGAAACTACTTTCAGATTTTTACCCCCGGTAGCCACATTCCTGGCTTACCGAGGGCTTTTTCGTGCAGTTTTCCATAACTTTGCCAATGATTATCGTGAAAGGATATGAAGTGGAATAGAATAATGTCAGCCTCCTAACAATGCTTAAATCGGTGGGTCGTTTTTAACTTTAAATTATAGAATATGAAGGACAATCAAAAGAACAAGGAATTGCCTTTTGCGGTCGAAAATTTCGACCACAAAAGTCTCAGGCTACTATCGAAGCCATGATGCCCTGATATCGCTTCGTTCCTTAACGTCCCCCCCCAAGACTATCAGCAAGATTCGCAAAGAAATCACTTTCGCCAATAAATAGAAAAACTCTTAACCTGGGTTAAGACCTGCACCCTCGGCACCCGATTTCCTGGCTCTGCCGGGGGCTTTTTCGTGAGACTTTCTGTAACTTTGTGGCTCAAAACGTATAAAAAACAAAGAATAATGAACAAGAAAACCATCATCACCATCCTGCTCGCCCTCGTCGCAATGACTTCTATCGTGGCTCAAGACATGATAAAGACTGCAACGGCGTCTGTGAGTTTCTCGAAGAGCGATTTTGCTGACACCATCAAGATAAAAGTGATGGACGGAGCGGTTGTTGTTCCTGTGGAGATAGCGGGGAAAAACAGGAATCTGCTGTTCGATACCGGCTCGCCGCTCGGACTATGGTTTGGACAGAAAGAGGACTGGATGAGACAGGTAACCGCGGACAGCCTGGTCTTTGGAGACATCAACAATAAAAGTCGCCAGCAAGTCATCTACCAGTTCCCAACCATCAAGATGGGGAGTCTCTGTATCGAGAACTATCCGATGACCGTGGAAGATGCAATGAACGAGTTTATCTGCAACAGGTTTGATGGTGTCATCGGTTTCAATCTGGTCGGCATGGGACTCTCGTTCAAGTTGGACACGAAAGACAG
>Ga0326511_10004144_pt1 | contig 11604 bp, 18 predicted proteins | sample 0_2496_0518_D_FD_203701 | JGI IMG/M metagenome (GOLD analysis project Ga0326511, IMG submission 203701) | Bovine rumen microbial communities from UC Davis, California, United States - 0_2496_0518 | ecosystem: Host-associated > Mammals > Digestive system > Stomach > Rumen | place: USA...
GGGTTTTGCCCTTCCGTTGTATGTTATATTACCATAAAAAATTACATTTATCAAGTAGCTAAATTCACAGAAATATCGAGGAAAATCAAGGCTAATGATTGTGTATTATACATCATCTGAATGAATTTCATCAAGCCATGCAAAAATACAATTTTCGCAGTTGTTTTCTGCCTTTTGACACCTGCATTCTGATGAATCGGGATAATCCGCTAAATTCATGATGCATTGATTACACACGACTTTCAATTTTTCGTTGAGGGCAATCAGAAAATTTCCCATCCCTTCGGTAAAAATTTCGTGCAATTCAGAACGTCTGACTTTCACAGTCACATTGTAGGAATTATCGGAAACCAGAATATTTTTCTCCCCATCATGAAAGCCTTTTTCATAAATTTTTTGAATGATACTATCGCCCCATTCAATCTGATATTCAGCTTCACATTTTTTGCAAATCTGCATTCCCTTTGGAATGACCTCACCGCAACAAACACACAAATTCTCATTCATCATTTTGATTCCTCCATAAAATTATAAAGTGTCGCTCCGTCCGTAATCGTGAGGAGCGTTTGAAAATGATTCCTATCATTGATAACCATCAAAGTAACATGAGCATCAGAATCCATCGAATTGACAGCTTTTTTCAGGTCAGTGCAGTAATCTTCAAAGAGCTTTACCAGATTGTTCCACTCTTTTCGACCTCTGCGGACTGCCCCAGCCGAAACACCATTTTTCCAGATTTGAACCCTGTAATTGTTGGAATTTTGGCTGTGCGAAACAAAGGTATTTTCCGTGATTTGTTCCTTCACCAGAATTTCCAGAGCCTTGCCGATAATTTGCGGACTAAACTTGTTTTTCTCCATATTTCGCTCCTTATCCATGTTTGACACGGTCACCGACTTCGGCAAACTTGGCATCATTAAATCTATCCAAAGTGCCGACCAAATAACCTGTAATTCTGCGGATTCGCTGAAAAGGAACTGCATCATAGTGAAATTTCAGCCCGACAAAATCACCATCAATCAAAATTTCTAATTCTGTGATAATTTTATCAGGATGAGCCTTTTTCACATATGCAATGTAGTTTTGCTTTTCCTGTTCGGAAATCGAACCGCCTAAAACTGTGATTTTCATCTCAAAGCACCTCCGTCAGAATTCTGAAATCCTTGAAAGAATTGTCCTCAATCGTAACTTCTACGGGCTTTCCGACGAGCTGAGAAATATAGTTGACTTTCGCAGAATTTAGCAATTCATAGACATTTTCAATGTTGGCGGTCACGGCTTGACTGCGCTGATTTTCCTCCCAAATTTTACATTGCTTGTCGATATTCAGCGTGTATTTTCCGCCGTCCGAAACGCCTGAACCGTTCATGGAAAAACTCAGCTGCAGACCAATCAGAAACGGATATTCTTTCACCGTGCCAAATTCCGCACGGGTGATTTTGCCTAATAATTTCTCTGCCATACATAACCACCTCTTATAATAAAATTAAATCTCTGGAATCGTACACACTTTCATCGGACTGTGAACCGCATCGGATTGCACGGTCAAGAGCCATAATCGTGGCAACAGCACCGTCAATTTTTTCGGTGGATTTCTCCTTGTCGGGCTTGATGTTTCCGGCAGGGTCAGTTCTGACAAAAATATTGTCCATGTTCCAGCGGAGAACCGGATGCCCGTTGTGAGCAAGTTTCTGTTCGAGCGTGAGCTTCATCAGCTCCTTGCTTGGCGGACTGAGGTCTTTATAGCCCTGACCAAATTGTACCATTGTAAAGCCGAGGTCGGTCAGATTCTGCGACATCTGCACAGCCCCCCAGCGGTCAAATGCAATTTCTTTGATATTGAATTTATGCCCAAGATTGTCAATGAAATTTTCGATAAAGGCATAGTGAACAACATTCCCCTCCGTGATGTTCAGAAAACCCTGCCTCCTCCAAAGTTCGTACGGCACATGGTCTCTGCGGACACGCAGGTCAAGCGTTTCTTCCGGAAGCCAGAAGTACGGCAGAAGGTAATATCTGTCATCCTCCGGAATCGGCGGAAAAACCAACACAAATGACGTAATATCGGTCGTGCTTGAAAGGTCGAGACCGCCATAGCAGATTCTGCCTTCCAGAAACGATTCATCAAAATCAATCTTGCAGGCATCCCATTTGTGCATCGGCATCCAGCGGACATCCTGCTTCACCCACTGGTCGAGCCTGAGCTGACGGAATACATTTTCTTCAGCAGGATTCTGCTTTGCTGATTCGCAGGCAGTTTCCACTTTATCGATTCCGATAGTTTCCCCAAGAGAGGGATTGGCTTTTTTCCAGACTTCGGGGTCAGTCCAGTCGTCATCTTCATCCACGCCATAAATCACCGGATAGAAAGTTTTATCAATTTTTCTGCCCTCCAGAATATCCTTTGCCTTCTGATGCTGTTCGTAGCAGATGCTGTGAATGTCCGTTCCAGCAGTTGTAATCAGAAAATACAAAGGCTGCATACGGGCATCGCCTGAACCTTTGGTCATGACATCAAATAATTTCCGGTCGGGCTGTGAATGCAGCTCATCGAATACGACCCCATGAATATTGAAACCATGCTTTGAGTAGGCTTCTGCGGACAGCACCTGATAAAAAGAATTTGTCGGCAGATACACGATTCTTTTCTGAGAGGTCAGAATTTTTACACGCTTGGAAAGTGCCGGACACATCCGCACCATATCGGCGGCAACATCGAAAACGATAGATGCCTGCTGTCGGTCGGATGCACAGCCGTAGACTTCCGCCCTCTGCTCACCGTCCCCACAGGTGAGGAGCAGGGCAACAGCGGCGGCAAGCTCGCTGTTATGTGTTGGTAAAAATGAACGCCCCACCAGATACTGATGAGACGGACTGTCAACCTGAATGCACTGCATTCCACGGTTTTCTATTGGTTCAATTTTATCAATATACCGGAAATGGCTTCTTGTTTTGCTATTCCTCTTTACAGCATTTTTTTGCTTTCGTTTCAGATTTGCAATTTTCATATCGTTAAAAGCTGTAAATTTTACGAGATATAAAGTTTCTCCTGTCTCAATTCTTCCACAGTCACGGCTGGATTTTGTCCAGTCTTTTCTTTGCGTTGAAATATCAGTAGTAACGGAATTTTTTATGCCCAGACTCCAAAGGAGTTCACTGACACTTTCTGCAAGCCCTTTTTCTGTGGATGTATAAATTGCCTGTCCCTTTATATTTGAGATACAGCCATCAGAATCCATGAGTCCCTGTAAAAGTTCAATCCGCTGAAAATAGGAAGAACGCAGATATTCAGCTGGTATTACCTTGTCGTGAAAACTGTGCAGGAGTACCGGTTTTAGGTCTGGAATTCCAAATCTCATGCTTTCACCAGTATTATCCCATACAGCAGTGACTTTATGAAATGGTGTGATTTTTGCAAGCACCTCTGGAATATCGCAGGTTTGTACTGTAATAACGGGTTCTGTCGCATTCCCATTTCCAAGCCAGTAGCCCGTTAAATATGGAGTAACCGGCAATTCTTTTTCTTCTGTACAAATGGCATCAGCAATAGCAATTCTGAATCTGAAACATCCGTTATCAAGCGGCATTCGGAAGAGTTCATCAGTGGTCATGATTTGTTTTTTTCTCTTGCCGCGAGTGTATTCTCCAAACCATTGATGATGTTCCCCTGCTTCTATGACTTCGCCATCCTTGAAAGTAATGCGGTATGCCTGTTCCTCAAAGTCAATCCGGCTTTTTGCAATCACATGACAAGGATTTCCGTTTTCATCAAAAACTGTATCTCCCACCTGAATTTCTCCCATTGTAGTGAACCCATCTGGAGTGGGAATCAGTGTATCAAGTGACAATTCTTTGCCATTTTTCTTTGGAATTTCAATATATGCTGTATTGAACTGGCGATATCCATTTGATTTGATAATGCCAAACAAATCACGGATAATGCGTTCCTGCCAGTCGAGCAGTTTAAACGGCTTTCCAGCCCATGTGCCTTTCGTGTGGCTGAGACATTCGATAAAATTGACAGCATAGTCTGCCGCCTGTTTATCATAATGTGAACCTTCCGCCATAAATTCAGTCGGCTTGTAATTTTTTAATTTCGTCAAATCTCTCACCCCCACGAAAAACAGCTCTCCAAAGAGAGCCGTTTTATATGATAAACAGAAGAGGGCTTTGTATCGCCCTCTTTGTGATTTTTTAGTTGTATTCCTGCATCAGGATTGCAAGTGCCGTTTCAGCCTCTTCAGTTTTGGGCGGAACATCCAGCCCTCTGTCGAAGTTGTACACAATTTTGCCGTTCTGCTTGAGCATCAGCTTGCTGATTTTGCCATTCTCGATGCCGTACTCGCTCGGCTCATCGTAAGCCTTCATCCAGAAATAAATTGTTGTGTGTCTGCCTGCCTTCTTTGGAACATCAATTTTACCTTCGTGCCACATGGTTATTTTCCTCCATATTTCTTGATTTTTCGGTGGGTTTTGCCCTTCCGTTGTGTATCATATTACCGTATTTTTGGCGATAAGTCAAGCAATATTATCACAGAAAAAATTGTCTATTTTCAGGCATTTATTGTGTATTTTACATTGTCATTTCCGTTTCGGTCATGATTCCATTGACCTCATCAAGCAAGTAATCGAAATAAATATCCGATTCAATTTTCGTTGATATTCTGCGACATCTCCCAAATTCATCCAGTTTTTTGATATTTCTAAAAATGGTAAGCGTTCCTATGGGAATACCATATGGTTCATCTATCATCAATTCAGTCAAGAAATTTCTGAGATTTTCGGAATCGGCATCCGTCCAATCATCTACAACCTCGCAGTTAAAAGTACCATAAAGCTGACCATTATGCCACTCTGTGGATTGAAAAGCAGTTTGCAATTTGGTGACACAGCTTTCGCCGTAGCAGGCACTTGCGAATTTGGCAAGGTCATCATTTTCATTTGCAAAATAGTCAATAATTTCATCTGCGAAATCCGCAGGGGATGCCGTGAGAATGCTTTTTCCGAATACAATCCAGCATTTCAGCTTGCTGTAAAGTGTAATCTTCTTCATGTTAAATTTCTCCATATTTCGTAATTTTCGGTTGGTTGCCCTTCCGTTGTATACAAGTATAACTCTGAATGCAGAAAATAGCAAGTGTGAGTAGTAGTCTCCGTCTGCCCAAGTAATAATCGCCTTTGCAATGTACTCCTCGTTCCAATTGGGCTTGCCTGCCTTTGCTCTTGCCAATGCCTCACCGTAGCTAATCATGTTGTTTTCCTCCATTTTTCTTTGTTTTTCGCTTGGGTTCGTTCCCCTTGCGTTGTGTACATATTACCTCTTTTTCGGCGATAAGTCAAGCAATAAATACACCAAAGATGTACTTTTTTATCTGGTGGATTGTGTATAATTTATGATGGAATGATAATTTTTCTCAAAACAAACAAACCGCATTCAAATTGAATACGGTTTGACTCTTTTCAGGAAAATTTTTCTCGACATTTCGGCGAAAATGTGTTAAACCAGAATTGTCAGTCCTTGATGATAATTGGCAGGATGCCATCAGGTGTGGGAATAAAATATTCGATATTCCAGAATAATTTTTTATAATGCTCGATTTGGGCATCAGTTAGACTGCAAAAATCTTCTTCCGTGAGTCCGCAAATAAAGAAAGTTCCCCGAATGATACCATAATTTTTAACCATGCGGTTTCTTGGCAGATTCAAAGCAATTCCGTCCTCGTTGCAAACCAGCGTTACCATTTCTTCAAACGGATAAATTGCCTGAATATAGCCACCAACGACTTCTTGTAGATTTTTAAGCGTGTGGTTGATTTCCTTTACAACTGGATGCTTGCCAGCTTCGCAAACTAAAATTTTCATGATAATTTCTCCTTTTTTGTAAAGCAAACGTGCGCCGTTTGTGGGGCTGGTTACCGAAAGGGGATAACCGTGCAAGGATACCCTCACCAGCCCGACACAGGCAAACGTGGCGGATTTTGTGGCAATCTGGCAGGCTTACCACCATTCCCAATAAACAATTTCTTCCGATTCAAAGTCGGTTTCCGAAATCAAATTTTCAAGCATTTCAGCGGTTTCTTTCAAAGTCGAAAGATAGTATTCATCATATTGAGTCCCGCCGAAAAAGAAACCTTCAGAAGTCGGCAGAATCATGTGTGCAAGTTCCGGATTTTTCAGAACTTTTTTGCAGTCAGAAAGCAACTGTTCCAGATGCTCCTTTGTCAGAACGTGAGGAGTCACATTTGAATTTTCATTATAGCCCGTGTGTGAAACAATCCATTTGCGGATTTGATTGGCTTTTCGCCAGTAAAAAATTTCATCATCGGGCATTTGCTTTTCGCCTTTGTTTAGGCGATACAGGTACATATCAAGACCCATTAAAATCAATCCTTCCATTATTCAGGGATATACTTTTCGTGGACAATCCCCAGAATTTTATCTTGCTCTTCCTTGGAAATCCCCATGCTTTCGAGGGCTTGGCGAGTTCCGCAGTCGGGGCAAATCTGCGTGGTGTTATCGGTGCGAGAAGTCGCCGGAATGCCTGTGTAGGTTTTTCCGCAGATGGGGCAAATTTTCTCGATTCTTGGCTCAATTTTCATATTTTCTCACTCCTTCCAGACTTTTTTTGCAGGCTTGTGAAATCAAAGTTGTATCAAACCCAAAATCTTGGTAGCCCTGTTTGCAGACTTGGATGTAGTAGCCAGACGGCATTGCAATTTTCCGTTCCTCGTGCATGATGTAGACGAAAGCGGATTTTTTAACCGTGCCTTTTCTATCAAAGAAATCAATAGCAACATCAAATTCCTTTTTGTAATAGAATGTTGGGAATCCCTCGTACAAATCAAGCTTGGTTTCATCATTGGCGGTGACTTCCCAAACGGCAACCGGAACAAAAGCTCCATCTTTCGGCTCAATTGTGAGATAAGCACCTGTTTTGCTACCCTTGAACAGCAGTTCATAATCCTTGATAATCGCTGTGCCGACAGGCTTCGCCGTGGGGCAACGGTACTTCATCTGGGCAATATTCAGGTTGCTACCGTAGGCGAGATAATACTTTTTTCTGCTCATTGCAATCGCTCCTTTTTGGTGGTTCGGAGGGCATCTGCCTTTCCGTTGTTTATGATATTACCATAAATTTTGGAGAATTGCAAGTCGCTAAATGTACAAAATATTTTTGGCGATATTGCTTGATTAGTTGTGTAGTTTACACCATGGAATCCGCACGGGCTTTTTCCAGAATTGCAAGGTCAAAACCGAGCTTTTCATAGGCTTCTTTCAGAATTTCATAATACCCATGAAATGGCTCAGAAAGCCGATACCCATGGGGCATGAAATAGTACATTGCATCCACTTTTTCCCCATTCAGCAAGACTTTTTCAAAGCCCTTTTTGTATAAATGCGGAAAATTCTCATATCGGTCGAGTGCCTTTTCATCTTCGGGCTGAATCTCCCAAAGCAGAACTGGAACTGTGCTAAATTCGTCACGTTCCACCGTGGCAACTCCGCTAAAAATCAGGCGATTTTTGGGGAGTTCGCTTGTGCCGAGAATCTTCGCCGTGGGGCAACGGTACTGCATGGACGGAATGTTTAAGTTTGAGCCATAAGCCAAATAAATCATCTTGAAAACCTCCATATTAAGCCTTTTTACTATTTTCATAGGCTTCTTTAATCAACCCGATATCAAAACCAAAATCACGGTATCCCTCCATGCAAATTCGCAAATAATAGCCTGAAGGCGGTGAAATTGGACTCCCTTTTTTCAGGGTGTGTACGAATGCACTCACATTTGCTTTCTTCTTGTCGTTCAAAAAATTGACTGGAAGATGAATTTGAGTTCTGTTCCAACCAGCATAAACCCACCAATATAGCCGTTCTTCGTCACTGGCAGTTAGTCGCCAAACGCTGACCGGAACATATGCACCTTTTTTCGGCTCAATCGTCAAAACTCCTTCACCCTTGCCCCTGAACACAAGTTCGTGGTCTTCAATTCTGGCAGTTCCGACCAGTTCAGCGGTGGGGCAGTGGCGTTTCATGTTGGTGACATTCAGGTTGCAATCGTAGGCAAGAAAATATTTTTTCCCTTTGCTCATTGTGAATTCCTCCTTTTCGTTGGTTTGGCGGGTTTCCGTCCGCCGTTGTGTAAGATATTACCATACTTTTTGGAGGAATGCAAGTCGCTAAATGTACAAAACATTATTGGCGATATATCCTGATTTGTTGTGAATTTTATATCATTCGCACACGTTGCCGTGTGAGGGTTTGTGTCGGGGGTGTCCGCTTGGTGGGGCAGGTTTGGGAGCGTTTCCGTCCTGCCCGACGTGTGCGAACGTGGCGCAATTCAGGGGCAAGCCCTCGGCAGGGCTTATTCCCTGCCGAATCTAAATGCGTTGTCGCCGTCCAAATTTTCGGTTAAGGTGGTTCGTGCGGTGGCGAACTCTTCCCCAATAAAGCCCATTCTCATCAGCCATGTTCTCATTGCGAATTTTTTGTTTTCTTTCTGCTGTTCCTTGGGGCTTGCGGTTCTGACATCCTTTGCCATCTGGCTCATTGCAAGGCAGAGCTGAATGTAGCTTTTGAGCTTGCCTGCGTGGATGCCGTTCTGCTTGCCATTTTCAGGCTTGTCAAACTGGAAAAGGCGGAACTCAATTGTGGCTTTTGTGAAGGTGGCATGAAGGTTGAGCATATGGTATCGGCTGGGGTTGTAATGGTCGTGTCTGCCGTAGTTGCACCCCTGCGAAGTGTACCAAATATCCGCTAATTGTGACATTGTTTGGGGCTTTTTGCGGTTCAGCTCGTCAAGGAATCTGCGGTCAACCGTTCGGCAATAGTCGTTCATTCTGTGGTGGTCAACCTTGATGGCTTCTGCAATCAGCGTTTCGTGGCTCGCCATGATGTTGGCAAGATTTCTCAAGCTCTGTGCTGTATGACCCTGCGCCCCAATGTGAATGTGAACTCCGCACCCTCTTGAATAGTCGCTTTTTGCACCAGCCTTGCGAAGTCTTCTCACAAGCTCCTGCAAAATTTCGATGTCCTCATAATGCAGAATCGGGGTGACCAGTTCGCATTTCTCGCTGTCGGGTCCGCTGATGCTTACATCCTTTTGGAATTTCCATTCTCTGCCTTCTGAATCCCAAGCCGACCAAGTGCAGTAGCCGTTGCGGGAGGCGGTGTTCTGAAATCTGCCTGTGCCGAAGAAGTCGGCGGCAATTTTGGCGGCTTTCTCACGTGTGATGTTGTTCATCTCAACTTCGACCCCAATGGTCTGGTTCTTCATTCTTGCAATCTGTGCTTCTGTCTTTGCGTTCATTTTGGTATCCTCCTGAAAAGTGTTTTTTTGTGAATTTTTCGGGGTTTTCCCCTTTCGGTAGTAACATATTAACTCTTTTCGGGAGAAATAGCAAGCCGCTAAATGTACAGAATATAGCGAAAAATACACCTTTCATAATTGTGTATTTTACATCTTGATAAATTTGATTTTTTATGGTAAAATAAACTAAAATGAAAAAGCTGTCTCAAATTCGGACGCTCCAAGGTCAATCTGAACCTGAGACAACCTCAAAATCGTCTACACCCTCGATTATGGCTAAACTCCTGCCATTTTTCCAATTCATGTGGATGTTGCCACAATCGTCAATCAAGGCAACTTCCCCAACTGTCCCAGAGGGAACAGGGTGGGGGTCTTGCATCTGAATCAGGCGGATTTTTGTGTCAATCGGGTATTTTTGACGGAGCATTTCAAGCTCATGTTCAGTCGGAAATTTCATCGTTGGAATCCTCCTTTTTGGGCTTGCCATGGCGGAAAGCGGAACTTCCGGACAGGTTGCGGAGCAGAACTTTTCTGGTTTGCTTGAAATCCGCACCAATCATGCCAATTCTGAGCAGAAAACAGCGAAATGCATATTTTTCGTTGTCGCTGGTGTCGGGTTTATTGTTGACACGTTTCTGATTTTTTGCGAACTCGCACAGCATCAAAATGAACTGCTGATATGCACTGCTATCCTCTGGACTGGAAAGAGTAAACCACGGAAATTCGATATTTTCTTCGTTCTCGATAATTTCGAGTGAATCCGTTTCAAATGCGTGTTTTAGCAAGTGAGCCTTGTTTTCAATGAGCTGTTTCAGGTTTTCGAGTGCCGTTTCGTCAAATAAATCTCTCGGCATGGAAATAGTCAGCTTTTTGTTCAAATTTTCCCATTCATAGCCAAGTTCATGCAAGCTTTCAAAGAGCGTCTGCACAATTTCAGAATCGTGATTTTCCTCAAATTCCAGAACACAATCCTGTGTCAAGGTGAAAAATCCGATTTGATAGGTGAATGTCGGCGCACCCAAATAATGCAGTTCCAAACCAGAAAATTCGGCGACTGCCTGTGCTACTTCCTTACGCTGTTCCTTGTCAATCAGAAATTTGATTTTCATATAGTAACCTCCTATTTTTTGATAGTCACATATTACCTCTTTTGGGTAAAAATTGCAAGCCGATAAAATGGAGAATATGTGCGAAATTAAGCCGAAAATTTTGTCAATGTTTCTAGAAGAATGATTTTAATAGGAACATTCAGTTTTTGACAATGCTCAATCACAAACTTTGTGCCATGCGACTGCCCGTCCCAAAAAGCAAGCACTATGTCCGCATATGCAATAATTTCAAGATTCCGTTTCAGCGGTGCAGATTTGCCAAATTTACGATAATTTGGTAAAAATTCCGTCAACGGAATTTTTTCTTTTTCTGCATAAACCCTCACATCAGAATCAATTCCCTTAGCTCCCCCGCTGACCAGCTCTGTAGTTTCTTCTGGCAGGTAATCAGACAGGTTTCTGACGTGCAGATTTCTTGAACCAATGACTGCAACTTTCATTTAATTTACTCCTTTTTAAACATATTTTAGATATATAATATATCTACTTACAACATTATAGCACAAAATAGAGTTAAAATAAAGTCATAATTAATATAAAAAGGAGCTTTATTATGGCTATTAAAAGTTTATCCATCCGAATTGAGCAGGAAATGCTCGACAAACTGCACGTTGTTGCTGACTATGAGGGGCGTTCTGCCAATAGTCAAATCCTCATTTTGATTCGAGACTGCATTGAGCAGTATGAGGAGAAGCATGGAACTATCGAATTGGGAGGCGAAAAGAAAGGCAAGTGTATCTCAAAATCTAAAAACGACGCTGAATAGGAGTAATTTCATGCTTTCAAAATGGACATAAAGTGCGTTCATTTTTGTGTATCTGTATTTGAATAACAGGCAATTCCTGCAAGCACGAAATATCCGCAGTTTACGCAGATTGCATTGCCATATAATTTATACTCGGCACTGTCAGAATATGGATTTGCAAGCCACTTTCTGATTTGCTTCTCCGTTTTCGGCTTTTTGTGGTTGATGCTGTTCCATTCGTTCCAGACATTTGTCCAGAACTGAATTTCATCATCTGTTGGATTAGGATTGTCCAGATTTTTGCACCACCAATCAGGCAGACCTTGCAGTCTGGCACATTCAGTCGGTGTCAGCCTGCGGACGATATATGCCGGCTCATTGTTGGGAGCATCATTCACGACAGGCGGGTCTTTCCAGTCCGATGCAACGAGCGTATTCGCTTT